>ERZ1026921.264-NODE-264-length-32308-cov-6.875826_pt1 | contig 32308 bp, 31 predicted proteins | sample MGYA00519571_ERZ1026921 | MGnify/ENA primary metagenome ERZ1026921 (study PRJEB26926, sample SAMN06164877) | human gut metagenome | biome: ENVO:00009003; feature: ENVO:2100002; material: ENVO:00002003 | host: Homo sapiens | place: USA | collected 2012 ... | reverse complement strand
ACGAGATTTCTGCCTGTCTCGTGGGCTCGGAGATGTGTATAAGAGACAGATGCCCCATACGGTGGCTCCCTGTTCCAGCAGAAGTTCCGTGTGTCCTCCTCCGCCCAGCGTGCAGTCCACGATGAGCTTGCCCGGGGCGGCGGCGAGCATGTCCACCGTCTCATGCAAAAGGACGGTGATGTGGCGGAAGTTCCCGGCGGAGCCTTCCTCCCCTTCCTGCGGAGCGGGGGCGGCCACGGTTTCCGCTTCGCCGATTTCCGCTGCCAGTTCATCCAGTCTGGCGCCGACTTCCGGCGCTTTCAGGGCTTCCGCGTGGTACGCGCTTTCCCAGTTCACGGCGGGGGCCAGGGCCTTCCAGGAGCAGACCAGTTCATCCACTCCCATTTCTCCCGTCAGCTCAGCGATCACATGGACGTGGTTGCGGCAAATGCTCCAGGCCAGCAGGCGGCAGGCCGTGCTGGCCGAGATACCGTCCGCGAGCGCCTGGACGGCCTCCGTGCGGATATGGGCGCCCGCGCCCGCGCGTAAAGAAAGCTCAACATGGTCCTCAAAGGCCCGGTTCAGGTCGGAGGACAATGCGCCCAGCTTGCCGTAGGCGCCCTTCTGGCCGGCCAGGGCCATTTCCGCGGTGATGCGGGCCTTCTGCTCCTGCCAGGCGATCATGTCCTGTGCCGGCAGGGCGTCATGCAGCCAGAAAATGATGGAATACGCTGTGACTTCCGCATCCAGTCCGGTCCTGGCGGCAATGCCCAGGCGGGAGACAAGCCAGCCCGGGCGCAGCGCAAGCGTTGCGAACGGGTCTGCCTGGTGCACGGACTGTGTAGACGGATCTGGAGGCATGAGAGGAGATCAGAAAATGCCGAAGGATTGGTTAATGTCGGAAATGCTGGCGTTTTCGCGCAAGGCGACTTCTTCATAGGTTGAGGGTTCCCATAATTCGAAATAGCCGCCGCGGCCGGCAAGGCGCACTGCGGAACTCAGTTGTGCATGCTCACACATGGGTTTGGGAATCAGCAGCTTGCCCTGGGCGTTGATGATGGCTTCCACGCAATTTGCGTATAGTTTGCCGATGAACAGGTCGATCTGCGCTTCACTGTAGCCTGGCGCAGATTTGATTTTTTCAATGAGTTGCAGGAATTTGTCCCGGGTATAGACTTTCACCGTCGGCAGGTCAAGGCGCCGTCCGGATAACAGGAGCAGGGCACAGCCTTCGCTTGGCCTCCATTCCGTCGGAATCGCAATCCGGTTTTTGGGGTCAAGCTTGTGCGTGTATGCACCAAATAGGTTGTCTGATACACTGCTCATCGCCTGCAAGTACACTACGTAGTGCTTTCAATACACTTTAATGCACTTGAAATGTCAACCCTGTACTGGAGAAAGTCATTCTTTTCTTGCATGAATGCCGGAAAAAAAAGCATTGATCCGGTCTTGCCCCGCCCGCGGGGGAAGATTATATTTCCGCCCATGATGCAGTTTTGCGTGTTGGGCAGCGGCAGCGGAGGAAATGCCACCATTGTGAAAACGGGGGATACCGTGCTGCTGGTGGATGCCGGATTCAGCGCCGCAAGACTCAGGGAAAGAATGAGATATGCCGGAGTGGAGCCGGATGATCTTGATGCCATTCTGCTTACTCACGAACACGCCGACCACATGAAGGGCGTGCACCAGTTTACCAGAAAGCACGCCGTGCGCGTGTACGCCACGCGCCATACCGCCCTGTGCGTCCAGGAAAAGGCTCCGGAAGCTCCCTGGACTTATTTTGAGAAAGGGCAGTCTTTCAAGATAGGGGATATTGTCATCACGCCTTTTCCCACTTACCATGACGCCGTGGACCCTGTGGGCTTCAAGTTTGAGACGGAACAGTCCAGCCTGGGCTTTATCAGCGACACGGGGCAGGCCCCCGGATGCGTGGCGGAATACCTGTCCATGGTGGACAGCCTGGTGGTGGAGTCCAATTACGATCCGGAAATGCTGGCGGCCACGCCCAAAAGACCGTGGCCGCTGAAGCAGCGCATAGCGTCCGGGCACGGTCATCTTTCCAACGAGCAGGCGTGCGACCTGCTGAGGCGCGTGGCGCACAATGCCTTGAAAAATGTCGTTTTGGCCCACTTGAGTGCTGAAAGCAATTCTCCGGCATTGGCAGAAAGCCTGATGCGTGCTACATTGCATGACATGGGCCTCGGCTCCACCTCCCTGTTCTGTGCCATGCAGGACTCGTCCCTTCCGTGGATACGGGTGTGCTGAGCCCGGTTTCCCTTCTTTCCCCCCGCCTCCCGTCATGTTCCTCTCCATTTGTGAAATCATGAGTACCATCATTGGCGCCCTGGCGGGGTCCATTGCCTCTTCCCGGGTGAAGATGGACTTGTTCGGCGTCATCGTGTGCGGAACGCTGGCGGCTCTGGGCGGAGGAACCGTGCGCGACCTGCTGCTGGATATCCCGGTGTACTGGACGCTTCCCAGCGGGGAGATTTTTGTTCTTGCCGCCGTCATTACCAGCCTGGCGACTTTCTACCTGGCCCAGAAGTATCCGCCCCCCCTGGGCACCATCCGCGTGGCGGACGCCATCGTGCTGGCCCTTTTCGGCATGATCGGCACGGAAAAATCATACTTGCACGGCTATACGCCTACCGTTTCCGTGATGATGGGGATCTGCACCGGCGTGGCGGGCGGCCTGCTGCGCGATGTCCTGACCGGGAACGTCCCCTATGTCTTCCGTCCCGGTGAATTGTACGCTACGGCGGCGCTTATGGGCGGCGTGGCCTATGCCGCGCTCTCTTATCTGGGCATCGACTCCTCCACCTGCTTTGTGACGGGGTTCGTCGTGACGCTTTCCGTACGCCTGGCGGCCATCCGCTGGAACTGGAACCTGCCTTCCTACATTCCACTGTTTTCTCCGGAAGCGGAGGCGGAGGTTTCCGAAGATTCCAAAGATTCCGGGCCGTAAGGCGGAAAACCCTTCGTGAAAAATTAAAGGGAACGCCGTCTGCGCAGAAGGGCGCACCCCGCAAAAACAAGAACCGTGGAGCAGGAAGAAGGTTCTGGAACATTGTAAAATGGAAGTATTAAGGCGTCGTAGGCGTTGATCCAGTTGTTGCTGTTTTCGCTCCCCAAATGCAGGCGGTGGTCCGTTTCATTGTAAACGACGGCTCTTTTTTCAAGCCCTTTGTCATTGTCGGAATCCGTAACGTAAACAAATTCGATCATTCCCGTCTTTTCATTGATCTCCACTCCCCAGCAGCTGATCACATGGCCGTTGTATTGGTTTTCTTCATGGTAGGTAAGGAAAAGGGCTATGCATCCGCCCCTGTTGAAATATGATGGGAAAAGCGTTCCAAGACTTTGAACATCCTTGAGTCCACTGAGGTATTGCCCGGTAATATAGGGACAAGGGTAATTGATGATGTCCGTGGAAAATCCCATTAATTTGACGTGTTCCTCCCAATACCTGCCGCTTTGCCTGGCTTCTGCTTCTCCAGTCTTGAAATCGTTTTGATAAATATTGCTGTTGAGCGTGTACCCTCCCATATACCATTCCATTGCGGACGCTGCACTTCCTGGTGTATTTTTCCAATTGGCAATGAAAGTATTATAAATTTCCGTACGTCCGTTTTCCCCCAGTGGATGCAGGAATGCCGGAAGAATTGTCCTGCCACCATTACAGCAGGTTGCTGGCTGTTGCCGCCCAGCACAAATTCTAATCGGAGCCGTCCCATAATTTTTTGGTATTCACCCACCCGGAATCTACGGAGACATTCTGGGCAAAATAGGTTTCTGCCTGGACAGGGAAGATAAAGAGGCAGGAAACAGCGAGAAAAGAAAGTAAACTACGCATGAGAGAGGTATATTAAAAACATACCGATAAGATTTGTTATCGTTATTGTCAAGGTATTACTTCCCCAGGCAGAAGGAGGAAAAAATGGCGCCCAGTACGTCTTCCGTGTCAACGGCTCCGGTAATTTCTCCCAAGTGTGCCAGGGCTTCCCGCAGTTCCAGAGCCGTGAATTCCGGGCTTTCCTGCCGGGAGATGAATTCCGAAGCCAGGCGGACGTGTTCCAGGCACAGGCCCAGTTCATGCTGGTGCCTGGTATTGATGGCCACCAGGGAGCTTCCCGCTTCACTGGGCAGTTGAGATGCGAAAATGCGGACAATGGCTTCTTCCAGCTCTTTCCGGCCTTCTCCCGTGGAACAGGAGAAACGGATTCCGGAAGCTTCCCGCCAGTCCGGATGGATTCCCAGGTCGCACTTGTTCAGGATCAGCAGACTGGGCGTGTCGCGGTTTTCAGTCAGAAGGGGGGAGGAGCGGGGGAGGGAGGCGTCCGCCACTTCCAGAACCAGGTCTGCCGCTTCAAGCGCCCTGTTGGTGCGCAGGATGCCGGCCTGTTCGATGAGGTCGGACGATTCCCGGACTCCTGCCGTGTCAATCAGGCGCAGGGCCAGACCGGCGATCTGGATGGATTCTTCCACGGTGTCCCGCGTAGTTCCGGCAATATTGCTGACGATGGCGCGCTCGTATCCCAGCAAGGTATTGAGCAGGCTGGATTTGCCGACGTTGGGCGGTCCCGCGATGGCCGTCCGGATGCCTTCCCTCAGCAGACGGCCCGCGGCAGCCGAGCCCAGCAGGCCGGAAAGCTGTTCTTCCGCGTTGGCGAGCCGTGAGAGAAGTGCGGAGGCTGTGTCCGGGGAAATGTCCTCGTCCGGAAAATCAATATAGGCTTCCACATGCGCCAGGACGTGGACAAGTTCGTCCTTGAGTTCATCCACCCGTGCGCCGATGCTTCCGTTCAGTTGGGATTGCGCGGCTTTCAGCGCCAGATCGCTTCCCGCGGAGATCACGTCCATGACGGCTTCCGCCTGAGTCAGGTCCATCCGTCCGTTCAGGAAGGCCCTTTTCGTAAATTCTCCCGGTTCTGCGGGAGATGCTCCGCACTGGTACAGCCGTTTCAGGAGGCGTTCCGTCACCAGCATGCCGCCGTGGCAGGAAATTTCCACCGTATCTTCCCCCGTATAGCTGGCGGGAGCCGGGAAGTGCGTGACCAGCACCTGGTCGATGGGGGAGCCGTCCTCTTCCAGAATATGGGTCAGCGTAGCGCAGCGCGGCCGGAGGCGTGCGGGGAATCCCACCGGAGTGCAGATACCCAGAACATCCGTGCACCGGGTTCCGCTCATGCGGATAACGGCGATGGCTCCCTGGCCCGCGGCAGTAGCCTGGGCGGCTATGGTGCGTTCCGGATCAATCATGGCTCTATGGATTCAAAAAAGCCGCCTCCCAGCAGTTTGCCTCCGTCGTAAAACGCACAGACCTGGCCCACGGCCAGGGCGCGCAGAGGCGTTTCAAAGCTCAGGCGCACCCTCCCTTCTTCCAGATACTCGCAGGCGGCCCATTCCGCCTTGGCACGGTAGCGGGGCTGGGCCATGACGCGGGGGGGCAGAGGCGACAGGGTGTTGGAGATGCCGCCGACAACCGCATGGGAGGCATACAGGCCCCGTGTGGAGGCCTCTTCGTACCCCAGAATCAGAAAATTGCGTTTGACATCCTTGCCCACCACGACATAGGCGATGCCCTCCCGCGGGGAGGCGATTCCGTGCCCCTTTCTCTGTCCCATCGTGAACAGGTGCAATCCCTGGTGTTCGCCAAGAATTCTGCCTTCCGTATCCACGATTTTTCCGGGTTTGTCCGGCAGGTAATGCCGCAGGAAGTCGCTCATCTTCACCTGGCCGATGAAACAGATGCCCTGGCTGTCTTTTTTTCGGGCCGTGGGCAGTCCGTATTTATCCGCCAGCGCGCGGACTTCCGGCTTCAGCAAGTCGCCGAGGGGAAACATGGCTTTGGAAATCTGGCCGGGCCGCATCAGGGAAAGGAAATAGGACTGGTCCTTGTTCGGGTCCCGTCCGCGCAGGATAAACGATCCCTGCGGCGTCTCCAGCCTGCGGGCATAGTGGCCCGTGGCGACGTACTCGAAGCCTTGTTCCAGGGCATAATCCAGAAATACGCCGAATTTCATTTCCCGGTTGCACAGCACGTCCGGATTCGGCGTATATCCGGCCCGGTAGCCTTCAATCAGGTAGTTCACGATGCGTGCGCGGTACTCCTCCACGAGGTCAATCACGCGGAATTCGATCCCGATTTTTTGGGCGACGGCCAGCGCGTCCCGAATATCCTGTTCCCACGGGCATTCTCCGGGAATGCCTTCATCGTTCACCCAGTTTTTCATGTAGGCCCCCACGACTTCATGGCCCTGCTCCACGAGCAGCGCCGCCGCAACGGAACTGTCCACTCCGCCGGATAAGCCTACAAGAATACGTGCCACTGTGCTGAAAGGGGAATTGATGCCGGCGTCCCGGTCTCCGTTTGCGGAATCCGCTGCGCCTGCCCCTGTAAATCAAATATGGACCGGCAAGCCAAGGAAAAAGTAGCACCATTACATGATGGGAAAGGCTTGCCCATCGGTCAGAAGGACGGGATACCACAGCTGGAAGGGTGTTTTGCAGGAATAGGAGTACATTGTTGTATTCAAAGAGATTGGGAGAATATATGTTTACCGTTTATATTCTGCCACGTGTCAGAATGGATGAAATGCGGCATGGGTTTGCATCAAATCCACACGATGAAAATAAATACCATACCAGGTGCGCATTATGCCCTTACATGTACAACTGGCTGTTCCGTGAAAGCCATTCGTAATGATGGAAGAGAACCCCTCACCATACTGGAAGTGTCTTCCGCCGGGCAGTTCGGCTTTACTGCTCCTACGGAAACCGTAGAGGTTTCCGACGAACATGCCCTTGTGACACAGACTTTTAAAGGAGCCGCCTTGGGATCGTCTGCCCAGGACGGCGGTATTAAAAACGGGGAGGATGCCGTTCTGAATAATCTGGCGGCCCAGAGCGGTACGTTTTCCTACACTGTCAATGCCAACGGCGGTATCAATATTCCAGTGGTGCCATCCACTGACACGGAGGCGGCCAGATACAGGGAGGTGCGTCTGCTTCACGAGATGGAGTTTTCCGCATTGCGTACCTATTTCAGTTCTTCCAATCCTTTTTCCTGGGGAATACTTGTGGACCGGTTTTGGTGGGCTGCCGGGCGAGACAACATGCCGGCATGGACTGTGGTCACGGCTGATTTTAATATGCTTAACCTCGACAATAACAATACAGCTTACGACGGCTTGACCAGTTGTTATTTCCCAATGTCCTGCGGTCTGGGATATGGACGGTGCTTTGATTCGATCGCCATAGGCAATACTTCTTTCAATGCGGATTACGCGAGCCTGGATGATGATCCCTTTGCCACGCCCGCAGGTTACATGCGATACTGGGTCGATATACAGATAGGCCGTCCGGCCAATGGCCAATGTGCCGTGTCTGTCCGCATGTCACGGTGGGATAATGCGTCCAGTACTGCCGTCAATACCACCCACCAGTGTTCCGTGCCCGACAGCCTTGCCTTGCGTGGAGTGGCTTTGTCCATGACGAGTAAGCATTCCGGTGTCTGGCTGGTTGGGTTTAATAAAAGCGCCGGGCGTCTTGTTTCCTACAAGGTTTTGCCGGAGACATTTACGTTGGATTCTTATAACAGAGCGATGTCCAGCAGGCTGTCATTGGCAAAGACGGGGGGACATTGCTCTGTAGGGGTTCATGCACCATGTTATTATGGAGGAACTGTTGTGGGTGAGTGGTGCAGTTTGATTCAGGCCAATTAAAGTTATGAATGAATCACAAATACAGATACAGTTTCCTTCGCCCGGGGCGTGGGAGAAGTTCACGATGACGGCCGTGTTCCCCGATAAGGATGGATTTGTGCAGCACTGCCGCTATACGCAAGAAAGAATACCTGACAATTATCTGGAGGCTTTTGCGGGAGTGGTGTCTGTCCTGTGCGTTTTGTCGGACGACTGGCAGGCCAGACAGGTGTGGGCGTGTTTGCATGATGTTGCTGCCCTGGAAGAGGAAGATTTCCCGGATTTCCCGAATATTGCAGAAGCCGTAGTCCTGACGGTGGAAGCCGTTAGTGCCCGGGGAGGACGCCGCATGTTCACATCCGCGGATTATCCGGAGTTCACGATCAGGACTGATACTGCCGTCGCGTTTTTCAAATATTTTACCGGTTCCGGTGACAGCGGCGTGAAGAATGGAATGGAAAAGGTTGTACGGGGATAGTTACCGCGACATGGTAAAAATCAGGATTTTAACTCCTGCATGATGCGCTCTGCAAGTTGCCGGGTGGAAGAATTTTCATCGGCCGGCAATTCCCGGAGCCATTGTTCCCGTTTCAGCCAGGTGCGCTGGCGTTTGGCGTATTGCCTGGTGGCAAGTGCCAGTGCTGCCTGGCATTCCTCCCTTGTGATTTTTTCGTGGAGCATGCTGCGTATCAGCTGCAGGCCCAGGGTCCGTTCCGCCGTGGAGGAACATGGCCCCAACGCGGCGACTTCTTCCACGGCGCCTTCACGGAGCATGCGGGCTGCGCGGAGGGCTATTCTGTGGTCCAGTTCCGGGACATTCCGGGTGATGGTCCAACCGGGGCCGAGAGGTTTTTTTTGCCAGTTCCGCCTCCAGAAGGAAAGCGGTTTGCCGCCGGCAAGGACAATTTCCAGGTTGCGTTCCACATAGCGCCGGTTGGAAGGGCTGGTGGCGGCCGCGCCTGCCGGATCCAGAGAGAGGAGGCGGGCGTACAATTCCTCCGTGGAACAGGTTGAAAAGGAAGCCCGGATTTCCGGATTTCCTGGGGGCGCTTCCGACAGGCCGTGGGAGAGGAATTTAAAGTATAGTCCTGATCCACCCGTAATGATGGCTGTTTTCCCTCTGGCATGGATCTGCCGGATGTTCTGCATGGTCCGGTGGTAGTGTTCCGTGGCATCCCATGGAGTTTGAACCGGAATGATGGAAATCATATGATGAGGCACCCGGGCTTGTTCTTCCGCAGAAGGGGCGGCGGTGAGCACCGGAATTTCCCGGTACACCTGGTAGGCATCCGCACTTACGATTTCCGCGTTTAGCAAATCCGCCAGTTCTACGGCTATTGAGGATTTTCCTGATCCTGTGGGTCCGGCGATAAATAATACGGCAGGCGGATGATTCATGGGAAAACAAAATGGAAACGTATGCGGATAATATCGTGCAGAAGATATTATGGAAACAATAAAGCCGCGGAAGTGATTCTTTACCGGGATGGTATTGCCGGCTCTGAGGCATTTCCGGGAGGGTAACCGGATGCCCCATTTTTTGATTCAGGATGCCTGGTCGGAATGTTTCCACCCCGGCATGTTGTTCCGTAGCGGAGTGCGGCATCCAGTCCGGAGAATCGGTCAGGTGATGTTCTCTGATGGTTTAAAAATCGGAATTCAACGTGGTGCGGTAGCGTGTAAGGCATCCTTCAACCGTCCGGTTTACATTCAGCAGGGCGCGGCATTCCTGGCGGCCCTGGCAGCCCATATTCAAGGCAGTTTCCCGGTCATGCGTCAATTTCAGCACAGCTTCCCGAATGGCTGCGCTGTCTCGTATGGGAATGATATACCCGGATTCGCCGTCCTTGACGTATTGCGTTTGACCTCCTTCCTCGGTAGTGATGACCGGCAGGCCCATCACACGGGCTTCCTTCACAATGTTGGGGGAGTTATCGCCCAGCGTAGGATGCACCAGGCACCATGCGGAAGACAGATGCTGCTGGAGAGTTTCCCGCGAAACGGCGCCCAGCCAATGGATATTGGGAGTGGACTCCGCCTTCAGAGCAGCCGTCAGAGATCCTTTTCCGGCAATGTAAAGTTGAACGTGGGCCAGGTCGGGATGCCTGAAAGCTTCCACCAGGTAGGAGATGCCCTTCAACTCGTAAATAGTACCGCCGAAGAAGCATGAGGGAGTATCAGAAGGAGTTCTGTCTAGATGAAAGAAAGATTCCTCTACTCCATACTCCATGAGTGAAACATCGGAATCAGGTGCAATTTCCCTCACTCTGTCCACGGCCCATGGGGATTCACATGTGATCTGACCATAATGTTTGACGGCAAGCCTTTCCAGAAACGCCTGCATTCTGAACAGGAAAACCTGGGGAGCGCGTTCGCAGTAAGCAGTAAGAGCTCCTTGGTAGGAAAGGAGTTTTTTCCCTTTGAAATTTTTGCATGCCATGGCATAAGACTCTTCCACTCCCCAAACATGAACCAATGAAGGCCGGATGGAATTAAGCAGCTTGCGGATTTGGAGGGAAGGCCTCAGATGCATGGTAAGAAGGTCCAGGGCTATGCTGCCCTGCGGAATGATATGCAGAGTTTGGCCATTGATGTGCCTGCATTCAGGTTTGGATACGAGTTTGCTCAAAGTGATCCAGTGGATATCATAACCATAGTTTTGTTGACGTGCTAAAGCATGGAACAAAGCAAAAATCCAGGGAAGAATCCTGTGGTCCTTTTCGCTGAATTCGTCAAGTAAACGGCCTAAAGGAATGCTTGCCAGAATGGCGATAACAGGTTTTTCCGGGAAAGATTCAGTAGTAACGTGCCCCATGGCACCGATGAAGGGGGATATGGTTCCGCTTGTCAAGTTTTGAATGGGGAATGGATATCAGCGGATTCGCTGCGGCTGCATGTGGATACCCTGTTTTTCTTCAAAAGATCATTGAATAGTATTTCCCACTGCTGATAAACAACTTTTGGAGAATAACGGTGACACCAAAACTGCTTGCCCGCCAGCGACAGAATTTTCCTGGTGTTTTCCTGGGTCATTTGAAGCAAGGCTTGCTGCAGATTTCTGGTATTGCGTTTCTTCAGAACAATGCCGCCCTGGAGGGTGGAGATTCCTCCTACATCCGGAGCAATCCAGGGAACGCCGCATGACATGGCCTCCAACAACGTGAGAGGCTGTTGTTCCTGGATGGAATATAAAAATACGGCGTTGCTTTCTATGATGGCGGCTTGTACCTCGTGGCGCGGCAGTCCATAAAAAAACCGGAATGCCGGATCTCCATCCGCTTCCTTTTCCATTTGCTCGGCATAGGAATTGTATTGCGGAACAAGAAAGATAAATTGGATGCCTTTGATATTGCTTTTTTTAACATGCCGGATGAATGCCTTCTGGTTTTTTCTGACGCTGGCACTGGCGGGACAACTGAATAACAGAGAATGCTCCAGATGATATTTTTTCCGGAATGAAAATGAAGAAGGCTGTAAAGGGAGAAAAGTATTGGGGATGACTGTAAAGTTGGGCATCCCCCGTTTTTTGGCATAATAATAATCGTACCCTTTAAACAGGCTTCCATGGTCGTCAAGACAGACAAGATGCAGATGACCTGTTATTTTATTTACGTTACGGCGAATAGTCGGAAAGGAGGTTATCCATTTCTTGATACCGAAAAAGGGAGGATACTGGATTCTGAAAAATGAGTGGAAATCAGTGTGGCAGCCATGAGACCTGATAATCATGGGGATATTCCGTTCCCGGCAGAGAGCGGCCATATAATCCCGATGCCAGTCCTGCCAGGAATGGAAAATCACCAGGGAGGGATGAATGTGCTCCAGACAAGCGTCAATCCGGTGACGTGTTTCATGAGAAGAAACGAAAGATATCCGGGTGACGGAACACGGATCAGGCAGAGAGGAATCGGGAGGAAGTCCTGATTCAGGGGTCAGGACATGAATGTCCCATCCCAGACACTGTAGATCCCGGGCCATTTCATAAGTTGCCATGGCTACCCCTCCTTCCATCGGCGGGAAAGACGGCGAGACAAGTAAAATGACCCCTTTGCTCATGCAAAACTGACTATAGACAGATATTGTGAGCGGGCAAGACGGGAATTGTATGGAATAGCCGGACGCGCTTATTTTTCATGAATGAAAAAAGGAGAGGAAGAATGCCCTCAAGGTAAAAGGGAGGTGGAAGAGGGGAGCGCCAGTAACCGTACAAGGAGGGCTAAAATGAATTTCGATTCACTTTCTCTCAAGGTTGTTTCTTTTTATGTTTAGTGTTTTAACAAACATTGGACTGGAGCAGGTTTGACGGAATAGGGGAAATGTCTCGCTGCAAGCAAGTAGTGCAAGGAGTCCGGCTGAGGGAGATTACTTCCTGGATTTGCGATGGAGAAGAGGGATGTTCCGGAGGATTGCAGGGCCGGGATGTTGTGCTAGTCAATCCGAGCAGATTGAAGTATAGTTCACACATTCTCCTTCTCTCCCCTATCACTATCCGTCATGAATCCTTCGGAACTCCCTTCCATCAGCATCATCCTGACCGGGTATAATGAAGAAGATAGCATTGAAGATGCCATCAGGAGCGTGTTTCAACAGGATTATGAAGGGCCGGTTGAAATCATTTTGTCCGATGATGGCTCCTCTGACCGTACATTTGCGGTCATGCAGGAAATGGCGCTTCAATATGGCGGCCCGTACCGGGTGGTATTGAACCGGAATGAAACTTCTCTCGGGCTTGGATTACATGTCCGCAAGGTTCTGGATATGGCGTCTCATGAATGGATACTCCGGCAGGATGGAGATGATTGTTCTTTTCCCTGGCGTTGCAGGGTATTTGCCCAGGCAGTGATGGAACATCCGGATGCCGTTGCCGTCGTCAGTCAAATGACCCGTGTGTATGAGGAGGTCGGAATTCCTTTTGAATTCCCGGCTTTTCCTCCGGCCCCGGAAGATTCTGTGCGGGTGGAGCTTCAGCAGGGACCTTTTTCTTCGTCAGCTCATTATGGAGGAAGCATGATGATCAGGAAAGATGTTTATCGGTGGAATGAATCGCTACCGATGACGACCTTTTTTGAAGATGACTTGATAGGCTTCTATGCGTGGTTGCAGGGAAACATTTATGAATTGCCGGAAACATCCCTGTATTATTACAGATTTGCCGCCAAAAACATCTGTGCCGTCAGCAGTATGTTAAGGTTTGTGGATATGAAAACAGCCTTGGCCTTCGAAAAGAGGGACACGGATATACAGAGCCATTTGAAAAAAAGTAAATGGACCGGATTGGAGTTATGTGAGAAGTTGTTGGAATCAGGTACTTCCGTCTTCCGCTCACGGGAGGAGTTGAAAGCTGAAGCAGTAGAAAGAAGGAAAATTATAGATGACATTAACCATCGGCAGAACTGGTGGAATTATTCCTTTTCCCGGAGATGGGCTTTGAGAGGGAAAGGCTGGATGGGGATGGCTCATTGCCTGCCGCAAAAACTGTATTTGTTCTGCATGGTCTCCTTTTTTAAACTCAGAAAGATAAAAAAAGCCCTGATGGAATAAAGGGGAATATTTCGTGATGCATCCGGCGGGAAAAGAATTGAGGAAGGAGGCCGGACTGCCGGGGAAGGGCCATCAATCTGGATCACGGCCCCTGTTTTGCGTGGTTTTCATTCAGTCCATCATAAAATACTATGGTATATTATCCGTTTTTCTTCTTGTCGGGAAAGGATAGGTGAAAAGATTCCCATCACTATCTCCGGGAAATCCTGATGATCTTTTTATTGAATCCAAATTTAAAAACCAGTACCTTCCCAGGGACGCTGGAGCTATGGAATTGGAAAAATGAAATCAAACGTATCGCAACCGGATGACGGCATAGAGTTCAGCGTAATTTTAATAGCCTATAATCTGGAAAGCTGTCTGGGGAAGGCCATTCACGCCGTCTTGAAGCAGGAATTTAAAAACTTTGAACTCATTATTGTTAATGATGGTTCAACGGATGGGACTTTACAGGTGGCCATGTCTTTTCAGGACACCCGGATCAACGTTATTTGCCAGGAAAATGGAGGCGCTTCACACGCGAGAAATACTGGTTTAAAGGCCGCGAGAGGAAAGTATGTGGCGTTTCTGGATGGAGACGACTATTGGTATCCGGATCATTTGCAGATGGCATTTGAGTTTTTTAGAAAACATCCTGGCGTGCGTGCCTATGCTGCCAGATACGCATGGGCACAAGAGGACAACATTCCCTGCCGGGAGGAACTGTCTTGCTCGTTTGTAGTCAGAAAATTGGGATTGAGAGGGCTTCTCGCTATCCATACAAGTAGTGTTGTTCTGGAATCCTCTCTGGCGACTTCACTTCCTCTGTGGGAAGTCGGCAAGAAATATGGAGAGGATGTTCTCTATTGGATGAGGCTGATGAGGGAGACGGATCTAATAGGGCTGGGAAACAAGACAGGTTCCATTTATGTGCAAAGGGAAGGGTCCGCGATGCATGACCGGGCCTATGGGGATATTCCCGTGGAACATCTGCTGCATGGGTTGCTGAAGGAATGGCGACTCATGCCGCGCAGACAATGGATGTTTGCCGTGCATTTTCTCATCGTTCGGGAATTGTGGCCGGAAAGACTGTTAAACATGGAAAGAGAAGACCGTTCCCGGTTTCTGCAGGAGGAAATCGGTGTTGGGCTGAATATATGGATGGAACGTTCCCGTTGGAATGGGTATGTGGAAGCGTGTGAGCAGGAATGCCTGGCCGACATGGAAAAGGCATTTAAAAAACTATTGTCCCGGGTGCAATATTGGTGCGTATGGGCGGATAGAGTGGAGCGCTGGTGTTTGAGGCCCTTGTGTGTTTTTATTGGTAAACGGACCCTATAAAAAAGCCGGGATATCGCAGTACCTCCTCTCCATACGATACTGGCGTCGGGAAAGGAGCCAACATGAGAAGGAAAGCTGGTTTCATCCCCCTGGAATTGATACAGGTACTGTGTGTGATCTCTGCCGAAAAAATCCCTCCATAAGTAAATATGGAGGGATTGTGGGAAGAAAATCTAAACTGTCTTAGTACACGTCGCGCTGGTATCTGTGGTGTTTCTTCATGTCCGCCACGTATTCCGCGGCTTCTTCCGGGGACTTTCCGCCCCAGGTCCGGATCACTTCATGAAGAGCCGCGTCCACGTCCTTGGCCATGCGGGAAGCGTCTCCGCAGACATAGAAGCAGGCGCCGTCTTCCAGCCATTTCCACAGTTCCTCCCCTTCCTGAACCATCAGGTGCTGTACGTAAACCTTCTTTTCCTGGTCGCGGGACCAGGCCACGGATAATTTCAGCTTCCCGGCTGCGGTCAGTTTGACCAGTTCGTCTTCATAACAGAAATCGGTGGCTTTGTACGGATTGCCGAAGAACAGCCAGTTGCCGCCCTGGGCGCCGGAGGCGGTGCGTTCCTCCCAGAAGGCGCGGAAGGGAGCGATGCCGGTGCCGGGACCCACCATGATGATGGGCGTATCCCCGTTTTCAGGAAGGCGGAAATTCTTGTTGGTGTGCACAAACACCCTGGCCGTATGGCCGGGCTGAAGGCGGTCCGCCATGTAGGTGGAACACACGCCGCCGCGCTTGCGGTCACGCGCCGTATAGCGCACGGCTCCTACGCACAGGTGCACTTCCTCCGGATGGGAGTTCGGGCTGGAAGCGATGGAATACAGGCGGGGCATGATTTTCTTCAGCATGCTCACGAAAGCTTCCGCGGACTCAAAAGAGGCGGGGTATTCCGTTGCCAGGTCCAGCACGTCGCGGCCCCACAGGAAATCGCTGATGGCTTCCTTGTTCCCGGCCAGCAGGGTTTCCAGCTCCTGGCTGCCGGAGGCCGCCGCCCATTTGGTCAGCAGGGCCTTGTTCACATTCGTGATGTCGTAATGGTGGATCAGGGCATCGCGCAGATCCGTGCTTTCACCGTCAGGTGTGGAAACGGGGGAGCAGGGGCAGAAGCCTAGTTTTTCAATCAGGGCGTCCGCCAGGGCGGGATCATTGGCGGGAATGACGGCCAGAGCGTCTCCGGCGATGTATTCCAGGCCGGAGCCGTCCAGGCTGTATTCAATATGAATGGTCTCTTTGGGGCTGCCTTCCGCAGTGAGATGCTTGACGGAGAGTACGGGTGCGGGGAACGGATTCTTCTTGCCGTATGGTTCGGTAGTCATGTGTAAGAATAAAGTCTGGATGAATAAAGGAGATTACCAGCGGATGGCGGCTGCGGCCCATGTCAGTCCGGCGCCGAAAGTGACCAGGACGACGTTGTCCCCCTTGCCGAACCTGCCGGAGCGGCGCGCCTCGTCAAAAGCGATGGCCACGGCGGCGGCGGAGGTATTGCCGTATTTTTCAATATTGATGAACACTTTTTCTTCCGGAATGGAGAGACGCTGGGCCACGGCATTGATGATGCGGAGGTTCGCCTGGTGCGGGATGATCAGCTTGATCTCGTCGGAAGTCAGGCCGGCGCGTTCAATCACACTGGCGGCGGAATCCTTCATGCGGGGAACCGCTTGGCGGAAGGTCTCCTTCCCGCGCATGGCGAGTGTGGCCAGGCGTTCATGGGCGTTCTCCGCCGTGGTGGGGCAGCGGGAGCCGCCTCCGGGAATCTGGAGAAGATCATGCAGGGAGCCGTCCGTGCCAATGTCCGTAGCCAGGATGGAGCCTTCCCCCTCTTCCCCCGTGGCGGCCTGGAGCACAGCGGCGCCGGCTCCGTCCCCGAACAGGACGCAGGTGGTGCGGTCCTCCCAGTTCACGACGGTGGAAAGCTTTTCCGCGGCAATGATAAGCGCCGTTTTCATCTGGCCGGTGCCCAGGTACTGTACGGCCGTCTTCATGGCGAACAGGAAGCCGGAGCAGGCGGCGGAAATATCAAAGGCTGCGGCATTCTTGGCCCCCAGGGCATCCTGGATGTAGCAGGAGGTAGCGGGCGTGAACGTATCCGGTGTGATGGTGGAGACGATGATCAGGTCGATGTCTTCCGGCTGCAATCCGCAAGACTCCAGCGCGCGCTGGGCGGCCTTCGTACCCATGTGGGAAGTGTACTCGTCAGGGGCGGCGATGCGGCGTTCCACGATGCCCGTGCGTTCGATGATCCATTCGTGGGAAGTGTCCACCATCTTTTCCAGATCCGCATTGGTCAGGCGGCGTTCCGGAACATAGGAGCCCGTGCCGATGATCTTGACGGGCAGTCTTTTAAAAGCGATTTCAGAATTTGCGGCCATAGCTTTAGGCGTATGATGAACAGAAAACGTCCTGACGTTTAATGTGGAAACAGTCTAAAAGAAAGGAAGCCCCATGACCAGCACAAAACGCAGGACTCCTGCCATGCCTTAAGGGGGTGTCCTACAACAGCCATCCCTGGCCGTTGGCGGGCGGTGTGGCGCCCATCTTCAGATAGGCGGAAGGCATGGCGACGCGCCCCCTGGGCGTGCGGTTGATATAGCCCTGCATGATTAGGAAGGGTTCGTGCACGTCTTCCAGCGTGGAGGCGTCTTCTCCCACGGCCACGGCCAGGGAGGACAGGCCCACGGGACCGCCGTTGAACTTGTAAATCATGGCCTCCAGCAGACGCTTGTCCATTTCGTCCAGGCCGTCGTCGTCAATCTCGATCATTGTCAGGGCGTCATGAGCCAGCTGCTCTGTGATGATGCCGTTGCCGCGCACCTGCGCGAAGTCCCGCACCCAGCGCAGCAGGGAATTGGCTACGCGGGGGGTGCCGCGGGAACGCAGGGCGATCTGGAGCGCGCCGGCCGGTTCCACGGGAACGTTCAGCAGCCCGGCGGAACGTTCGATGATGGCGCACAAATCCTCCTGCGTGTAATAATCCAGCCTGTTTACCAACCCGAACCGGGAACGGAGAGGGCTGGTCAGCATGCCGGCGCGGGTGGTAGCCCCCACCAGGGTGAACTTGGGAAGATTCAACTGGATGGAACGGGCGTTCGGCCCCTGGTCGATGATAATATCCAGCCGGAAATCCTCCATGGCCGGGTACAGATACTCCTCAATGGCCGGATGAAGGCGGTGAATCTCATCGATGAACAAAATATCCCCCTTCTCCAGGTTGGTCAGCACGCCGGCCAGGTCCCCCGCTTTCTCAATCTGGGGGCCGGAAGTCGTGTGAATGCGGCATCCGACGGCATTCGCGATGATATTGGCGAGGGTCGTCTTCCCCAGGCCGGGAGGGCCGCTCAACAGAATATGGTCCAGCACGTCGTCGCGCTGTCTGGCGGCTTCCACCATCAGCATCAGGCGGTCCTTGATCTTCTCCTGCCCGCGGAACTCGCTGAAGGCGGGCGGCCTGAGGGACAAATCAAAGGCGGAGGGGGGTGTCTCCGTGGTGCGTGTGTAAAAGGACTCTCCCATGCGCAGGATTAGCAAACCCGTCTTTGAGGCATCCGTCAAGATGGAAGTGCGGGAGTGGAACGCCTTTTCCGGGACATGCCGGAACCCTATGGTCTTTTTTTGATTGCGGAGGGAAAGCGGTTCCGTCAGAATCATGAGTAATGAAATGGCGTATATTACCTCTTCTGTTAATGATGGGCGGCGGCATCTTTGCCGCTGACGACGTGGAATCCCGTCCCTATCAAATCATCCCGGAACCGGCCAAAGTCAACACCTCCGCCGGCGTGTGTTCCTCTCCTAAAATCCTCAAACAGGCGGCTGACAAATCCCTGGGGCCGGAAGGATACAAGATCACGATCAAGCCGCAGGGCGTGGAAATTCAGGCGGGTGACCGCGCCGGCCTCTTCTATGCCAAAAACACGCTGGAACAGCTCCAGGCCCAATACAAGGACGGCGGCATCCCCTGCGGCGTCATTGAAGACAAGCCCCGGTTTGGATGGCGCAGCATGATGATGGACACTGCCCGTCACTTTGTGCCGGTGGAGGATGTTAAAAAATTCATTGATGTAATGTCCTTCTACAAATTCAACAAGCTCCACTTCCACCTCACGGATGACCAGGGCTGGCGCCTCCCGGTGCCCGGGTACTCCAAGCTGGAAACCGTGGCCTCCAAGCGTAAGGAAACCTTTGGCAACAAAACACCCCACGAAGGCATGTACACTAAAGAACAGCTCAAGGAGCTGGTGAAATATGCCGCCGCCCGGAACATTGAAATCATCCCGGAAATAGACGTGCCCGGCCACAATCAGGCCCTCTGCACCGCCTATCCGGAATTCCTCTGCTTCCCGAACCCCAAGCTGGAAGTGCGTACGAATGCGGGCATCTCCTACACCCTGGTATGCCCCGGCAACCCGGATGTCTGGAAATTCTACAACGCCGTCTTCAATGAACTCAAGGACATCTTCCCGTCCCAATACGTGCATCTGGGCGGGGATGAAGCCCCGGAAGACAACTGGATGAAGTGCCCCAAATGCGCCGACTTCCGCGAAAAAGCCGGCATCCGGGATGAAAACAAGAAAGCCGCCGCTCAAAAGGAAATGGTGGAATTCTTCACCCGGTGCGCCAAAATGCTGAAAAGCCGCGGGAAAACGGCCGTCTTCTGGTATGAACCCATGGGCAAATATCCGGACGGTGTGATCGTCACCACCTGGAGAGGTGGTCATACGCCTAAAACCGTGGCCAACACCACCGGCAACAAGGTGGACGTCATCTGCGCCTCCAACGGCAAATGCTACTTTGACTATCCCCAGCTTCGCGGCGATTGGCCTTCCGGCCAGCCGGACACAGGCTGGATGCCCGTCAACACGCTGGAAAACGTGTACTCCCTGGAACCGGGCCATGGTCTCTCTGCCAAGGAAATGGAACGCGTGCGCGGCGTAGACTGCTGCCTGTGGGCGGAACGCCTGCCGGACATTGACCGCGTCTTCTACCAGGCTTACCCACGCGCGCTGGCCCTTGTGGAAACCGCGTGGTCCCCCAAGGAAGTGAAGAACCTGGACCGCTTCAAAGACAAGCTGGAACTGCATAAAAAAATCATGCAGGAAAAATGGGGTATCAGCCTCGAACGCCCGGAAAAGAAATAATACTACAACAGGAGAAGCCCTTTCTCAGTGCGCCGAAGAGGGCTTCTTCCTGCTTCTCTTTTCCTTCTGAAAGGGTAACGGCATCAATCTGACTCACACATGGCAGGCTTCTGTAGTTGCAGGAGCCTGTTTTTGTTGACCGTCATCCACTTACCCTGCCTTATGATATCACTGGGAAAGCAGGCAGAAAGATGAAAACGTCTTCCGGGTGAAAAAAAGATTGCCAAGTCCCGTCCCTGCGGTTACATTATCCCCGCTTTCCTATCTTACACAATCTTCAACGGGCAGGTGTCAGAGTGGTCGAATGAGCACGCCTGGAAAGTGTGTGTACTGGCAACAGTACCGAGGGTTCGAATCCCTCCCTGTCCGCCATCAATTTTCCGCCGCAATATATTTGTAACGAGTATGTTGCGGTTTTTGTTTGTAGGGACATGGGGAAGAAATGGGGAAAAATCAGTCCGATAGAGAGAAAAGACGTTCGATTGTCAAATTGACGAAATCGTCAATTTGACTATTGACTTCCGACTCTAAATCGGCAATATGTGCCATATTGCAATGCATATGGATCAAGACCTTCAACAATTCCAAACACCTGGACAATACATTCAGTTCTTGCTGGAAGAAAAAGGATGGAGCCAAAAAGTGCTTGCTGTCGTTTTGCAAGTAGATGAGGCTATTGTAAACAAAATTATTTCTGGTAAAAAAAACTTGGATGCTAAAATGGCGATCGCTCTATCGGATACTTTTTCTATTCCGGCAGATGCATTTCTAACTTTACAAAAAAAATACGAACTTGCCTTAGCTCAAATATTGACAAAAGAGGATCCTGCAAGATTTCGGCGTGCACAATTGTTTGCGTCGTTGCCAATACCTGAGATGATAAAACGTGGATGGCTTAATGTTTCTACATATAAAGATGTAGAAAAAGTGGAAAAAGAATTATTGGATTTTTTTCAAACAGACTCCTTTTCCGAAATTCAAAATCTCCCACATGCGAGTAAAAAAACAGATTCAGGGAAAGCAGCGACTCCTACTCAAATTGCATGGATTTATAGAGTTAAGGCAATTGCCTCGGAAATGCTTGTGGGACGTTATTCTCCCGCTGCGGCAAAAGCCTCTCTGCCAAAATTAAAAGAATTATTAGTTTCTCCAGTCGCAACAAGAAAAGTATCTAGAATACTTGCGGAATGTGGGATTCGCTTCGTAATTGTTGAGACTTTAAAAGGTGCTAAAATTGATGGTGTATGCTTGTGGTTAGATGATAAAAGCCCTGTTATTGGCATGTCGCTTAGATTTGATCGAATAGATAATTTTTGGTTTGTTTTACGACATGAACTTGAACATGTTATCCAAGAACATGGGAAAACAAATCCTATGCTAGATGTAAATTTACAAATAGAAGAGCATGATCATGAGGATGTTATTAATGAAGAAGAGTCAATAGCAAATGCTGCCGCAGCAGAATTTTGTGTTCCTCAAAAACAACTTAAAAGTTTCATCGTCCGTAAACGACCATTCTTTTATGATAGAGATATAATTGGTTTTTCAAAAACAATAGATAGGCATCCTGGTCTAATTGCTGGACAATTAAGATTTCAATTAAAAACATATAATAGATTTAATTCTCATTTAGCTAAAATAAGATCTATTGTGACAAGAGAAAGTATTAGTGATGGCTGGGGGAATGTTGTTCCTTTGAATTAACAGCTTAATGAACTTGTAATTATGAAACAAAACAAGACAAAAGAAATAAGGTACCTTATAGAACTCTATAAGAAAGAGACCGGTAGGTTGGAAATAGATATGAAAGAATTAGCGTCTTTTGCTATTTCAAAAGGTTGGGATCCTCCTAAACCTATTACTGCAGAAGAAAGATTAGCCAAAGAATTAGCTAGAGCTGCTAGAGAAGTTACTCGTTCAGATAAAGAAACAGGACAACATTATAGAGTTTACCATGCTGTAAAATTTGATCAAAGTGGCCAAGGATCATTTTGGGTAGATATAGATGAAGCAAAGAGGCCTCATATGATCAAGTCTGCTTACGCTCGACGAGAACAGGTGGTGGGAGATATGTTACAACTCACCCTTGACTTAGATCATTGGAACCGAGTTAACCCTAATGAAGAACCCATCATTATTGAGACTGATGTAACTCCTGATATTGAAGAGAGATTAGCTTTCTCAGGGACTGTAATCATAAGATAAGGATTGAACTATGCACATAACTCACCATTTAAGAAAAATGCCTTCTGAAATTCAAGGCCTCTTGAAGGAAGAAGCGTATATTGGAATTGCCGTGAAAGAAATCCCAAAAGAATTGTTATCTAGGATTGGTTTTTCTGATAAATTAGAAAATGGTGAATGTGTGATGCCATCACCTATTTTTGGAAAATACTCAAAATTTAATAGTTTTGGTAGAGATTTGGTATTAAGAGATCGGCCGAAAGAACTCTTTTCGTATGATGTTCTATGGGATCATATAGAATATCACGGTAGAGACAATCCAATCGATGTGTCATCTTTGATCACTATACAGCGAAAAAGATATCCGCGGAAACATATCGAAGAACCCTGTGAATTTTTAACGCTCATTTATAAAGAAGATGACTTACATATATTGAGTCGCCCTATTTCTCTGCAAAGAGAATCTGCGGATTCAATAATCCATTTGATAAATTTAATAGTCGAAATATTTGGATATTGTAATATTTTTGATGCGAGTTTAAATACAGTTTTTGATAAAATTTCTATTCGAAAAAAACAGTGGAAAATATTGCCATTAGGTAAAAAGCCATGGTTAGAAATTGAGAAAACTCTTTCGAAGAGCATTCAATCACATGTACCAAAGGCTCGGCGCAATGTGTTGCTCGAAAGATTACGTGTATTAAATTGCCATAATCCAGATGAATGTGTTATAGGGATAGGAGGATTTAACGGGTATTTTGTTCTATTGTATAAAGAAAAAGATTTAGCTATTTTTGAATCTCCATGGTCTGGCAATGCTACTTATATTTTTTCTATAAAAAATTGGGAAATTGCTTCCCGAAAAACTAAGAAAGAAATTTTGGATGAGAGTCAAGCATTATTAAGAGTAATACATAAAGGAAAATCATGGTTTCATAATATAAATGATGTTTTAGGGACAAAATAAGTTGTTATTTTTCTTCAATATATATCACTAAATTTCTCTCTGTTTTTTCCTCTATACATACATTCTCCCCAATGGTGTGATTCCTCTGGATGAGGGATGTAACCCAAAAATCTGTTCCAATCAGGATTCTCTTCTTCTGAATCACTGTCCATAAGTGAGTTTTCTTCCTCTAAATCCTCCTAAAATTCGTTTTGCTCTCTCTGTAGTAATTCCTCTATATCCTAAACAATTTTCATAGGGATAATTTTAGAATTAATTGCTTACAATTATTTTTATTAAAAATGCCTTCTTACAAAACTGATTGACCTTGGAAGTCTTGGAATCCGGTCATACGGAATCATACATTTGGTAATTCCTCTATGTATTATATTCATACATTGGGTGAGATCATTTTTCTTATAACTTATTTGTTTCCAATTGCATGTGAATTCTATGGGATTTCAAGGGGAACAATACATGGAATACAGAGGTATACATTTGAAAACTCTCTCTTTATTTTTAATATACATTGTATGAGACCATATTTTTCATAACTTGCTCATTGCAATATATTTGTAAATTTTTAAGCACGTTTTCATAATCCTTTTTTACTCTCCATTACTCCATAGTACAGGATCACTTGGGAAATCCATGTTTTAGGAAATGTGGATTGCAGTATACAGAGAATCATCTATACGCAGATAATTTTATTCTGAATATCCCCAGAATTGATTGTACGGATTTGTAACCAGTTCCCCTTACCAATTACCTTCCTTCCTGAATAATTTCCGTAAGAATCAATTTAGAATTAATTGGGCTATATTCCTTTTATTCCAAGGGATGGGGATAGTTTTAGTGGATACAGGGAAATGTTTAATTAAAAACGACTTCGTACAAAATATTCATGGAGGAATGTTGCCGTGTTTGCCGTCAGTTGTACGCCATTTTCCTTGTCGGTGGAGGGTAATTTATTCTAATGGCTCCAGGATAATTTGTAAGGATTCCAGAGAAATAATGGGTATTAACCTACGCAAATCTGAAAATTTACCGTAAAAAATAATTTTGCCTTACATTGGGGCAAATGGACTTTCCTCTTTTCCCTGTTGATACATTTCCTAATGGAGAGAAAGTTTTCCATTTTTCGGAAAAACAATTTTGGAGTGTTTGGCGAAGCACCCCCTTTATACGGAAGTCTCTCTGTATATGTGGAGACCAAACAGGGATAGGCTATCAATTGGGGGAGTGTGTTTGATTTGGTAGGGGTACTGTGCTGTTTGCCGTACCCTGTATGGTAGGAGTGGCATATGGGCGTAAAAATGAAAAAGGATGGAACCATTGCTGATTCCATCCCTTGATGATTGTTTTGGATGTGTTAGAAGCTGTATCTCGCCGAAAGTGCGGCGGATTGATTCACTTGGCTGCTTCTGGCTTCCAAGGTGTAAAATGCTCCTGCGCTCCAGTTTTGGTTGATAACCCAGTTGGTGCCTGCATTCATCATGAACGCGCTTCTCCCCGGATTGCTTCCTTCGTGCTTGTTGTCGATTCCGTAGATGGTGGATTTGACCGAAGGATTTGTTCTGGAAACATCCCCGACATAGGCGAGTGTCAATTCAGGAAGAAGAAGTTGTCCTCCTCCGACTGATACTTCCTTTTTGATCGTAATACCTACCGGAACGCTCCACACCTGCATGTTGCCATTCCAGTATTGGCGGCTGCCGTTGGTATATGTTTCCGTGAAGCTTTCCTGTGCTCCATGGACGTAATCAATGCCAATGAATGGAGTCAGTGTTGTCTTGTCGGTGATTTTGATGTTCCAATCGGCTTTAAGACCAAAGGAGAACACGTCGTCGTTCCATTTTGCATGACCAGGCAAATAAGAAGAATTGCCAATGAGGGTATTGGCCTTATTCTCGACAGAACCATAGGCAAAATAACCGTTTATCCCCAAACTCTGCTTGTCATTTAAGGTTTCCAGATAATTGGCGTACAGACCAGTCATGATGCTGTCCTGTTTGATAGATGCCTGGTTGTCGTCGGATTTGAACGTTCCGAAGGTTTGGCCGAAAGCAATGCCTGCACGGAATTTCTTCGTCCAGGCGTAATCAATCCCGGCAGCATATCCGCCTCCGTTGTATTGGAAACCGTCCGCATGGGAAGTGGAGTTCATCGTGACGAAATCTCCCAAACCGCTCACCCATACGTTGGAATCCCCCGGTTGAGCGACCTTGAATTGAGAAACAGCCGTTTGACCGAAGTTCTTGACGACGCTTGTACTCGACCACAAGGAATTGGCGATATTGGAACCGTCCTGACCTACCAAAGCAGCAGCTACAGCTTCGTCCACTTGTCCCGTGAAGCTAAGCGTTCCTGTGGATGCATTCCAGAGAAGATTGCCTTCCTTCAGGAGATGGTTTTTATCATCCAAAGAAAGGACAAAATCACCGTTACCGGAAACCGCTCCATTGGTTTTAATGAGATTGAGGGTAAATCCTTCCGTCCCTGCGGCCAGGATTCCAAGACCTACTTCCACTTCGGTATTCACCGCTCCATTAATCGTGATGGAATTGGTGACGGAAAGATTGGAATAGGTGCCTGAACCATGGTTTGCCAAGGTAGCGGCGGTGATCCCGTCCAGATAGAAGCCCAGCCTTGAACCGTTGTCCAAAGTCAGATCATTGTGCTGCTGGAATCCCGGACTATTGCCTACATAGAGCAGAGCGTTGGATTGGAGAATGGTCGAGGCGAATGTACCGCTGCCATTGACAGAACCGTTTTCCGCAATTGTCACTTCTCCTTCTACTGTCCCATTGTTGCTCAGGATGGATGATCCATTGACCATAACGTCTCCTTTGATGGTATTCCTGTTGTCCAGGGATGCGCCTGAATTGATGGTAACATCATTGTTGATTGTTCCCCTGTTGTTGACGGAAGCGGTAACCGTATCACCTGAGGCGCCAGAAGATCCAATGGTCAGCATGGAATCAGCCGTACCCAAAATGGTGTTTGTGCCGATTTCCAGAAGACCACTCTGAACATTGACCTGTCTGGATTCGTATTTGTCGCCAGTCAAAACAATGGCGGCATCGGTAATGCTTCCTCCTGCCTGCCCGACTTGGATGTCTGCACCTGCATTGCCATTGGTGCCGATAATACTGAAACCAAGCGTATCCGATCCCGACATGTTGAATATTTGTGAATCACTGGTGACTAACGTTCCTCCCGTTCCATGGACATAGGAATTGCTTAGTCCGCTTGTAACTTCCGTTGCATCAACATTTCCACCGTTCCCCAAAGAAACGACAACATCCTTGGAAAGAGTATCGGGAGCCTTGCCATCGGTAATAATGGTTCCCGGTTGTTCCGGTTGACCGGGATTGTAACCGTTGTCAACCAGCGTCAGGGCATAACGTCCATCGGTTTGAGCAATGGAAACGAACTTCTTGTCAGCAATGTTCCGGGAAATCGTTTCATCATCATATGTCCATGTGCTTTCAATGGCGCTCAAAAGTCCGGTATCTCCCGTAATATTTTTACAATAAAATACGACAGTTCCGGAATCGGGACTCAAGTAAACTCCATTTGCCGGACTATCATTGAAAAACTCTATTTTGGTATTCCCGGTAATGGACAAAGTACCTGTAATGGACATATTGGGATACGACGCATCAACTCCCCAAACAGTTACTTTTCCATTGTTTGCTAACGTCAGGTTTCCTTGCAAAACGGATTTTCCTGTAAATGTAGAATTCGAAGAATACCAAATTTCGAACCCGTGTGTTGCAGATACAGTATATTGGTCCCTGATAATGGTTCCCTGGTCAAATTCCAGTTTAACGAAATCACTATCCTTGATTGTAGCTCCTCTCAGGTCGATAAGCGACAAATGCTCATCCTCGGAATAGACAGAAAACGAACAAGGAGTTTCTTTGTTGGTCGCTGGAGAAATTGAACCATTGAATGTTACTTGTGCACCACCATACGCTTCCAGTGTTGCATTTTTGAGAACTATGCCGGAAGAGATCATATATTTTGCATTACCTGTAGCAACGGTCTTTGAGCTTCCACCAGATATGGTGAATACTTCATCCTTGAAATCCATGGTTCCCTGACCCGTCAGCGTATAAGAACCGTCATCTGTTGCACCCCAAGTGATGTTATAGAATTTATCAAGGTTAACAGACCAGTTACCGTTAAGACTCAAATTAACATTATCAAATTGCGGATATCCTGGATTTCCATAATCTCCGACATACTGATCCCAGTTATGGGTATTCAGATTGATTGTTTCCGTAGCGATAACCGGTTGCGAAATACAGGCAAGCACGGCCGCCAGTAGTACTGTAGGCAGATGTAACTTCATGATTGATGTTGGTTGTGTTTGTGATTCTCCAACGTCCTCTCCGTTTCACGCGGTGAATTCTCAGTTGGCGACCCCATATTGTCTCCTTGTGAGATTTTTGTAAACGCTTATTATCTCAAAAAGATAATTTACGGATGGATGATTCCGTGGCATTATCAACCCATGAAGCGAACAAAGAACAGAATCATATCAATGAATTGCATTGAAAAATGGATGAAATCCAATGGATTGACTATTCCTCTTGTCGCCTCGAAATGCGGCATCCCCGAATCAATCGTCCGTAATTGGATATCTCAAAAAGAGATTCCTGTTAAATTTGCAAACTGCCTCCAGGAATTGATTGCAGGATCGAACGAGGCTCCTATCAAATGCATTGGAGGGAATTGCGATGAAGGGCTCAAATTTGATATCTCTTTGACCGACTATTCAAAATTGTGCAGGAAGGCCATGGAGTCGGGATGTTCTGTTAATGAACTGATTGCCCATGAAATTGACTCGCTGGGTAATCCTTCCTAATATGTATCAAATGGAGACAAGGCAGTCTTGTCTTCCATGAATATTCTGATAAACTCCCTCGCATGAAGCATGTGGGGGATCAATCCGTATTTAAGAACGAAGTCAAGCAATGGCTCAAAAGCCATGACCTCGATTACAAATGGATGGCCCAGCAGTGCGGAGTATCGGAAATTACTGTTCGCAACTGGATGTCCCAGAAGGCAATCCCCCCTTTGAAGCAGCAGCTGATTGAACGGGTCATGGTGAAATTGCCTACTCTCAATCCTGCCGTTAACCAGGTGATTACTCCCGGAGTAGAAGTGGATGCCGCGTTGACTTTGACTGTCAAATTGTCTCCCGAACTCTATGATAAACTGGAAACCAAGGCTTCCAAGCAGAACAAGACGATTGGGAACATAGTCGCTGAAGCTATTTCCAACCTAGTAAGCTGAAAGACTCTGTTTCCCTTCATCCGAAAAGTCATTGAGGCCGAAGAAAAGCTTCATCTTCGATAACAGTAAAGAATTGACTGTTATTGCATTTTATCGCGTACAAGTTTCATGTTTCACAACATGATTAATTCATGATCGGAGCCGCATACCAACAAGGAACACATGTCCGCGTAATATCCCATGAAGGACGCATCCTGTTCTCCCAAAAAGGAAAACTGCTGGGATTCTCTTCTGAGGTTGTTTCCATACTCAAGGGAAATGCCCTCTACATTTGCGACCATCGGGGAAAGACGTTATCCACCCATCGCTATACGGAAGATAAACCATCTGAAGCCAATTCATCGAAAAGCATCCTGTTTTACCTCCTGTTGGGATGTCTGACTAAAATAGGAGACGCATACCGATTGTATCAATTCTTGGGCAGAGGCAACGCCATAGGAACTGACGGAGGAGACTTGAATTGGAAGAATATCGGTATTTGGTTCTTATCCATTTCATTCTGGATTGCCTGCTTTTTTGCATCTTCAAAAATGGGAATCGACGGATAATAAAACCGATTCATTTTACGACAAAAATAACTGACCATTATTGAGTTTTACCGCGTACGAACTTCTGTTTCCACGGTATAATTAACTCATACATGGCAGCGAAGAAGTTCAAATTATGCAGACTGGTCCAGGAGAACGACGGACGGTACCGCGTCTACTGGAATACCATCAACCCCGACGGTTCCACCAGGAACAATAAATGCCGGGTCAAGGACAGGAAGGAAGGCTTGGAAAAATGCCGGATACTTGAAGAGGAACTTTCTCAAACCGGATTAGTAGAGGAAACAGTCATTGATCCCGAAGACAGGATCATGATCGACCGGTTTTACAAAACCAATCCTTCAATTTCTCTTGCGGAGTTCATCCGGCGCTATATGAGCTTCGTCGCCCATCCCAAGCAAAGCAGGACGGTCGGGGATCTCTTCAAGGAATGGAAAAAGCACAAACTTCTGACTGCATCCAACCGGGAAAACATCCGCCTCACGCTATCCAGAGTCAACGTCTTCAAGGATGTATTCGGAAAGAAAATTGTCAGCACCATCCAGAAGGATGAAGTGGAAAAATGGCTCTATGGTTTGGAGATAGCCGAAAAGACACGCCAGCATTACCGGGCAGCCGTCATCTCGTTCTTCAAATGGTGTGAAATCGACATGACCAACATCAAATGCCCCAAGGCAGTGCGCCCCGAACCTGGTATTTATTCCGTTGAGGAAGCCGTCCAAATACTCCATTACACCAAAACCCATCAGAACAAAATGCTCGCTCCTTTGGTCATCGCCATGTTCTGCGGAGTAAGACTGTCCGAATTTGAATACATCACATGGGAAGAACTGGATTTGAGCAATCCCGATGAAGACGGAGACTTTTACCTGTCAGAAGGAAAAACAGGACGCCGTATTGTCCATCTCCCCAGCGTCGCCAAGAAATGGCTTCTTACATGCGAACATACCAATGGACTTGTCTTTGACTTTGGACGGTGCAAGAAACACGTCGACCGCATTTACGATGCCTTTAGGAGAACAATTCCCGAGTACATCGAAGCAAAACAGAACGGATACCGGCACAGTTACTGCACCTACAAGGTTACCTGTTTCGGCAACATGGCAAGTGTGGCTGATGAAATGGGAAACAGCATCCAGATGATACGGAAGCACTACTACAAGCCGACCAGGAAAAAGGATGCGGAACTATATTGGGAACTGACTCCTGAATACGTTGGTTCACTCAATCTGGATTAACAGGATTACGCACGGGGCAAATTGAGCAGATTGTCGTACGGGCTTTCATTGGGTTCTGACCGTACATACCTCTCTCCCTTATAACTCGTCATTTCTTCCAGTAGCGGATAGGGATAAATACCGACCCTGATAATCTCTCCCCGTACAAGCATGTCGTACACTTGTTCCTTGGGATAAAACCCTTCCAATCCTTCTCCTGACAGGTAAATGGACTGGATATCCTGTTCGCCTGGATGGTCAGGACAGCCGTATCTGAAATGAATCTTTGTCGCCAAAATCATAATGGGACAATTTTACATGGATGATTTCCATCAGTCTTTCTGAATCTGTATTACGCAATGCATGCCCACCTAGCTATTTGGATAATAGAATTAATCCAGGTTCAATTTCCCCCAGTGGGCACACTTGACCTATTCCCATCAAATCCATATAGGGTAATCCAGGCTTCTCTATGGAATAATTTCCATGCCCCATACCTCGGATAATTGGACCCCGTTTTTCTATTCCATTGAGCATAAAGAGTCCATATTCCTCCCATATCCATTTTATATAAAAGCATTCCCAAGACAGCTGTCTTGGGAGAAGGATTCTAAACTCCATTGGGGACTATCCAGACTCTACCACGGTCAAATTACACGGGACTCGCCTATTTATTAAAAATGAAGCCATATGTCCTCATGATCAAAAAATATCTCCATTCTTTCTATTGAGCAAAAAACAGCCAAGACAGCTGTCTTGGAGTGCATGTTCCCAAGTCCTTATGGGATAGGCCAGGCTCCATTATGGTCAAATTTCCCTGGTGTCTATCAGGTATACGGGTAAAAATTCCTCTCCATTTATTTTATATATACATTGTATGAGACCATTTTTCACACAATAGAATTGTTATCAGTATATTATGAAAACAGAGGCTTGTTTTAGCCCAAAGAAGCAGAAGAAGACAGTAACTGACTTCTTCTGAATAATTCTCCAGAATCATTTGTAAGAATTAGCAGAATGTTCCCCTTGTTATAATACCGGACAGATACCCGAAAATTGTCTGCATACCTTCAAATCCATTGAGAATTAAATCTCCTTGTACCAGATTTTACCGTTTCCGAATTCGAATGGTTTTCCCAGCAGGAAGATGCAGTACTTCATCCATCCGGTGTTACTACGACCAGATTTAAAATACTGACTCTTCATAAAATCCCTGTCCTGTAGCGTAACCGAGTCATTTTCCCTGATTCTCAACTCATCCAGTTTTCTCCTGATCTGGAAGTAATAAACATACCTGTCTTCTTCTGGCAGTTCAGAACACCATCTGAAGAATTCTTTGCCTCTGTACAAAGCAGCATTATTGAAAAGTTCCGATTTCTTGACGGGATTGTCAGAGTATTCATTGTAAATCCATAGGGCATCAGGCGACAGATTTTCAAGAATAGAGGCATCACAATAGCGCCGGATGAATTTCTTTTTGGGGATTCCGTATTCACCACCCAGAAGAAACAGGCAATACACCTTCCATCCTGTTTCCCCAAACTGGGGGTTCATGTATTGATTCCAAAGAAAAAAGAGATCAGAGAGACTGCCAGCATCATCTTCATGGATGCCCAACTTTTCCAACTGCTGCCTTATGTGAAGCAGATAGATGATTTTGTAGTTTTCCACAACCCGGCACCATTCCAGAAATTCCTTCCCCTTGTATAGATCCAGATGATCGGGAAGAGCAGGAACCCATTTTCCTGAACCTTGATAAGCTGCTCTTTGTTCTCTTACCCATTTTTGCCAGGTGGAGAGCCTGGAAGGATCAAGAGGACGCCTACCCCTTTTATTCTCCCTGTATTTGATAGGTCCTTCGTTCAGGTAATTTTCGATCCACCGATAGACAGTCGCAGGGCGTATGCCCAGTTTCCTTGCAATGACCGGAACAGAATTTTCCCTCTTATAGAGAAGAACCGCCTTCCTGCGGAGTTTTTCCCGTTCTTCCGCAGTCAGCTTTCTTGTGTCCTGCTTATCCTCCGGAACAAATGGACGTCTCCTTTTCCTCATTTTACCTGCGAACATCCATACAGGGAACGGGCGAACGAATCAATAATATTTTCATTATAGACTTATTATAATGTATTTTAGATGATGTATATTTCCATAATAAAAGAACACTTATGATTAAAAAGAATCTCCTGAAGCTGATGGAGTATGAAAAAAATGGGACCTACATACTTGACTAACCATCCAACATAACACCTTTTTCCTTTCAGAAAATTTGGTAAATAAAAAAGGAAATAACCGCAAATTACTTCCTTTTTCTCTTTCTTATCACAATTCACTTATTCACAAATCATTAAAATTATTTTTATAATTATAAAAATAATTTCTATTAATAATAATATATCTGTCTCTTATACACATCTGACGCTGCCGACGAATAGC
>ERZ1026921.240-NODE-240-length-34263-cov-6.622135_pt1 | contig 34263 bp, 17 predicted proteins | sample MGYA00519571_ERZ1026921 | MGnify/ENA primary metagenome ERZ1026921 (study PRJEB26926, sample SAMN06164877) | human gut metagenome | biome: ENVO:00009003; feature: ENVO:2100002; material: ENVO:00002003 | host: Homo sapiens | place: USA | collected 2012 ... | reverse complement strand
TTGTTCCTTGTACTTTGTGGTCTTTGTACTTCTGTAATGTGGGGTGGTATCTTCAACCTTGCAGTAGAAGGATTAGGAAAATATACAGCACAAGCATCCGGTATCTTTATGATGATGGTTGTTGGCGGTGGTGTATTGCCTTTGATCCAACAAAGCATCTCTGACTCTGTAGGTTATATGGCCAGCTACTGGTTGATTATCGCAGCTCTTGCTTATCTGCTGTTCTACGGCTTGGTAGGTTGCAAAAATGTAAATAAAGATATCCCAGTAGAGGATTAACGCAATTAAAAGGTATAGGTAATTAATTTATTCACTCATAAATTTGAAAAGATTATGGATATAGAACACGTAAGAAGCCGTTTCATCAAGCATTTTGACGGAACAACAGGAGCAGTTTATGCTTCTCCGGGACGCATCAACCTCATTGGTGAGCATACAGACTATAACGGTGGTTTTGTATTCCCCGGAGCAATCGATAAAGGCATGATTGCTGAAATTAAACCGAATGGCACAGACATTGTAAAAGCTTATTCCATCGATCTGAAGGATTATGTGGAATTCGGTTTGAAAGAAGAAGACGCTCCCCGTGCAAGCTGGGCAAGATATATCTTCGGCGTATGTCGTGAGATGATTAAGCGTGGCGTTGATGTAAAGGGCTTCAATACAGCTTTCTCCGGTGATGTGCCTTTGGGTGCAGGTATGTCTTCCTCTGCCGCTTTGGAAAGTACATATGCGTATGCATTAAATGATCTGTTCGGTGACAACAAGATAGACAAGTTTGAACTAGCTAAAGTAGGTCAGGCAACTGAGCATAACTATTGCGGTGTAAACTGTGGTATTATGGACCAGTTCGCTTCCGTATTTGGCAAGCAAGGCAGCCTTATCCGTCTGGACTGCCGTTCACTGGAGTATCAATACTTCCCATTCGATCCGAAAGGCTATCGTCTGGTATTGGTAGACTCTGTAGTTAAACACGAATTGGCTTCTTCTGCATACAACAAGCGTCGTCAAAGCTGCGAAGCTGCTGTTGCCGCTATCCAGAAGAAACATCCGCACGTAGAATTCCTGCGCGACTGTACAATGGAGATGTTGCAAGAGTCAAAAGCTGAAATCAGCGAAGAAGACTTCATGCGTGCAGAGTATGTAATCGAAGAAATCCAACGCGTACTCGATGTTTGTGATGCATTGGAAAGAGGTGATTACGAAACTGTAGGCCAGAAAATGTATGAGACACATCATGGTATGAGCAAACTTTACGAAGTAAGCTGCGAAGAGCTCGACTTCCTGAATGATCTTGCATTTGACTGCGGAGTAACAGGTTCACGTGTGATGGGCGGTGGCTTCGGTGGTTGCACAATCAACCTGGTGAAAGAGGAGTTGTATGATACATTCATCCAGAATGCCAAGGATAAGTTTAAAGAAAAATTCGGCAGAAGCCCTAAAGTTTATGATGTAGTCATCAGCGATGGTGCTCGCAGATTAGTTTAAAAACATCCAACTCAATTTAAAAGGGCGTCTTCCCATCACGGGGAGACGCCCTTCTCTTTTCAGCCTTTTTCAAATAAGCTAATTAACTAGCCTAACCTAACTTTATTCATTAATTTCATCCTTTCTTAAAAATGTAGACAGCAAATGTATTGGGTTCAAGCTCTACCTCCAGTACCTGTCCGTCAATAGAAACCGGAATTTCCTGGGGCTGAATAGCAGATGGCTGTTCAATCGTATTATCTTTATTGGGATCAGCTGAACGCAGCTTTATACAACGACCGTCAGACAATACATCTTGCTTCTTCAATCCTTCAAACTTCAATGATAAGGGCCGAGCTTTATCGGAAGTATTGGCCACTTTCACTATAATCTCTTTTTTATCCTTATCATAAACAGCACTTGCAAACAAGCCATTCTGTCCCTCAGTACCTGCTACAGGCTTTTTATCCATAGTAAGGGAAAGTACATTGGTGCCTTTATGGTGCCCGTAGAGTTGCTGGACATAGTAACTTACAGTACGTACCGAGTTCAGATTATCAAACCAGATCATATCTGGACGCCACTGCCATCCTTCCACATGAGCAAACAGAGGAGCATAAGTAGCCATGTGTACAATATCGGCATTACGTTCCAACCCCGTCATAAAAGCAGCTTCAAGCAAGGCAGCGTTGAAATGGTTCCACTTCTTACCTTTACCATGACAAGCATATTCACCGGCGAATACTTTCGGACCTTTACGGTCATAGTTATCATAACGTGTTCCCTGATTCAGGAACCAGTTCTCAGGACGATAGAAATGTTCATCCACCAGATCCACTTTCAAACGCTTCATTTCCGGCCACAAATATTCAAACTGCTTTCCTTCAGAATCAGGCCCCGAACTTCCGATAATCTTGATATCGGGATAAACTTTACGGATAGCTTTAATAAATGGTTCGAGATGTTCAGGATATTCCGGTCCCCATTGTTCGTTACCAATACCAATGAACTTCAGGTTGAACGGTGCAGGGTGTCCCATATCTGCACGAAGTTTTCCCCACTTTGTTGTCACATCACCATTGGCAAATTCAATCAGATCAAGAGCATCCTGCACATAGCTATCCAAATCGCAAACAGCCACATGTGCCTCTGCATCAGAATTCTGGAACTGGCAAGACAGACCACAACTCAACACAGGAAGCGGCTCTGCTCCTATTTCCTCCGAAAGCTGGAAGAATTCAAAGAATCCCAATCCGTAGCTTTGGAAATAATCGGGATAGAAACGATGCGGGAAAGTATATTCCCAACGGTTCTCATTCAACGGGCGGTTCTCTACCGGACCTACAGACTTCTTCCAGTCATAGCGTGTAGCTAAATCTGTCCCTTCTACAATACATCCACCGGGAAAGCGGAACACACCCGGCTTGATATCAGCCAAAGCTTGCGCAAGGTCTTTACGCAAACCATTCTCATGTCCCTTCCAGGTATCGACCGGGAAAAGAGAGACATGCTCCAAATCAACCGTACCCTTTGATGCAAGGAAAATACGAAGAGTCGCCTTCGGATCAGTTATACCTGGTTTTAGGATAACCTGATACTTTTTCCATTCTTTCGAATCAACCGTCAATGTCTCAGTAGCAAAAGCATGGTGCTCACCCATAGATTTAGTATCTACAAGTTCAATACGGATTTTTTCGGATGTTCCGCCTTGGGGCAAACGTGCCCAAACAGAGAAGCGATACTCCTCTCCTGCTTTTACACCGATACCGAAGAAACCTTCATTATCCAATCCCGTATGCTTATGCGGATGGCCCGGGTCAGCCAAACGGACATAGTGCGGATTCCTTTCAAAAGGACCGTCATCTTGAAGCGTTACATTACCAAAGGTTTTCCATCCCATCAGATGTTGTGGGAACTCAAACGAACGGTTCTTCACTAACTCGGCATAAAGTCCGCCGTCAGCGGCATAGTTGATATCCTCAAAGAACAACCCATACATAGTAGGCTGAATCTCTGCGCCCAGTTTCTTGGTTTGTATCACAAACTCATTGGTTTGTGCCTGAAGCGCCATACCTGTGGTAAGTATCAGCGCCGCTAATAATCCAGTGTATCTTTTCATGATTTTAAAATAAAATTATAATTGGTTATTTAGTTCTTTTTCCCCATACGGAGCGCCCACGGCTATCCAGCCCTGTAAAGAGGACAGTTTCCGTTTCATTCTCCCAGTCGTGCCCTGCAAACACAATCAGGTTCTTCACCACTTCTCCATTGAGTGTCAGTTGTAAGGATTGGTCTTCTTTGGCAAAATCCCAGGTTCCTTGATCTTCTCCTAACTTTCCATCTTTCTCCAGATATAAGAGGTGGGACATGTTCCATTCTTCATCTTGTAGTTCACCTTCACCCCACAATATCTGTCCGGCTTCCAGTTTGCGTTCATACAGAGGTTCCTGTACACGGATAATTTCCCACTCGCCCACTAAATCTACCGCAGAGAACTCCCGGGAATTACTACCAGCATAACGTTCAGGCGATACGACAGGCCATCCGTCTTTAGTAAAAAAGACTTGTCGCACATGGAGATCCATCATCTGGTTTTGCGGTGACAAGCGTCCCTGATGAGCCATGAAATATTGTCCGTCATCTGAAGTGAATACAGCACAATGCGCTGTGCCCGCCCAACCCGGATGGTTCTTGAAACGGTAAGGAGCTGTCAGGATAGGAAAGTTATTCGTCGTATCTTTCAGCTCTTTTCCGAAGTAATCAATGAACGGTCCTTCCGCTTTGTCTGAACGTCCTACACGTACATTGTAGGTTGTCATCAACGGATCATAGGATACAAACAGATAGTATTCTTTCAAATCCGGATTATAGATAATTTCCGGAGCTTCCAGATTATCCTTTTTATAATTGGCGCGACGGGCTACCAGATGTCCTCTGTCACCATCCAGCATAGGAAGACCGGTTTCCGGATTCAGTTCCACACAATACAGACCACCGAAGAATGAACCGTAATGCATCCACCACTTACCATTTGAAGGATCTACAGTAATAGTGGGATCAATAGCATTCATGGCTGTCGTATCATCTGTCTTAGCAGCACACCCGGCCAACGTCCAAGGACCTTCGGGCGAATCTGATTCTGCCAATCCGATATAGGAAGTCTTTCGTCCAAACGCTGAAACACAGTAATACAATCTATACTTATTATTATAAGGAATGATATAAGGCGCCCAGATATTTGTCGCCCCATGCCCTCCTGCATGAGAGCGTACCCACTCTACCGCTTCCTGCGGAATCTCGGGCAATGCCCAACCCAGAAATTCCCAATTCACCAGATCTTTGGAACGGCGCATCTGAATAAAGCCCAAAGGCACACCCTTTTCTTTTGCTTCTTTACGATTTTCCCGGAAGATGGCATCCGTGGAATACATATAATAATAGTCGCCCAGTTTGCGACACGACGGATCGTGTACATTGTAAGTTCCCCATGAGCGGTAATTGTCCATAGAAGACAAAACCGAATAGTCATCCTGCCAAGGATTGGGCGAAACCACAGGAGCAAAAACCGGAGAATCACAACCGATAAACAAAGTTCCCAAGGACAGTGCAACTACGCATAACAATTTTTTCATAATACCAGCTAATTAAAAATTATAATGCAAATGTACGCCACGTCTGAAACTGTAGAGGTGGAGATATGACCTTTTAAGGTGGACAATCCTCCAACTTACAAAAAAGATCGTAAACTTTTTACGACCATCACAAGTAATCTATTAACTTTGCTTGTGCTAATACCAAATGATAAAACAATGCATAAGTTTTTCTATCTTATTTATCTATATATCGCTTTAGTAAGCCCCGCTTTCTTGCAAGCGCAAGAGTCTTTTACCAATCGATATAATGCAATCTATATAACAATGAATGAAGGGCTTCCCAACAACTTTGTCGATGATATATACAAGGATCGCCAAGGCTTCCTTTGGATTTCAATGTCGGGTGGCGGACTATCCAGATATGACGGCTACGAATTCATTAACTTCACCCTAGCCACCCCACATTGCCGACTTAAAAGCAATTTCATACGCAAAGTCCACGAAGATAACTTCCAACGTCTTTGGGTTGTATCGGAAGGAGGTACGGATATTATTGACCTAGCAACCATGCAATCCATACTACCCTATGATCCCAATAAGAAACTGGAAGAACTCATTCGGCAACCAGCTTTTATGGTCACACAAGATGCCAACGGATGCATCTGGCTGTATTGTGGTAGTAACCTGCACCACATTGCTTTCCACGACAACGGAATAATAAAAAGTATCCATTCGATAGAAATTCCCAATCCTCACCGATATGACATCTACTTCAAGGATGTGGAAAACGAGGGGAAAATATGGATAGGTACCAAAGGCCAACTTTACAAAGTGGGAATAACCCCAAAAGGCGAACTGGAAAAGACACCGATTGCAGACTGCCTTAGTTTTGCTCCGGATATCTCTTTCACAGACTTTATTGCCAAAGAAAATGAAATATGGATTACCACCGACAAAGGATTGTTCCGATACAACAAGAACAAAAATATGGTAAAACAATACGTGCATATCCCCGATGACCCGAACTCTCTCTCACAAAACTTCCTGACTTGCCTTGCCGTAACCAACGACAAGCAATTACTGATTGCCAGTCTGAAAGGCATCAACGTCTACAACCCCATCAAAGACAACTTTGAACGTATCAACGACCAGGCATCCAATACCGGAAGCAGACTGCTGAACAGTAATTTCATCAACTGCATCACAGTAGAAGGAAATCATATCTGGGTGGGCACTGAAAGTGGCGGCATCAACAAAATAAGTGTCAAACGCCTGTCAGTACAGAACTACCTGCACGACAACAAAAACCCTCAAACTATCTCTCACAATCCGGTGAACACCATCTATGAAGACCACGATGGCAACCTATGGGTAGGCACAGTGGAAGGAGGATTGAACAAAAAAGTGGCCGGAAGCGACAACTTTATACATTATACGCACGAAAGTGGTTCGCTCACACACAACTCGGTAAGCGCCATCACTGCCGATGAGCAAAGAAGACTATGGGTCGGAACCTGGGGTGGCGGCATTAACCTTATCGACCCACAACACCCACAACACCCAATAGAGGTCATCACAGCCGAAAATCCCGACAACTACCTTATAAACTTTATCGGAGCATTGACCTACGATTCCATAAACAGTGTCATGTGGATTGGCGCCAATCATGGAATCTACTTCTACGACCTGAAACATAAGCAACTACAGTCACCGTTCGCCAACCAAGCCGCTGAAAAGATACGCGGTTGCATCGGTTCTATCATAGACAAAGACGGGCAATTATGGATAGGCTGTCTGGACGGTGTCTATATCATCGACCTCCACTCCCGCTCTACCTCTTCTACCGGTAGTTCATTCCAATACCGCCATCTGAAATACAAGTTGGACAACCCTTCTTCCGGACTGATAGAAAAAATTATTTGCCTCTGCGAAGCCAAAGACGGCACAATATGGTTGGGAAGCAACGGTTACGGTCTCTACAAGCGTATACAGAACGAGTATGGAAAAGAGCAATTCATCTGCTATAGCCCCCAGGACGGACTACCCGGCAACAGCGTCCGCGGCATTCTGGAAGATGAGAAAGGGTACCTTTGGATAGCAACCAACAACGGGCTGTCTCACTTTCATCCCGCAGAAGAGCGTTTCGTCAACTACAACTGGCAGGATGGGCTTGCCGATACCCAATTCTATCTGAATGCCTCTTACCGTTCTCCCGACAACAAGCTCTACTTTGGCACGGTAGCCGGCTTGGTTGCCATAGACAGCAGGCTACCCACTGTTCCCTCCCAGGCCTCGCACGTACGGTTCACCCGTTTGAAAATAGCTAATGAAGAGATCTTCCCCGGCAATGAATACCTGCCACAGGACATCGCTGTAAGCAAGGAAATCTGCATCCACGAACGTGAGAAATCTTTCTCTCTGGAATTTTCCGCACTTAATTACGAAGCCAATCATACTGCCACTTACAGCTACCGGCTACTCGGCTTCGACAACCGCTGGATACACGTGCCCGACAACCGGCGTTTTGCCACCTATACCAACCTGTCTCCGGACAACTATACACTGCAAGTGAAATATACGCCCTACAACCCTGCCGAAAACCAAGAAGAAGAGATAACGGAACTTCAAATTACCATCCTCCCCTACTTCTACAAGACGGCATGGTTCACGCTCCTGGTTATCATTCTTATAACATTTCTCGTCTGGCAATTCTACCAATGGCGCATACGAAACCTGAAAGAGCAAAAAGAAAGGCTGCACCAAAAGGTGGAACAACGTACCCATGAACTGAAAATGCAAAAGCAGCTGCTGGAGGAGAAGACCGAAGAACTGTCGCGCCAAAATCAGATGTTGAAGCAACAGAACGAAAAAATTACGCAGCAAAAGACACAACTCGCCAAAATGACACACAAAATACAAGAGCTTACGTTGGATAAGATTGCATTCTTCACCAATATCACACACGAATTCCGCACTCCGATTACTCTGATTATCGGTCCTATAGAACGTGCATTGAAGCTAAGCTACAATCCGCAAGTCATTGAACAGCTTCATTTTGTGGAACGAAACTCCAAATACCTGCTGTCGCTGGTCAATCAGCTGATGGACTTCCGAAAAGTGGAATCGGGCAAACTGGAGATATCGAAAACGAAAAACAATTTCCTGAAATTCGTCAACGAGCTGATTGTGCCTTTCGAAGTCTTTGCCCAAGAAAGAAACATTACCTTAAAGCGTTATTACCGGATGCCTTTGCCGGAAATACCCTATGACGAAGAAGCGATGCACAAGGTTTTGACCAACCTGCTGAGCAATGCCATCAAATTCACGCCCAATGGCGGAAACGTATCCATCTTCATTGCCTTGCTGCCCACGGACACCAATGAAAAATCCACGCTCTACATTTGTATCAGCGATACCGGAAGCGGTATTCCCGAAGAGGACATCAGCAAGATATTCAACCGTTTCTACCAGTCGCAAGGACAAACCAAATATCCAATGTACGGGCAGGCGGGAAGCGGCATCGGGCTCTACTTGTGCAAACGCATCGTACAGATGCACGGCGGTGAAATCCATGCGCAGAACAACCACGCCTCCGGCTGCTCACTGCGCATCCTCCTGCCGGTAACTCCGGAAAGCAATACAACAGGAACTGCTACCGAAGTCCTTCCGCAACCGGCCGTTGCCAACAAAACAGCACCCATACCCCCAAGCACCGGAAAAGTGCTGACGATTCTGGTCGTAGAAGACAATGCCGATATGCGCGGATACATCCGTTCCATCCTGCGAGACAAATACAATGTGCTCGAAGCGGCACACGGTGAAGAGGCTTTAAGTATATTGAACACCTATGCGGTAGACTTTATCATCAGCGACTTGATGATGCCCGTCATGGACGGCATTGAACTGTCTCGTCAAGTAAAGGAAAACTTTGCCATCTCCCACATTCCTTTCCTGATGCTCACCGCCAAGACCTCACCGGAGTCACGGCTGGAAAGTTACCGCACGGGAGTAGACGAATACCTGCTGAAGCCTTTTAATGAAACGCTGCTGCTGACCCGCATAGAGAACATTTTGGAGAACCGCAAGCGCTATCAGAAGAAATTTGCCATAGCGATGGATGTGGAAACCCTGAATATGGAAGAAGAGTCGGGTGACAAGAAGTTCCTCAACCACATCATGGAAGTTGTCAAAGAGAACTACAAGAATTCCTATTTTGAGGTCGGTGACTTTTGCGAAGCGGCAGGTGTCAGCAAGAGCCTGCTGAACAAAAAACTGCAAAGCCTCATCGGACAATCGGCCGGACAATTCATACGCAACTACCGCCTGAACATCGCCCGCGAACTGCTGCTGAAGAACCGAGAAAGCAAAAGCATGAACATTGCTGAAATTGCCTATGAAGTAGGATTCAACGATCCTAAATACTTCACCCGCTGCTTCACCAAATACTTCAATACGACCCCCAGCGCACTGCTCAATCAAGAAGAATAGAAAATTTCAACAAAAAGAACCTATAAGTATGCTGTTTACAGACCCTTTTAAGAACGGTGCTGAATAGGTTTTATACTTAGGGTATCTTTGTATACGACTGAGATACCCCTTCATAAGACATTCTGAGAGGGGAGTATCCTATCATCATCTGATAGCATGAATCTCACTCATCAAGTTAGAAAAATATTAAAACAAAGCATCTGTCAGAAAACGCAATAAAACGTATATTTTACACTTAAAACGCCGTTTATCCACCTCTAAAACTCATTTGTCCACCCCTACTTTCTGTACAAGCCCTACTTTTGTCGTGCGATTAGTGATAAATCTTTCGGGAAAGAAGCTTTGCATCGAATCTTTAATTTTAAATTCTAATAGTATGAAAAACAATTTCCAAAAAACCTATCTTAGAACGCATGTCATTGCGTCAACCTCAATATGCAATAATCTAATTTTTTTTATAAAACAACCTTAATACTTAGAAAAATGAGGAAACATCTATTCTTTTCTGTAATGCTTAGTTTGTGTTCCTTCGGCAGCATGGCTGTGTATTCCACACCAGCAATGGCTACCGTGGCACAATCTCCGACCATCAAGGTTCGTGGCCAAGTAATCGACGAGCAAGGTGACCCCTTAGCGGGGGCCACCGTCAAAATTAAAGGTGGACAAGGCGGTACCATTACCGACCTAGACGGTAACTTCCAGTTGGAAGTGGCCGGAAACGCTAGCCTTGTAATCAGCTATGTAGGCTATAAGGAACGTGAAGTGGCTGTCCGCAACCGTGCCATCCTCGAACCCGTCCAGCTGAAATCCGATGAACACCTATTGGAACAGGTAGTTGTTGTGGGTTATGGTACACAAAAGAAATCGGACTTGACGGGTTCCGTAGCCGTAGTAGATGCGGAAGCCTTGAAACAGACCTCCAACTCCAACATCTCCACGATGCTTGAAGGTAAGGTGTCTGGTGTACAGATCACTTCCGACGGACAACCCGGTGCCGACCCGACCGTTCGCATCCGTGGTGTCGGCTCCTTTGGCAGCACCGCTCCTCTCTATGTCATTGACGGTGTTCCGATGGGAACTACCATCCGCGATTTCTCTTCCAATGATATTGAGACCATCCAAGTGCTGAAAGATGCTTCAGCTGCCGCCATCTACGGTTCGCGTGCTGCCAACGGTGTAATCATCATCACCACCAAACGCGGACAAAAAGACCAACCGCTGAAGGTAGACTACAACGGATATTTCGGTACAGACTTCATCCCTGAAGGTGTGTACAATGTGATGAATGCCGACCAGTACAGCCACTACCTCAGTCAGGCATGCGCCAACTCCAATACCCCGTTGCCATCGGGATACATATTGGACAGCGCAACCGGAAAATATCATTTCCAGGACGACACCAACACCAACTGGTTTAAGGAAGTATTCAAAACAGGCATCCGCCAGAACCACAATGTAAACCTTGCCGGTGGTGGTGCGCACAATACCTATAATATATCTTTGGACTATTTCAACCAAAAAGGAACGCTCGAAGGTGCCGGTCCTAACTATGAACGCTACACCGCACGTGTCAACAATACGATGGAAACCAAATTCATCAAGTTCAATACCAGTCTTGTCTACTCTCACTCCGACCAAGACAATATGGGATTGTCCAATGCTTCCGAATATGTACAAGGTTTGTATGGCGATGTAACCAACGTGTTGCGCGGTACTTTACTGATGCAGCCCACCATCAAGGCATACGACTCTTCCACCTGGGTACTCGACAACTTGGTGGGAATCGCCAATAACTTCCATTACGATGCCTACGGCTACGGTGTCTACTACGACACCGTGCACGGTGACATCTCGGCCTCCAACCCCTTGTTGGTCAACAACCTGCTGAAACGTAACACCCGTGTAGACCGTTTTGTAGGAACCGCTTCGGCAGATGTGGATCTCTTCAAGATGCTGGGCATCAGCAGCAAGAACCACAAGCTGAACTACAAGCTGAACCTCTCTTACAGCAAGACTTTCTGCAAAGACTTCACTTGGATTCCGGCATGGGTACAGAGCAACCGCGTCTATCTGGCCAAAAGCAACGAACGACTGACCAAGGGTTCACGCAACTATTCGGATGCCCTGATAGAGAACGTGCTTACTTACGATGGTACAATAGGCAAACACCACATCAACGTAGTAGCCGGTCAGACCTATGAAGAAGAAGACACCGAAGAGCTGACCGGATGGGGTATCAACTTTACAGAGCCTTACTTCCTCCAGCTACAGAATGCAGCCAACACGTACTCCAGCAGCTACGACTACAAACATTCGCTCCTGTCCTACATCGGCCGTATCAATTACAACTACGATGACAGATACCTGCTTTCGGCCACCGTACGCCGTGACGGCAGTTCCCGTCTGACCAGAAACATCCGCTGGGGAACATTCCCCTCCATCTCTCTAGGATGGCGTTTCGACAAAGAGAACTTCTTCCCTTTCAACACAGATGTGGTGAATATGTTCAAAGTGCGTGCCAGCTACGGTGAACTCGGTAACGAGAATATCGGTGAATATATGTATCAGGCCGTCATGTCGCGCAACAATATGACTTACAACTTCAACGGTAATGTAGTGACCGGTTCGGCCGTCTCCACTTTCGTGGACAACAATCTGGCTTGGGAGAAAAAGAAGACCTATAACGTAGGTATCGACCTCGCCTTTTTCCGTAACCGCTTGGAATTTACAGCCGAATGGTACAAGAATACCAGTGAAGACCTTCTGTATGCCGTCCCCGTTCCGGAACAAGCCGGTGTATCCAACACAACAGTAACGATGAACGCCGCTTCGATGAACAACTCCGGATTTGAATTCTCGGCCACTTACCGCAACCGTGATCACGATTTCAAATATGAAATCTCAGGTAACCTCAGTACGCTTCGTAACCGAGTGACCTCGTTAGGTTTCGGCACCAACTCTTTCATCTCGGGTGCATACATCACGAAAGTAGGCTCGGAAATCGGACAATTCTACGGATGGGATTATGAAGGCATTGCCCGCACGCAGGAAGACCTTGCCAACCACGCTACGCAGGAAGGTGCTCAAGTGGGTGACTGTCTTTACAGGGATGTGAACAACGATGGCCGAATAGACTCCGAAGACCAAGTAGTATTGGGCAGCGGTATGCCTAAAATTAATTTCGGTCTGAATGCCCGCTTTGAGTACAAGCGTTTCGACCTGAGCATCGCCACTTTCGGTGCCTTGAACTATCACGTAAGCGATGACATCTACAATTCGCTGCACTCTTGCTACGGCTGGATCAACAAAGAGGTGGATATGCTCGATGCCAACCGCTTCAGCGAGGACGGCAGTACTTACCTATCCAACGTACCACGCACCTATGTGACCAACAATGCCAGTCTGGCTTGGAACGATCTCTTCAGTCAACGCAAGATTCAGAACGCAGCCTACTGGAAGATTGCCAATATAGAACTGGGCTACAACTTCCCCAACGAGTGGTTCGGGAAATATGTATCCGATGTACGTTTCTACGTGTCAGCACAGAATCTGCACACATTTACCGGCTATCATGGCTATAATGTAGACTATGCCGGAGGAACTTTCACACCGGGATACAACTTCTGTTCCTATCCTACTGCACGTACTTTCATGTGTGGTGTTCACTTTACATTCTAATTGTCATTATCTGATACCTAAATAAAAAACATATCTTATGAGACTCAATAAATATTCACTTGCTTTCCTTTTGGGACTTGGCACGCTGACCTCCTGCACAGACAGATTGGATCTGTTGAATCCCAACCAGCAAACCTCAAGCACTTTCGGATTCAATGCCGACGATTTGGAAGAATCCGTCATCGCTGGTTATAATCATATCCGTATGGAAGGCTCATACGCCCGCGTAGGCTACACCATTGACGTGTGTCGCGGCGATGAAGCTTGGAACTCTTCACAAGTATGGTACCTGCCTTTCGATGACCTGAATGCAGAAGTCACCTCAGACATAACATGGTGGCCTTGGCGCGAATGGTACTATACCATCAACGTATGCAACTTTGCCATTTCCCGTTGCAACGAAGACAACAACCAACTTTCCGAAAAGATGAAATACATCAAAGGACAGATGCTCTTCCTGCGCGGTTTGTCATACTACAATCTGGTGGGCTATTACCAGAACCCGCCCCTCATCACCGAGTATGAGACCTACTCTTCCTTAGAAGGGCTGTATGGCGGAAACAGCACTTACGATGCAGTACTCGACCAAGTGGAAAAGGATTTCCACGAGGCTATGGAGTTGTTGCCCTCGCGTGACAAAGGTGGTGAATGGGCCGGTGGCCGCGCTACCTGCGGTGCCGCGGCCGGTTACTACGCCCGCACTCTTATGGTACGTCATAAATACAGCGATGCGCTCACGATACTGAAAGACATCATCGCCCAAAAATACGGCACTTACAGACTGATGGACAACTACGGTGACAACTTCCGCGAAGGCCCTGCCTACGAAAATAACGCAGAAAGTCTCTTTGAAGTGCAGTTCCTTGATTACGATTCGCAAGGCACCGATGACGAGTGGACTCCGGTGAATACCAGCCCCAATGCCACACAAGGATCGGCCATTGAAAGCAACTTTGCTCCCGGAAACTATGGTGGCTGGGCGGATATTTCCGCTTCCCCCTGGCTCTACCATCTGTTTAAAGCAGAGCATACTGTAAACGGTACCCTCGATCCCCGTCTCTATTGGACTATCGGAACCTACGAAAACGATTGGGCCGACTTCGAATACGGCAATGTAGCTTATACACAAAAACTGACAGCTACCGACAACATCGTGACCAACAACACTTACGGAGGTCTGCCGATTGCCAAATTCACCAATCTTCGTACCGGTCTGTACAGCACCGTCGTCACAGGTCTGCACGATGGTATCAACCTGCGTCTGATGCGCTATTCCGATGTATTGCTGCGTGCCGCTGAATGCGAAAACGAAGTCAACGGTCCTACTCAACAAGCCATCGACTGGATTAACGAAGTACGCAACCGCGCCAAGTTGGCTAACTTGAAATTGGAAGATTTCAACACTGCCGACAAGCTCTTTGAACAGATAGCCAACGTGGAACGTCCCAAAGAGTTCGGTTGTGAATTCGGTAGAGGTCTTGACCTCATCCGTTGGGGCTTCTTCTATGACAACGGCCGCCTGCAACAACTCAAAGAACATAGTGTAGTGCGCCGTTCCACAGAAGGTACAAAGGAGCCTGTAAGCTACAGCGACATTGCCAGCAATCCAGAACTGAAAAGTTCGTTCGACACCTACTTGCCGGGACACGAATTCCTGCCCATCGTGCAGCAACTGATGAACAACAACCCCAATCTGAAAGGCAACTCCGCCAACTATAGCACGGACAACTCTTCTTATTTTCGTGACAACGGTTGGACTGTGCGTCCGGTGGTAGATTTAAGCAAATAACATCAATCAAACCTTTTAAATTTAAAACAATGAGATTATTGAAAAAAATAACATACGCTTGCTGTTCCGCAGTCTTTGGATTACTGACCTTGGCAAGCTGCACAGATAGAGACCTTTATGACGTAAACGCTCCCGACTGGATTTCCGACAAGATACAGGAAATTGAGGATTCCAAGCAACAACCGAAAGACGAAGAGCTAGAAGGCATGTTGGAAGATGTATACTCCTTCGGAAACACGGATTTCACTTCCGGTTTCTGGAGCGCATTCTCCAAATACTACGTGATACCCGACGGAAAAAAATGGAATGCAGTGCTCAATCTCCACATTAACCCAGCCGACAATACGTATTACAAGAACTTTGCCCTAATCCTCACCAACGATGTAGGCCGTGGCGGTGAAGGCTATGTAGAGTATGGAGCCATCCGCTTTGACGATACAGCCGACCATGATGCCTACAACTCCCAGTGGGGTACTCATATCAATTTCCAGTACATATCAAGCACGCTGCTGCTCAATCCCGACGGCAGCAATGCCGATCCCAATGTACAGAAATTGGGCGGCAAGGTGACACTCACCGTAGACCGTACCAGCGCAGACGCTTTCTCCGTGAAGATAACTAACGGCACAGCTACCAAGATTTATGCACAGCCGTATAAGGAAGAGAATCTGAACGCCGATGCCAACAACACCAATATCCGCTGCTTTCTGGTACCCGAAGGTTCCTACATCGACTTCCAGCAGACCAACATTGAGCCGATTGGCGGCCTGACTTCTGCTTTGGACAAGAATCCGGTATCCATGGAATTACAGAATGTACCCGACCAAGTCATTGCCGGTACTACGCTCGAAACAGCTATGGCCAACATCTCAGCCATCGTTACCTTTGAAGAGGGAGTGACCAAAACGGTATCGGCTTCTGAGCTTCACCTCTCTGCCATTCCCGATATGGAGCAGCCCGGCGTAAAAAGTCTAGTGGCTATATACAACAAGACTTTCAAAGGCGAGAATTGCGACCAACCAATTGTGGCAAATGCCAGGTTTGAAGTCGTAGAGCAGATTGTTGCACTCGAAGTGACCACTCCGCCTTCGCACATACAATACTATTATCATCTCTCGGAAGCTACTCAAGGTTTGGCAGAGCGGACTATGGTTTTCGACCCGACAGATATGGTGGTAACGGCAACTTACACCAACGGAAGTTCAAGAGTCGTTGACAACGGAAAACTCAACTTCTCTCTTGTCCCGGTAAAGACCGGTTCGCAAATCGTAACGATTACGCCCGCTACCGGAGAAAAAGTTTCTACAACGGTAGAGGTTACTGTTGCTGAATCCACAGCTTCCGCAGTGAGTAACAGTACCAGTATGATAGGAGCCGAAGATAATTCAACTGCTTTCTGGGGAGCTTTCTCGGATGATTTCAACGTACCTGCAGGCGAAACAAAGTACATCACTTTCATCAATTACAGCAGCCTGGCTAACAATTGGAACAACTTCGCTGTGGTTCTTCGCAAAACCGATATTACTGCAGAATACGCAGTAGTTCGCGCCGACAACTATGGTTGGGGTAATGGATATGCAGCCTGTGTTCACAACGGAACACAAGGCGAATGGGGTACTTGGCTTATCGGTATGGACGGAGCCAAAGTCACAGTATACATAACGAACTGTGGCAATAGCACCGCCGACATTCAAGCAGTTATGGAAAGTACTACTGGTACAATCTCCACCCAATACTATTTAGGTATCAATACCGTAGATTCCGGTGATCTGAACTTCGCATTGACCGTTGATAATTGTCATCTCGTCTTCAGTGAATAAAAATAACTATTATTTTTTTATCAACCATACCGTCTCTCTTTACCAGAAGACGGTATGGAACTTAAAAACTTACCAACCCAATGAGAAAACTAACTTTTTTCTTACTATCCCTGTTGATGGTTCCCGTTTTCACAGCTTGTTCCGATGGACTGGACAACATCGAATACAATGGAAACAGCGGTATAGTCATAACCACTCCCAAAGTAGCAGAAACGACAAGTAGCTCGCTGACTGTTACTTCATCAATCAGCGGCAATCTGAGTAACATAGTCAAGAAGGGATTCTGCTACAGTCTAAATTCCTCAACTCCCACTATCAAAGACAATGTAGTGGAAGCAGACGAGGACTTCATTGCAACCATCTCCGGTTTGACAAGTAACACCCCCTACTACATACGTGCATACGTATATGGAAACAGCCGTTATACTTACTCGGAAACATTTACAGCAACCTCAGCCGCCTCAAACCTCGATGAACAGCTCAAAAATTACGTGGCACCCGCCTATGCAGACTACTACGTGGATATAGCCGGCTGGGATCAACGCAGTCAATGGAATCTGGCAAACGTGCACGACCCTACTGTGGTATTGGCCGAAGATGGATATTACTATATGTACCAGACAGACGCCTCCTACGGCAACGCACACACAGCCGGCGGGCACTTCCACGGCAGACGATCCAAAGACCTCATCAACTGGGAATACTTAGGCGGAGTAATGCCAACACTGCCCGAATGGGTAATTCCCAAACTAAATGAAATCCGCAAGGAAATGGGGCTGAACGAAGTTTCACCCAAAACCGCAGATTTTGGCTACTGGGCACCTTGTGTACGCAAAGTAAAAAACGGGCTTTACCGTATGTATTACTCCATAGTGTGCCCCGGTACTTTAGACGGAACTAACTCTTGGAGTGAGCGCGCCTTCATCGGTCTATTAGAGAACTCAAACCCCGCCAACAACAACGGATGGGAAGATAAGGGCTATGTCATCACCAATGCCTCGGACAAAGAGCTGAACTTCCACATCAGACCCGACGACTGGAGCAACTGTTACTACAAATGGAACGCTATTGACCCAAGTTACCTGATAGACAACGAAGGGAAGCATTACCTAATTTACGGTTCCTGGCACAGTGGTATAGCCGCCTTGGAGGTAGATGCCGAAACCGGAAAACCGCTGAATACACTATCGGCTCCTTGGGGAACCGACAAAGACATTGCTGCATACGGTTCGTTGATTGCCACCAGACAGATGGGGAACCGCTGGCAAGCCTCGGAAGGACCGGAAATCATTTACAACGCCGCCACCGGTTACTATTACCTGTTTGTAGCTTATGATGCATTAGAAACTCCTTATAACACCCGGGTCTGCCGCTCCCGAAATATCAATGGTCCCTACCTCGGTATAGATGGTGTCAACCTTACTCAAGACGGAGGAGAAATGCTACCCGTTGTCACCCATCCCTACAAATTCAGTAATAGTCATGGATGGGTAGGAATCTCGCATTGCGCTGTATTTGATGACGGCAATGGCAACTGGTATTATGCTTCGCAAGGCAGATTTCCCGAAAATGTGGGAGGGAATGCCTACAGCAACGCTCTTATGATGGGACATGTACGCTCCATACGGTGGAACTCCCAAGGCTGGCCGGTTGTAATGCCCGAACGCTACGGAGCTGTTCCGCAAATAGCCATTACAGAAGACGAACTTATAGGCAACTGGGAACACATCGACCTATCTTATTCTTATGGAAAACAGAAGGAGTCAAGCAATATGACCCTTGCAGCTGACCATACCATTACATCCGGCATCTGGAAAGGGAGTTCCTGGAGCTATGATGCAGAAAAACAAATACTGAATGCCAATGGAGTGGAACTGTGCCTTCAACGCGAAACTGACTGGGAAGCCAATCCACGTACCCACACTATTGTCTATGCTGGATATACCAACAACAAAACATATTGGGGTAAGAAAATAAAATAAGTATCTCATGACATATTGAAACAGCTTTGAAATATACAATTTTCAAAGCTGTTTTTTTACTTTTATGTTACATAACATATACAAGTGTAGCTAACACACTCAAATAAAGTGTTACTTTTACACCCAAAATCGGATAATTATCTCATTTACATTAAAAATAGAACCATGAAAAACAGTTTTCTACTTGCAGGAATTGCCGCATTAATGTTATCTGCGTGCAATAACAAGCCAGCTCAGGAGTTGACTTTGTCCGGTCTCAATCCGGTGAATTTTCAAACAGAAGTGAACAATGCCAAAACAGATCTTTACACCTTAAAGAACAAGTCGGGCATGGAAGTATGCATCACTAACTTCGGAGGACGTATCGTTTCTATTATGGTTCCCGATAAAAACGGGAATATGCAGGACGTTGTTCTGGGCTTCGACAGCATTGCTGATTATGTAAACATCCCGAGCGACTTCGGCGCTTCCATCGGCCGTTATGCAAATCGCATCAACCAGGGAAGAATCATATTGGACGGAGAGACGATCCAATTACCACAAAACAACTTCGGACACTGTTTGCATGGCGGTCCTAAAGGCTGGCAATACCAAGTATATGAAGCCAACCCGATTGACGAAAATACACTGGAACTGACCCGTATTTCACCGGACGGAGATGAAAACTTCCCCGGTAACGTAACAGCTAAAGTTCTTTTCAAACTGACTGATGACAACGCTATAGATATAAAGTATAGCGCTACTACAGATAAAAAGACAGTCATCAACATGACCAACCACTCTTACTTCAACTTATCCGGTAATCCTTCAAAAGCTGCAACAGATCATATCTTATATGTAAATGCAGACAACTACACTCCAGTGGACAGCACTTTCATGACTACCGGAGAAATTGTAACTGTGAAAGATACTCCGATGGACTTCACTACTCCTAAAACGATAGGACAAGACATCACAAACTTCGATTTCGTACAGTTGAAAAACGGAAATGGCTATGACCACAACTGGGTGCTGAACACAAATGGAGACATTGCTCAATTAGCAGCAAAACTGACCTCACCTGAAAGCGGTATCACTCTGGAAGTATATACAAACGAACCGGGTATACAAGTTTATACCGGCAATTTCCTGGACGGAACTGTAACAGGCAAAAAGGGCATCACTTACAATCAACGTGCTTCCGTATGCTTGGAAACACAACACTATCCCGACAGTCCTAATAAGCCGGAATGGCCCAGCGTGGTATTGGAACCGGGACAAACATACAACAGCGAATGTATTTTCAAATTCTCGGTAGAGAAATAATAGTTAACTTTTAAATATTAGAATTGTGGAAGCATTAGATTGGATCGTAATTGGAGCCTTTGCTTTAGCTCTGATTGGTATTATTGTTTGGGTTGTCAAACAGAAACAAAATGACTCAGCGGATTATTTTCTGGGTGGACGTGACGCTACATGGATTGCGATTGGTGCATCTATTTTTGCATCAAACATCGGTTCGGAACACTTGATTGGGCTGGCTGGTGCCGGGGCATCCAGTGGTATGGCTATGGCACACTGGGAAATTCAAGGATGGATGATTCTTATTTTAGGATGGGTATTCGTACCTTTCTATTCAAGAAGTATGGTATATACGATGCCGGAATTCTTGGAACGTCGTTATAACCCGCAATCCCGTACTATATTATCCGTAATCTCCTTGATCAGTTATGTATTGACCAAGGTAGCGGTTACAGTATATGCCGGTGGTTTGGTATTCCAACAGGTATTCGGCATTGAAGAACTTTGGGGAATCGATTTCTTCTGGATTGCAGCTATCGGTCTGGTTTTGATCACTGCATTATATACGATTTTCGGTGGTATGAAGTCAGTACTTTATACTTCTGTATTGCAGACACCGATTTTGTTGTTAGGTTCACTGATTATCCTTGTACTCGGTTTCAAAGAACTGGGTGGATGGGACGAAATGATGAGAATTTGTGGTGCGGTAACAGTTAATGATCAGGGCAACACCATGACGGAATTAATCCGTAGTAACAGTGATCCGAACTTCCCTTGGTTGGGAGCACTAATCGGATCAGCTATCATCGGTTTCTGGTACTGGTGTACTGACCAGTTCATCGTACAACGTGTGCTTTCAGGTAAGAACCAGAAAGAAGCACGCCGCGGTACTATCTTCGGAGCTTATCTGAAATTGTTACCTGTATTCTTGTTTTTGATTCCGGGTATGATTGCTTTTGCACTTCATCAGAAGTACCTCGGTGCAGGTGGTGAAGGTTTCTTGCCGATGTTGGCCAATGGTAGCGCCAATGCCGATGCAGCTTTCCCGACACTGGTAGCTAAGTTGTTGCCGGCTGGTGTGAAAGGTTTGGTGGTTTGCGGTATCCTTGCAGCTTTGATGAGTTCGTTGGCATCTTTGTTCAACTCATCTGCCATGCTGTTTACAATTGACTTCTACAAACGCTTCAAACCTAATACATCAGAAAAGAAGCTGGTAGGTATCGGTCAGGCAGCAACTGTTGTAATTGTGATTCTGGGTATTTTGTGGATACCTATCATGCGTAGCGTAGGTGATGTGCTTTATACTTACTTGCAAGACGTACAGTCTGTATTGGCACCGGGTATCGCCGCAGCCTTCCTGTTGGGTATCTGCTGGAAACGTACTTCTGCACAAGGTGGTATGTGGGGATTGATCGCCGGTATGGTAATCGGTTTGACACGTCTGGGAGCAAAAGTATATTACAGTAATGCAGGAGATGTAGCTGGCGGTACATTCAAATATCTGTTCTATGATATGAACTGGTTGTTCTTCTGCGGATGGATGTTCCTGTTCTGCATCATTGTAGTGATTGTAGTAAGCTTGGCAACAGAAGCACCGACTGAAGAAAAAATACGGGGATTGGTATTCGGTACCTCTACTCCGGCACAATTGGCAGAGACACGCGCCAGCTGGAACCATTGGGATATTATCCATACGGTTATTATCCTGGGTATCACTGCCGCTTTCTATATCTATTTCTGGTAAAATAGTTACAAGCTACGGGCTACGAGTGCCATCCGGCATGATAGCGCAGCCCACTTGTAGCTTGTAGCTCGTAGCTCAAAGATATATGACAAACAACTATTATAGTTCAAATCCGACCTTTTACGTTGGTATCGACTGCATCATCTTCGGTTTCAACGAAGGAGAACTGAACCTGCTGTTACTGAAACGAAACTTTCAGCCGGCAATGGGTGAATGGTCTCTGATGGGTGGATTCGTACAACAAGGTGAAAGTGTGGATGATGCTGCCAAACGTGTACTAGCGGAACTCACCGGCTTGGAAAATGTATATATGGAGCAAGTTGGGTCGTTCGGTGAAGTGGAACGTGACCCGGGAGAACGGGTTATCTCCATTGCTTATTATGCACTGATCAACATCAACGAGTACGACCGCGAACTGGTGCACCAGCATAATGCCTACTGGGTAAACATCAATGAATTACCGCCTTTGATCTTCGACCATCCGCAAATGGTGAAACAGGCACGGGAATTGATGCAACAGAAAGCATCCACAGAGCCTATCGGCTTCAACCTGTTACCGAAGTTATTCACACTGTCTCAACTGCAAAGCCTCTACGAAGCTATTTACGGCGAACAGATAGACAAGCGTAACTTCCGTAAACGGATAGCCGAAATGGACTACATTGAAAAAACAGATAAAATTGATAAAACAGGTTCCAAACGCGGAGCTGCCTTATATAAATTCAATGAGAAGGCATACCGCAAGGCACCGAATTTTAAATTATAAATTATGCTGGAAGAACTGAAAGAAAAGGTATTCCATGCTAACCTTGAACTGGTGAAGCATGGACTGGTTATCTTCACCTGGGGAAATGTATCGGCCATCGACCGTGAAACGGGGCTGGTAGTCATCAAACCCAGTGGTGTAAGTTATGACGATATGAAGGCGGAAGACATGGTGGTGGTTGACCTCGATGGCAAGGTAGTGGAAGGGCGATTGAAACCGTCTTCAGACACTCCGACCCACGTGGTACTCTACAAGGCTTTCCCTGAAATCGGCGGTGTGGTACACACCCACTCTACTTACGCTACTGCCTGGGCGCAAGCCGGATGTGACATTCCGAATATCGGAACGACACACGCAGATTACTTCCACGATGCCATACCTTGCACGGCAGATATGACAAAGGAAGAAGTGGAAGGAGCGTATGAAATGGAAACCGGAAATGTAATCGTGAAGCGCTTTGAAGGGCTAAACCCTGTACACACACCGGGAGTACTGGTAAAGAATCACGGTCCCTTCTCTTGGGGAAAAGATGCGCACGATGCTGTACACAACGCAGTGGTAATGGAACAAGTGGCTAAGATGGCAAGCATTGCTTATGCCGTCAATCCGAAACTGACCATGAATCCGCTGTTGGTAGAAAAGCATTTCAACCGCAAGCATGGGCCTAACGCTTACTATGGACAGTAAACAATCGACAATTAAAAATTAACAACTAAAAATTAAAGAATTATGAACGCATTTGATCAATATGAAGTATGGTTCGTAACCGGAGCACAGCTCCTGTACGGAGGTGACGCAGTTATCGCAGTAGACGCACACAGTAATGAAATGGTAGCCGGATTGAACGCCAGCGGCAAATTGCCGGTAAAGGTGGTTTATAAAGGTACGGTAAACTCTTCTAAAGAAGTAACTGAAGCTTTCAAAGCTGCTAACAATGATGAGAAATGTATCGGTGTTATCACCTGGATGCACACTTTCTCTCCTGCCAAGATGTGGATTCACGGTTTGCAGGAACTGAAGAAGCCGTTGCTGCACTTCCATACTCAGTTCAACAAAGAAATTCCTTGGGATACCATGGATATGGACTTCATGAACTTGAACCAGTCAGCTCACGGTGACCGTGAATTCGGCCACATTGTAACCCGTATGCGTAAAAACCGTAAGGTAGTGGTAGGCCATTGGCAAGATGAAAAAGCACAAGGCCAGATTGCAACATGGATGCGTGTTTGCGCCGGATGGGCTGACGCTCAGGATATGCTGATTATCCGCTTCGGTGACCAGATGAACAACGTTGCTGTTACTGATGGTGACAAGGTATCCGCTGAACAAGTTTTGGGTTACCACGTAGACTACTGTCCGGTAAACGATCTGATGAAGTACTACAATGCAGTGGAAGACAAAGATGTACAGGCAATGGTAGATACTTACTTCAAAGAATACGACCATGCTCCTGAACTGGAAAAGACCGGAACTGAAGCTTATACCAAAGTTTGGAACTCTGCAAAAGCAGAAATCGCTCTCCGTCGTATCCTGAAAGACACAGGTGCAAAAGCATTTACTACCAACTTCAACGACCTTGGTGACTTTGATCAGATTCCGGGATTGGCTTCTCAACGTCTGATGGAAGAAGGGTATGGTTTCGGTGCGGAAGGTGACTGGAAAACTGCCGCTTTGTATCGTACCACTTGGTTTATGAGCCAAGGTATGCCGAAAGGCTGCTCCTTCCTGGAAGATTACACACTGCACTTCGACGGTGAAAAGAGCGCTATCCTCCAGGCACACATGCTGGAAGTTTGTCCGCTGATTGCTGAAGCAAAACCGAAACTGGAAGTACACCGTCTTGCCATTGGTATCGATAGCGAAACTGCACGTCTTGTATTCACCAGCAAACAAGGTGAAGGCGTAGCCGCTACTATCGTTGACCTGGGTAACCGTTTCCGCCTCATCGTGAACAAAGTAGAATGTATCAAGAGCAAACCGCTGCCCAAACTTCCTGTTGCCAGCGCATTGTGGATTCCGATGCCGAACCTCGAAGTAGGTGCTGCTGCATGGATTCTGGCAGGCGGTACTCATCACACCAGTTTCTCTTATGATCTGACCGTAGAATATTGGGAAGATTATGCAGAAATGGCAGGTATCGAAATGGTAGTCATCGATGAAAATACAACTATCAGCGAGTTCAAGAAAGAACTGCGCATGAATGAAGTATATTACATGTTGAACAAAGCGCTTTGTTGATTATGAAACCAGACGCAAAATCAACCATCGAAGCAGGCAAGGCCATTCTTGGCATAGAATTCGGTTCCACTCGAATCAAGGCTGTTTTGATTGACCAGGAAAACAAGCCCATCGCTCAAGGAAGTCACACCTGGGAGAACCAGTTGGTTGACGGACTTTGGACATACAGCGTTGAGGCCATCTGGTATGGACTGCAAGATTGTTACGCCGACCTTCGCTCAAACGTGAAGAGCCTGTATGACATAGAAATAGAAGCTTTGGCGGCAATCGGTGTCAGCGCCATGATGCATGGCTATATGGCATTCAATGATAAAGAAGAGATTCTTGTGCCCTTCCGTACTTGGAGAAACACCAATACGGGTGAGGCTGCGGCGGCTTTATCAGAACTGTTCGTTTATAATATTCCTCTGCGCTGGAGCATTTCTCACTTGTATCAGGCCATTCTGGACAACGAAGAACACGTGAAAGATATCAATTATCTGACAACGCTCGCAGGTTTTATCCATTGGCAGATGACCGGTAAAAAGGTATTAGGCATAGGCGATGCATCTGGTATGCTCCCTATAGACCCGGTTACCAAAAACTACTCCGCTGAAATGGTGGCCAAGTTCGACGAGTTAATCGCTCCGAAGGGATATAACTGGAAATTGCTGGATATTCTTCCCAAGGCATTGCCGGCTGGTGAAAATGCAGGCTTCCTGACACCGGAAGGCGCTAAGATGCTCGACGTATCCGGCCATTTGAAAGCTGGAATACCGGTTTGCCCACCCGAAGGAGATGCAGGTACTGGTATGGTTGCAACCAATGCCGTTAAGCAGCGTACAGGAAACGTATCGGCAGGTACATCTTCATTCTCCATGATTGTATTGGAGAAAGATCTGTCAAAGCCCTACGAAATGATCGATATGGTTACTACTCCCGATGGAAGTCCCGTAGCCATGGTACATTGCAACAACTGTACATCTGACCTCAACGCATGGATCAACCTGTTCAAAGAATACCAGGAACTGCTGGGTATACCTGTAGATATGAACGAAGTATATGGAAAACTCTACAACCATGCCCTGACAGGCAATGCGGATTGTGGCGGCCTCATTTCATTCAATTACATCTCAGGCGAGCCTGTAACAGGATTTGCGGATGGAAGACCGATGTTTGTACGTTCGGCCAATGACAAGTTCAGCCTTGCGAACTTCATGCGGACGCACTTGTATGCTTCTGTCGGTGTCCTCAAGATTGGTAATGACATTCTTTTCAAAGAAGAAAAGGTGAAAGTTGACAGAATCACAGGACACGGAGGCTTGTTCAAGACTAAGAATGTGGGCCAGAGAGTACTTGCGGCAGCACTGAACTCACCCATTTCCGTAATGGAAACGGCCGGTGAAGGTGGTGCATGGGGTATTGCATTGCTGGGCTCATTCCTTGTGAACAATGAGAAGAAGCAACCTCTTGACGCTTTCCTGGACGAGCAGGTGTTTGGAGGGGATGCAGGTGTTGAGATAGCGCCTACAGCCGAAGATGTAGCAGGCTTTAACGCATACATCGAAAACTACAAGGCAGCACTGCCCATCGAAGAAGCGGCGGTAAGATTCAAAAAGTAATTCCTGCTTCAAGGAATAAACGAATGTAATAATAGAGGGAGAAGCTTCGGCTGCCACGTGGGTGCTGTTGGCACCGAAGCAACTCCCCATACATTCGTTCTACAAGCTCGGACAATGCATTGAATCAGGCAAAACACCGTTGCCCGCTCAGGCAAGGCATCGTTGCCCGTCCTAACGAAGCATCGTCGTCAGCTCTGACGAAACACCTTCGTCAGTAAGCAAATAATCCCTATACCTCAAATATAATATAATATGAAATCGATCCTTATTACTTACCTGTTCCTTTTTTGTTTTCTCCTGACCGGGAAAGCTCAAACCCAACAAGAAGTTTCCTATTTCCCTTTGCAAGACGTCAAGCTGTTGGAAAGCCCCTTCCTGCAAGCCCAACAGACCGACCTGCACTACATCATGGCCATGGAGCCCGACCGCCTGATCGCCCCTTTCCTGCGCGAAGCCGGACTGACGCCCAAAGCGCCAAGTTATACCAACTGGGAAAACACCGGACTGGACGGACACATCGGCGGACATTACATTTCCGCACTCTCCATGATGTATGCCGCTACCGGAGACACTGCCATATACAATCGGCTGAACTATATGCTGAACGAACTACATCGTGCACAGCAAGCCGTAGGCACCGGATTTATCGGAGGAACTCCCGGAAGCCTGCAACTTTGGAAAGAAATTAAAGCCGGGAATATCCGTGCCGGAGGTTTCGACCTCAACGGCAAATGGGTACCCCTATACAATATACACAAGACTTATGCCGGACTGCGCGACGCTTACCTCTACGCCGGAAGCGACCTTGCCCGCCAGATGTTAGTGGCCCTCACCGACTGGATGATAGACATCACCGCCGGACTCACCGACCAGCAAATGCAAGACATGCTCCGCAGCGAACACGGAGGACTGAACGAAACTTTCGCTGATGTTGCCGAAATCACAGGTGACAAGAAATACCTGGAACTGGCACGCCGCTTCTCCCATAAAGTGATTCTGGACCCTCTTGTGAAGGATGAAGATCGCCTGACAGGCATGCATGCCAATACACAGATACCAAAGGTTATCGGCTACAAGCGTATCGCCGACCTCGCACAAAATGATAAAGACTGGAATCATGCTTCCGAATGGGATCACGCCGCCCGCTTCTTCTGGAACACCGTGGTAAACCATCGTTCCGTCTGCATCGGCGGCAACAGTGTACGTGAACACTTTCATCCGGCAGACAACTTCACATCCATGCTCAATGATGTGCAAGGTCCGGAGACCTGCAATACCTACAACATGCTTCGCCTGACGAAGATGCTTTACCAGACTTCTCCCGACATTCGTTTTGCCGATTATTACGAACGTGCCTTATATAACCATATTCTTGCCTCGCAACAGCCCGAAAAGGGTGGATTTGTTTACTTCACCCCTATGCGTCCGGGACACTACCGCGTTTATTCGCAGCCGGAAACATCCATGTGGTGTTGCGTCGGTTCCGGTTTGGAGAATCACACCAAATACGGAGAGTTTATTTACGCCCATGCAAAGGATACGCTGTATGTAAACCTCTTCATCCCCTCCCGTCTGACCTGGCAAGAGAAAAAGGTAACCCTGGTACAGGAAACCCGTTTCCCCGACGAAGAGCAAATCCGCTTCCGCGTGGAAAAGAGCAAGAAGAAAGCATTCAGCCTCAAACTCCGTTACCCCTCCTGGGCTAAAGGAGCCAGCGTATCCGTCAATGGTAAAGTACAGGAAACGAATGCCCAACCGGGAGAGTACCTGACCATCCACCGCAAATGGAAAGCCGGAGATGAAATCACCCTGAATATGCCCATGCAGGTTGCCTTGGAGCAAATACCGGATCGGGAAAATTTCTATGCATTCATGTATGGCCCTATCGTACTTGCCAGCCCCACAGGGACAGAGAATATGGACGGGCTTTATGCAGATGACAGCCGTGGCGGACACATTGCCCATGGCAAACAGATTTCCTTGCAAGAAATACCGATGCTGATAGGTTCCGCCACGTCTCTGCCTCAATCACTCCGCAGGATAAACGACGACCTGGTTGCATTTACCTATACCGGTAGTGTCTATCCGGCACAGAAAGAAGCGTTGAAATTGATTCCCTTCTTCCGCCTTCACGATTCCCGTTATGCTGTTTATTTCCATCAGGTAACCGAAGCTGAAGTAGAAAGTATCCGCAAAGAAGTGGCATTGAGCGAGCGTAAAGCAATGGAACTTGCCAACCAGACTGTAGATCTCATTTTCCCTGGTGAACAACAGCCTGAATCGGATCATGGCATTCTATATGAACAGGCAGAAACAGGAATCAATAAAGACCGTCACTTCCGGCGTGCCAAAGGTTGGTTCAGCTATAACCTCAAAGTAAAAGAAGAAGCCACCCAGCTTATGATCACTGTACGGAAAGAGGATTATACCAAGGTAGCCATCCTTCTTAACAATGAAAAACTGACCGTTAGTCCTACGATCAGCAAACCTGATAAAGAGGGTTTTATAACGATCTGTTATTCTTTACCCCAAAAGTTAAGTGCAGGCAGCTATCCGATACGCTTCAGCCCCGACGGAACAGAGTGGACACCTGCCATTTATGAAGTCCGCTTACTCAAATAAAATAAGCTCAGTCAGAAACATATCATAAAGCAAAAGAACATGAAGAAGATTGTTTTACTCTCCGCCCTCCTGGCAATTTCAAGTGCCCTAACAGCACAGGAAGTGCAAGGACCGGACGGTGCATTAAAAGTAAATGTGGAGTTAAAGGACGGAAGTCCCGTTTATTCCGTTCATTATAACAATAAAATATTCTTGGAGCCTTCTCCGCTGGGATTGAAAACCAGCATCGGAGATTTCTCCACAGGACTGAAACAGTTGGGACATCAGGTACGTACGATTGATGAGACTTACACAATGCCGCATGCAAAAGTAAGCCGTGTACACTACCAAGCCAATGAGTTGGTGTGCAACTATCTGAATGAAAAGGGGGATACTTTACAAGTTATCTTCCGGGTAAGCAACAATGATATTGCACAAGCCTATCAGATTTCCTCTCCCAAGCATACACACTGCATCATTGAGAAAGAAACAACCGGATTCGATTTTCCTTCATACACCACAACTTTCATTACTCCCCAAGCTCCTGCGGGAGACGGATGGATGGGTACTAAACCAAGCTATGAAGAAGAATATACACTGGATGAGGCTATTGGTACGCCTTCACGTTACAAACTGGGCTATACATTCCCGGCTCTCTTTCATGTAGGTAATGATGGATGGGTGTTAGTTTCCGAGACTGGTGTAAGCAGCCATTATGCAGGAACAAAGCTCAGCGAAGGAACTCAAGACGGTTTGTACACCATTGCTTTTCCGGAAAAAGCAGAGAATGGCAGTGTAGGTGATGCAACCATTGCAGCATCTATCCCCTCCCTGACATCCTGGAAAACCATTACCGTAGGTGAGACCCTGAAACCAATTGTTGAGACGACCTCTGCCTACGACAATGTACGCCCACTCTACGAACCGACACAGGTTTATCAACCCGGTCGCTCTACCTGGAGCTGGATACTCTGGCAAGATGCCAGTTGTAATTATAAGGATCAGCAGACTTTTATTGATCTTGCAGCTGCCATGGGATACGAATATATCCTTATCGATGCGTTATGGGACAAACAAATCGGTTATGAGAATATGCCCTCGCTCATTGCCTACGCCCAGTCAAAGGGAGTGGATGTTCTTCTCTGGTACAACTCCAACGGAAACTGGAATGACGCTCCGCAAGGTCCAAAACATCGTTTAGACAGTGCACCAGCCCGCCAGAAAGAAATGGCCTGGATGAAAACCCTGGGTGTAAAAGGCATTAAGGTAGATTTCTTTGGCGGTGATAAACAAACCACCATGAAACTCTACGAAGACATACTGACCGATGCCAACCAATATGGAATCGCTGTTGTATTCCACGGTTGTACCTTGCCGCGCGGCTGGGAACGCATGTATCCGAATCATATGAGCAGTGAAGCGGCATTAGTATCTGAGAATCTGGTATTCGGGCAATATCATGCCGACAAAGAAGCTCAACGAAGCACATTGTACCCTTTCATCCGCAATGCAGTTTCAGCTATGGACTTCGGCGGTGTATTTTTCAACAAACATTTCTCCAAAGATGGAGTCAGCGGTACACTTCGTAAAACAACCGATGCCTTCCAGATTGCTACATCTGTTCTCTACCAGTCAGGTATCCAGCACTTCGGCATCACTCCCAATAACCTGACGGAGCAACCGGAGTTTATTCTCGATTTCATGAAGAAAGTACCTACCGTGTGGGATGAAACGCGCTTCATTGACGGCTATCCCGGCAAATATTGCGTTGTAGCTCGTCGATACGGTAATCAATGGTACATTGCCGCCACCAATGCCACTAAGCAACCCATGAAACTGAATTTATCTTTACCGTGGCTAACGAATCAGCAAGTTTCCATCATCCATGATAACGAAGCCCGCACTGCCGGTCTTTCACAAGGAGCCGTCAACAAAAAAGGTATCCTTACCATCGAAATGCAACCGATGGGTGGAGCCATGATTTATACTAACTAACATTACAAACATCATATAACTAATAACCATTATGAGAAACAAATTATTATTCAGCAGCGTTCTTTTAGCTGCATCCGTATCGCTGTCCGCACAAAAGAGTGCAACGATCACGCTTCATGCCGACCAAGGCACACAAGTTATTCCCAAAGAAATCTACGGCCAGTTTGCCGAACATCTCGGTACTTGCATCTATGGTGGACTTTGGGTAGGAGAAAATTCGGATATCCCCAATATCAAAGGTTATCGTACCGATGTATTCAATGCACTGAAAGAACTTCAGGTTCCCGTACTTCGTTGGCCGGGTGGCTGTTTTGCCGATGAATATCACTGGATGGACGGTATCGGTCCGAAAGAGAACCGACCCAAAATGGTAAACAATAACTGGGGAGGCACAATTGAAGACAACAGTTTCGGTACACATGAGTTCCTCAACCTCTGCGAAATGCTGGGTACTGAACCTTATATCAGTGGAAACGTGGGTAGTGGCACTGTAGAAGAACTGGCAAAATGGGTAGAATACATGACTTCCGAAGGAGACTCTCCGATGGCAAGACTTCGCCGCCAGAACGGTCGTGACAAAGCATGGAAAGTGAAATACCTCGGTGTAGGTAACGAAAGCTGGGGCTGCGGCGGAAGCATGCGTCCTGAATATTATGCTGATTTATATCGCCGCTACTCCACTTACTGCCGCAACTACGACGGCAACCATCTATTTAAGATTGCCAGTGGTGCCAGCGATTACGATTATAACTGGACTAAAGTCCTGATGGACCGCGTAGGTGGACGTATGAACGGACTCTCTCTCCATTATTACACCGTAACCGGCTGGAGCGGAAGTAAGGGAGCAGCCACTAAGTTCGACAAAGACGATTATTACTGGACAATGGGTAAATGCCGTGAGATAGAAGACGTTATCAAAAAGCACTGCGCCATCATGGACGAATATGATCCTAAAAAGCACGTAGCCCTCATGCTCGATGAGTGGGGTACCTGGTGGGATGAAGAACCCGGCACTATCCCAGGACACCTTTACCAGCAAAATACATTGCGTGACGCTTTCGTTGCCTCTCTTAGTTTCGACATCTTCCACAAATACACCGACCGTCTGAAAATGGCAAATATTGCCCAGATAGTAAATGTATTGCAATCCATGATCCTAACCAAAGGTAAAGATATGGTGCTGACTCCCACTTATTATGTATTCAAGATGTACAATGTACACCAGGATGCCACTTACCTCCCACTCGACCTGAACTGCGAAGTCATGGATGTACGCGATAATCGCAAAGTGCCTATGATAAGTGCCACAGCTTCTAAAGACAAGGACGGCAAGATTCACATCTCAATGTCTAATATCGATGCCGACAATGCACAGGAAATTACTATCAACCTGCCGGATGTAAAGGCTAAGAAAGCCGTTGGTGAAATCTTAACTTCTGCCAACCTGACGGATTACAACTCTTTTGAGAACCCTAATAATATAAAATTAGCTCCGTTCAAAGAGGTAAAAATCAATAAAGGCGTACTGAAGATAAAACTACCAGCCAAGTCTATTGTTACTATAGAGTTACAGTAAATCAGTCGAAAAGACTTATTGTATTTTAAACAAGAAGCAGGTGGAAGTACCGCAAAAAAAGAGGCTCTTTCTATGTTGCGAATTACGCATAAAGAGTTATCTTTGTCGCTGTTAAAATTAACAAGTGACACTTCAACCTGCTTTATTATAGTATTCAAATCAAATAAATATCAATATGAACGACAACAAACTTATGAACCGTGCAGCGGATAACATCCGTATCCTCGCTGCTTCTATGGTTGAGAAAGCTAATTCCGGTCACCCAGGCGGTGCCATGGGTGGTGCCGATTTTGTGAATGTACTCTTCTCTGAGTTTCTGGTGTATGATCCCGAAAATCCAGCATGGGAAGGTCGTGACCGCTTCTTCCTGGACCCGGGCCACATGTCACCGATGCTCTACTCTCAGTTGGCATTGGCAGGCAAATTCACACTGGATGAACTGAAGGAATTCCGCCAATGGGACAGCCCCACTCCGGGACACCCTGAACGCGACATCATGCGTGGTATTGAAAACACTTCCGGCCCGCTCGGTCAAGGTCATACTTTTGCAGTGGGTGCAGCTATCGCAGCTAAATTCATGAAAGCCCGTTTCGAAGAAGTGATGCAGCAAACCATCTACGCTTATATTTCGGACGGTGGTGTACAGGAAGAAATTTCTCAAGGTGCAGGCCGTATCGCAGGTGCACTGGGACTGGATAACCTCATCATGTTCTATGATGCCAACGACATCCAGCTTTCTACTGAAACCAAAGACGTAACCATCGAAGATACTGCCAAGAAATACGAAGCTTGGGGCTGGAAGGTGATCAAGATCAACGGTAATGATCCCGACGCTATCCGTGGCGCTTTGAACGAAGCGAAAGCAGAAAACGAACGTCCGACCCTGATTATCGGTCATACTGTAATGGGTAAGGGTGCACGCAAGGCAGATGGTAGCAGTTACGAAGCTAACTGTGCGACTCACGGTGCTCCTCTAGGTGGTGATGCTTATGTAAATACCATCAAGAACCTGGGTGGTGATCCGACGAATCCATTCGTAATCTTCCCCGAAGTGAAGGAACTGTACGCAAAGCGTGCTGCCGAACTGAAGGAAATTATGGCTAAGAAATATGCTGCTAAATCAGAATGGGCAAAGGCTAATCCTGAAAAGGCTGCAAAACTTGACCTGTTCTTCTCTGGTAAGGCTCCTGAAGTAAACTGGGCAGCTATCGAGCAAAAAGCAGGTGCTGCTACACGTGCTGCATCAGCTACCGTATTGGGTGCTCTTGCTACTCAAGTAGAAAACATGATCGTTGCTTCCGCTGACCTTTCAAACTCAGATAAGACAGACGGCTTTCTGAAAAAGACCCATGCTTTCAAGAAAGGTGATTTCAGCGGTGCATTCTTCCAGGCTGGCGTTGCCGAGTTGACAATGGCTTGCTGTTGTATCGGTATGGCACTGCATGGTGGTGTGATTCCGGCTTGTGGAACGTTCTTCGTATTCTCTGACTACATGAAACCTGCCGTACGTATGGCTGCACTGATGGAAGTTCCCGTGAAGTTCATCTGGACACACGATGCATTCCGTGTAGGTGAAGACGGTCCTACTCATGAACCGGTAGAACAGGAAGCTCAGATCCGCCTGATGGAAAAACTGAAAAACCA
>ERZ1026921.225-NODE-225-length-35712-cov-9.514934_pt1 | contig 35712 bp, 27 predicted proteins | sample MGYA00519571_ERZ1026921 | MGnify/ENA primary metagenome ERZ1026921 (study PRJEB26926, sample SAMN06164877) | human gut metagenome | biome: ENVO:00009003; feature: ENVO:2100002; material: ENVO:00002003 | host: Homo sapiens | place: USA | collected 2012 ... | reverse complement strand
TATTCTCCTTTACACAAGAGATTGCGATGGACCTTGGCACTGCCAATACCATCATTTTAAATAACGGGAAGATTGTAGTGGACGAACCTTCGGTCGTTGCGCTTGATCGCCGTACCGACAAGATGATTGCCGTAGGCGAACGGGCTAAAATGATGTACGAGAAGGAAAATCCGAATATTCGTACTGTACGTCCGCTACGCGACGGGGTTATTGCCGACTTTAATGCCTGTGAACAGATGATGCGCGGTTTAATAAAGAAAGTGAACATGGGTAATCGTTTCTTTTCTCCTTCTTTGCGTATGGTGATCGGAGTTCCCTCGGGTAGCACTGAAGTAGAGCTTCGTGCGGTACGTGACAGTGCTGAGCATGCGGGAGGACGGGATGTTTATTTGATTTTTGAACCTATGGCCGCGGCTATTGGTATCGGTATTGATGTAGAGGCTCCTGAAGGTAATATGATTGTTGATATAGGTGGTGGTTCTACAGAAATTGCCGTGATTTCATTGGGTGGTATTGTTTCCAACAATTCGATACGTATTGCCGGTGACGATCTTACAGCCGATATTCAGGAATATATGAGCCGTCAGCACAATGTGAAGGTGAGTGAACGTATGGCCGAACGTATCAAGATACATGTAGGCGCTGCCTTGACTGATTTGGGAGATGATGCTCCCGAAGATTACATTGTACGCGGGCCTAACCGTATCACTGCTCTTCCCATGGAAGTTCCGGTGTGTTATCAGGAGGTGGCGCATTGTTTGGAAAAGAGTATTGCAAAAATTGAAACAGCTATCCTTAGTGCATTGGAACAGACTCCGCCTGAACTTTATGCTGATATTGTTTTGAACGGTATTTATTTGGCTGGTGGTGGTGCTTTGCTGCGCGGTTTGGACAAGCGTCTGACAGACAAAATCAATATTCCGTTCCATATAGCCGAAGATCCTTTGCTGAGTGTGGCGAAAGGTACCGGTATTGCACTGAAGAATGTAGATCGTTTCTCTTTTTTGATGCGGTAAATGATTTGCTAATGAGGCAGTTTGCTAATTTGCTAATGCCATGCGGTATGGATAGCGCAGTACATTGGCACATTGGCAAATTAGCACATTGAACAATTGGTATTAATGAAAAATCTGCTGAATTTCTTTTTAAAGTATAACTACTGGTTTCTCTTTGTCCTTTTGGAGATAATCAGTTTTGCTTTATTATTCCGCTTCAACAGTTATCAGGGGAGTGCGTTCTTTACATCTGCTAATTTTGTTTCGGGAGCTATGTATGATGCAGCCAATAATGTTACCGGATATTTTCATCTGAAAACGATCAACGATGAGTTGGTACAGAAAAATGTGGAACTGGAATTGCAGTTGGAGAGTATCCGTAAAGCTTTGATTGAAGCGACGGAAGACAGCAGTGGTGTAGAACAGCTTAAGCAGGAAGCACTGGCAGGATATGATATATTCAAGGCTAGCGTGATAAATAACAGTGTGACTCATGCTGATAACTATATTACACTTGACAAAGGAGAAGCGGATGGCATTCGTAGTGAGATGGGAGTGGTAAATGGAAGCGGTGTGGTTGGTATTGTTTATCTCACCTCTCCACATTACTCCATTGTCATTCCGGTATTGAATTCCAAAAGCAGTATTAGCTGTAAGATAAAACGGAGTGATTATTTCGGCTTCTTGAAATGGGATGGCGGTTCATCCGAATTTGCTTTTATAAAGGATATGCCCCGTCATTCATTATTTTCTTTAGGTGACACCATTGTAACCAGTGGACACAGTGCTGTTTTCCCTTCCGGCATTCCGGTGGGTACGGTAGATGATATCGCCGATAGTCACGATGGCTTGTCTTATTTGCTGCGGGTGAAACTATTTACGGACTTCGCCCGTTTGAATGATGTGCGCGTAATTGCCCAAAAAGGGCAGGAGGAACAATTGGAGTTGGAAAAGCAGGTAAAAACGACTAAGTAAGAAGGTTGATGTTGACTTATCTACAAAGAATAGAGTGGTTTATCGGACTGGTACTGTTGCAAGTGCTGGTGCTGAATCATATGCATATCAACGGGTATGCCACTCCTTTCTTTTTTATCTATTTTATTTTGAAGTACAATTCGGGAGTTAGCCGTAATGTCCTTATGATATGGGCATTCCTGTTGGGATTGACAGTCGATATATTAGGCAACACTCCGGGGATGAATGCGGCTGCGGCCACTGTACTGGCTTTTATGCGTGAACCTGTATTACGATTAGTCACGCTCCGCGATAGCGTCGAGGATTTTGAACCGGGTATCAAGAGTATGGGATTCTCGCCTTTCTTCCGGTATATCTTATTGTGTACTTTCTTATTTTGTACCATTTTACTTGTCATAGATACTTTTTCATTCTTCAACCTGCCTGTCTTATTGTTGAAAATATTGACAGATGCCTCAATAACCATCATTTGTATATTGTGTGCTGAGGCGATCAGGAGGAAAAAATAGTGGAAAGAGATTATAATCTGGAGAAGCGGAAATATGTAATCGGTGCATCGGTGATCGTTATTGTGCTGATTTACCTGATACGTCTTTTTACCTTGCAGATTATGAGTGAGGATTATAAAAAGAACGCCGATAGCAACGCTTTTCTGAACAAGACACAATACCCTAGCCGTGGGGTGATGTACGATCGGAACGGTAACCTGCTGGTGTATAACCAACCTGCCTATGACGTTACGATGGTGATGAAAGAGGTGCACAACCTTGATACGCTTGATTTATGTAAAACATTGAATATTACCCCCGACTATTTTAAAAAGCGTATCCGCGAGATAAAGGACAGACGTTCCAATCCGGGCTACTCTCCATATACTCATCAGGTATTTATGACCCAGCTTTCGGCAGAAGAGTGCGGAGTCTTCCAAGAAAAACTGTTCAAGTTTCCCGGTTTTTATATTCAGCGGCGTACTATCCGCCAGTATAATTACAATGCGGCTGCTCATGTTCTGGGAGATATTGCAGAAGTGTCCAAGGGGGATATTGAAGCCGATGATTACTATGTACGCGGTGACTTCATAGGGAAACAGGGGGTGGAACGCTCATACGAAAAACAGTTGAGGGGCGAGAAAGGAGTGGAGATATTACTGCGCGATGCCCGTGGACGTATTCAGGGACGGTATATGGACGGGAAATATGACAAGACTCCCGTTCCGGGGAAGAATCTGAAACTAGGTATAGACATAGAGCTTCAGATGTTGGGAGAGCGTCTGTTGGAAGGGAAGATAGGCAGTATAGTGGCTATCGAGCCATCCACAGGAGAAATACTTTGTATGGTATCTGCTCCCACTTTTGACCCAAGATTGATGGTGGGGCGCCAACGGGGTAAAAATCATCTGGAACTGGCGCGTGACAGTTGGAAACCATTGCTGAACCGTTCTATTATGGGGCAATTCCCACCGGGATCTACTTTCAAGACTACTCAGGCGTTGACTTTCCTGCAAGAGGGGATTATTACTCCTCAGACAGCCTATTCTTGCTATCATGGCTTTGTGTATGCCGGTCTTAGGGTGGGCTGCCACTCTCATGGGTCGCCCCTGCCTTTGGTGCCTGCCATTGCAACTTCCTGTAACGGTTATTTCTGTTGGGGGTTGTTTCACATGATAGGGGCGAAGAAGAAGTATGGTTCTGTACAGACTGCCATGAATACATGGCGTGATTATATGGTTTCTATGGGATTTGGTTATCCTTTGGGAGTAGACCTTCCGGGTGAGAAGCGTGGGATGATCCCGAATGCTGCTTATTATGATAAGAACTATCGGGGATCATGGAACGGACTGACGATTATTTCTATTTCCATCGGCCAGGGGGAAGTGACGGCTACTCCGTTGCAGATTGCTAACCTTGGGGCTACTATTGCTAACCGGGGCTATTATATTACTCCGCATGTAGTGAAAGAAGTGGAAGACGAGCCGTTGGATACCCTGTATACGACCAAACGTTATACTAAAGTAAGCCGTGAACATTATCAGACGGTAGTCGAAGGTATGCGTTCGGCAGTATTGGGAGGAACTTGCCGTAATGCGAATATTCCGGGAATTGAAGTGTGTGGCAAGACAGGTACGGCGCAAAACCGTGGAAAGGACCATTCTGCTTTTATGGGGTTTGCACCAATGAATGATCCTAAGATTGCCGTGGTAGTCTATGTAGAGAATGGAGGTTGGGGAGCAACCTATGGTGTACCTATCGGTGCATTGATGATGGAGAAATATTTAAAAGGCGAACTTTCACCGGAAAGTGAGGCGAAAGCGGCGGAAATACAAAACAGACGAATAGATTATGGCATACACGAACGATAGTATATGGAAATCAGTGGACTGGATGACTATCTGCATTTATCTGATGCTGGTTATCTTTGGATGGTTCAGCGTATGTGGAGCCAGCTATGATTATGGTGAGATTGATTTTTTTAGTTTTGACACTAGGGCAGGAAAACAGTTTGTATGGATCTGTTGCTCTTTGGGGCTCGGATTTATCCTGATGATGCTGGAGGATAAGTTGTATGATATGTTTGCTTACATTTTATATGGAGGCATGATGCTGCTGTTGTTGATAACACCTTTTCTGGCAGAGGATACTAAGGGATCTTACTCATGGATAAAATTCGGACCTGTAAGTTTGCAACCGGCGGAATTTGCTAAATTTGCCACGGCGCTGGCTTTGGCTAAATTTATGAATGTCTACGGGTTTACAATGAGTAAGTTAAAGTATTCATTGCCTGTGGTAGGGATGGTGTTGCTGCCCATGCTGCTTATTATTTTGCAACGGGAAACGGGGTCGGCTTTGGTTTATCTGGCTTTCTTTTTTATGTTGTACCGGGAGGGGATGCCGGGTTCTATTTTGTTTGCCGGGATTTGCGCCGTGGTCTATTTTGTAGTTGGAATCCGTTTTGGCAATGAATTGATGGCGGATGACTGTACTTCCATCGGTGAATTTTCTGTGTTGCTGCTGATAGTCATCCTTTCTGCTTTATTAGTTAATAGTTATTGCAAAAAAGCATTGGTAGTGTGGTATATCGGAGGGATTGGTGTTGGTGGTACCTTGCTGGCTTTATTATTTTCGTATTATGTTATCCCTTTTGACATTACTTGGTTCCAATATGGATTGTGCGTAGTTTTATTGTTCTATTTGATCTTCCTTTCTATGCATGAACGTATGCGTAATTATTTTTATATTGCTCTATTTGCGATAGGTTCGGTGGGATTTCTTTTTTCTGCCGATTATGTTTTCAATAATGTGCTGGAGCCACATCAGCAGATACGTATTAAAGTGGTGCTTGGTATGGAGGAAGACTTGGCGGGGGCAGGATACAATGTGAATCAGAGTAAGATTGCTATTGGTTCGGGAGGTTTATGGGGGAAAGGCTTTTTGAATGGTACACAGACTAAACTGAAGTATGTGCCTGAACAGGATACAGACTTTATCTTCTGTACGGTAGGGGAAGAAGAAGGCTTTATAGGTTCGGCGGCCGTATTGTTTCTTTTTACCGGACTTATTTTGCGTCTTATTGTGGTGGCGGAGCGTCAGCATACTCGTTTTGCCCGTGTTTATGGATATTCGGTATTAAGCATTTTCTTATTCCATCTGTTTATTAATATAGGTATGGTTTTAGGACTGACCCCCGTTATAGGCATACCACTGCCTTTTTTCAGTTATGGGGGATCTTCTTTGTGGGGATTTACGATCTTGCTTTTTGTATTCTTGCGTATTGATGCAGGGCGGGGAAAACGTTAGAGCTTATTGGTTTTCCGGTTTGCGCAACCGGATACCTATATCGCTGATTCCCGTCAACGGGTTGTCCGTCATGATATGGACGATGCGGAAAGTACGTGCGCTTCCTTCTGTACGGATAGGAATAGATGCTTTATAAGGCAGGTCACATTGATATAATCCACAAAGACCATTTCCTGTTTTATTTCCAGCTTCGTCAACCAGAAAAAGTTGTAAAGTGTCTGTGACGTAAGTCAAAGTATCCTTTGTGTTATGGCTGACTTCTAGCCAAATATCTCTGTAAGGATAAGATTCTTGATAACGGATACCGATTTCTGCTTCGTAATTTCCGGTAGGGATAGAATTGGGCAGGGTATAAACAAGAGTATCACTTTTATCCCATCCGTCAAGGGGGACGGGGGCGTAAGAGTGATAGATGATATTGTTTTGACAGGCTGCCAATATGAGTATTGGCAGCCATGTCAGTTTATTCTTTAGTTGATACAGGAGTTTGTGGCTTTTCATTCGGGATTTGGCTATTGTTTCCGTTGTTCTTGTTGTCATTTTCCTTTCCTCCTCCGTTATTCCGGTTTTCACTGCCTCCTTCATTATTACCATTATTGGGGCGGCGTTTATTGCGGTTCCGGTTTCCGTCTTCCCGATTTTCACGACTGCGTTCTTCCCGGTTGCGACTTTCCCTGTTGCGATTTTCTTCTTTAGGGCGGTTTCCGTTCTCTTCGCGTGGCTGCTGAGCCTTGTTTTCTTTAGGCTCTCTAGGTTGTTTGGGACGTCCTTCTCTAGGTGGCCGGTTTTCTTTGGGTTGTTGTGACCGGTTCTCTTTAGGTTGTTGCGGACGTCTGTTTTCATTGGGAGTACCTTCTCCGTTATTACCGTTATTTTCCGGCTTACGTTTTTTCTTTCGGTTGCTGTTGTTGCCTTTTCGTTTGTCGAATCGGGTTAAGCTTTCTTGTTCTACTAAATCAACGGGCTTTTGAGGTTCGTTCTTTTTGACAGATTCGGTTAAGCTTTCCGGTTTCTCACCCCGTCGGTTCATATTAATAATTTCAAAAGCACGGCGTGCGGTGATGGTTACAGCATTAGCTATGAAGTTTTTGTCAGTAGAGTACATGATAGTTCCCTTCAAAATATCCGCTTTGAAAAAATAGAATGTACCATCTGTCGTTTCTAAAGTCATTTCTTTGCTTGGAAGGCGTTTTTGGGACTCTACATAAGCGTCTACCTCATAGTTTAGGCAGCATTTCAGCTTGGCACATTGTCCGGCTAACTTTTGGGGATTCAGAGAAATATCTTGATAACGTGCCGCACTGGTAGATACAGATACAAAATTTGTCATCCAGGTAGCGCAGCACAATTCACGTCCGCAAGGTCCGATACCGCCAATGCGTCCGGCTTCTTGACGGGCGCCAATTTGTTTCATTTCTATACGTACACGGAAAGCTTCGGCCAGTACTTTGATCAGTTGGCGGAAGTCTACACGTTCGTCCGCGATGTAATAAAAGATAGCTTTGTTGCCATCGCCTTGATATTCCACATCACCGATCTTCATGTCCAGGTTCAGATTCTTGGCTATCTGGCGGGACCGGATCATTGTGTCATGTTCTTTGGCTTTTGCCTCCTCGTATTTTTCCATATCTACAGGTTTTGCCTTGCGGTAGATACGCTTGATTTCGGCATCGGGTTTGATGTTTGCCTTACGCATTTGCAAAGGTACCAATCTTCCCGTCAGGGTTACTGTACCGATATCGTGTCCGGGGCTTGCTTCTACAGCTACTATATCCCCTTTTTCCAGCTTCAGTTTGTTGCTGTTCTTATAATACCCTTTGCGGGTATTCTTGAATTGAACTTCAACCATTTCCTGTTCCTCGGTGTTGCCGGGAATATCAGCCAGCCAGTCGTAGGTGTTCAGCTGCTTATCCTGTCGTCCGCAGCCTTTGCAACACAAACAGCCGCTTCCGTTCTTTAATTTGAATTCATTGTCCATAATTCTGTTTTAATTGAGAATTGAAAATTGAGAACTAAGAAATAAATGCCATGCGGTTCTGTTATTTTTTAATGCTCAATTCTCAACTTTTAATTTTTCAATAGCACAATCATTTTTAAAGAGAAATCAAAGAACACCATTTTGGAATTCACATTCTGTCCTATATGTAATTGTGCTTCACTAAGTTCGTCCATTATGCCCATCACATTCCGCTCGTTGACAAACGGTGCGAAACGGGTGGAAAAATTTTGTTCTTCGGGATTCATATACACTAAATCACGTTGATGAAAGTTGTATATGAAGTTTTCTCGTATCATACGTTGGCAGTAGGCCAGAAAATTCTTCTGACGTTCACGCCCCATGGAGGCTACCGCATCGCTCCATTGTCTCATTTCGCGTATCTTCCGTTGATAGGAAAGGCGCATCAAATTTATAAAGAGTTCAAAGAACAGTTTGTTTTCCTCGCTCAGATGTATGGTTTCCAGTGCTTTCAGAAAATTGCCTTCTGAGCGGTGTGCTATATCGTCAGCATCTTCCGGTTGTAGTCCGTATTTGGTTTGCAATACTTTTGAGATTTCAGGTTCTTTGATCCCATGAATGTTAAATCGTTGGGTACGGCTTTGGATCGTTTGCAAAATGGCATCAGGCTCTTCGGATACTAATAAAAAGACAGTCATGGCAGGAGGCTCTTCCAGTAACTTCAGCAGTTTGTTGCTGCATTCCACGTTCATCTTTTCGGGAAGCCATATAATCATGATTTTGTAACCGCCTTGACTGGATTTCAAGCTGAGTTTTCGTACAATCTCATCGCTCTCTTTTACAAAGATTTGCGCCTGTTGGTTTTCTGCTCCCATCTCTTTCAGCCAATGGTTCAGATTAAAATATGGGTTCTGCAGGACAAAGTTGCGCCAGTCTGCTATGAAATCATCGCATACGGTATCCTTTCCGGCTTTTTTCTTGATAACAGGAAAAACGAAATGCAGGTCGGGATGTATCAGCTTATTGAATTTCACACAAGTGGGGCAAATTCCGCAGGCATCTTGTTCACCACGGTTTTCACAGCAGATGTAACGGGCATAAGCTATTGCCAAAGGCAACTTTCCTGTACCTTCGGGACCGCAAATCAGTTGTGCATGAGGGATTCTTCCTTCTTTTACCTCGGCTATGAGCCGCTGTTTTGCTTCCTCTTGTCCTATTACATCTTTAAATAACATTGCTTTTTATAGTCATTTATTTACTGTTTAATAAATTGCTTTTGCAACTTCCTTTACACTGTTCACGGCACTTACGGTATAGAAATGAATGCTGGGAACCCCACAGGCTATTAATTCACGGCACTGGTGTATGCACCATTCTATGCCAAGACTTTCCGCTTCTTCATCTGTTTGACATTTCATCGCTTCGCTTGCCAGTTCTTGCGGCAAGTCTATCTTGAACGTCTTGGGTATCATGTTCAGCTGGGATAATTTGCGGAAAGGCTTGATACCCGGAATAATAGGTACATTGATTCCTTCTTTTCTTACCCTTTCTACAAATTCGAAATATTTGCGGTTGTCATAGAACATCTGTGTCACAGCATATTCAGCTCCTGCTTCAATCTTTTTCTTCAGCCAATAAATATCTTGTTCCATATTGGGTGATTCCTCGTGTTTTTCAGGATAGCAGGCTACTCCATAACTGAACGGAGTTCCTGTTACCTTGATGGGGGAACCGTCTACAAATACGCCTTTATTGAAATCATTGATCTGCTCTTCCAGTTCTATGGCGTGGTTGTAACCGTTGTTTTCGGGTACGAAAGCTGATTCGTGCTTTGCCTTGTCACCACGCAGTACCAACAAGTCGGTGATGCCCAGGAATTGTAGATCTAACAATACATATTCTGTATCTTCGCGGGAAAAACCGCTGCACAGGATATGTGGCACTGTCGTTATATTGTATTTGTTCTGCAAAGCGGCGGCAACAGCAACTGTTCCGGGACGGCGGCGCTGGCGTGTACGTTGGTACAGCCCGTTTCCCAGCTCCTTGTACACATATTCGCTGCGGTGGGTTGTAATATTGATATATTTAGGGTCGAATTCGCGTAGCGTATCAACCGTTTTATACAGTTTTTCAATACCCGTTCCTTTCAGCGGAGGGAGAATTTCAAAAGAAAAAGCCGTATTGTCCGTGCTTTTTATTAAATCAACTACTCTCATCGTTCTGTCTCGTTCTCTTATGCCTTCTCGGGCGGAATTACATATTTGGGCAAAAATAAGAAAAATATCGTAGTTTATGGGGATGAAAAAGCGATTTATTTTATCTTTGTTCTATAATAAAGTGAAACATACGGAGAGAAAAGCGTTTCCTTGCAGCTAAGCCGTGGTTTTCCACACTTGTCAGGGATACCGTCCGTGATGGTGGAGTAACCTTTCTCCTGCTTACAGGCATTGCTCTCTTTGATGATGACCTGTCAAGCTTTACTGCATGGAGCATACTTGCGGATGGGATAAGCCCCGTCCTTGCAGGAAATGAAACAATCTGTAAACCTTTGTTTGGGGAAGTGGCAGAGGTTTATAGGAACGGAGTGAACAGATTGGCGAACCAACCGACGAAGCGTTTCCATCCGGAGCGTTTTTTATATTCTTCCTTGGTAAACAGGGTACTGTCCAGCTTGTCATGCTCGAACATGGTGTTCAGTTCATGTGTGGTTTCTTTGTCAAAAATGAAAGCGTTGACCTCATAGTCATAGCGTAGGCTGCGGCTGTTCAGATTCGTACTTCCCACAGTGCAGAACAGGCTGTCCACCATCATGATCTTAGAGTGGTGGAACCCGCCATTGTACACATAAATCTTTGCTCCTTTCTTACGCAGCTTGTTTGCTGTATAGAACGCGGCATCGGGGGTAAAAGGAATATCCGATTTGCCCGGTATCATGATTTCTACTTCAACGCCTCGCTTCAACGCACGTTTTATGGCTTTTTTAATGCTTGGAATGGGAGTGAAATAGGGATTCACTATTTGTATTTTATCCTGTGCGGCATCAATGGACTTGATATAAGTCTGCCTCATCAGTCTGGGTTCTTTTTTCGGAATGCGGTCTACAATGGCTACATTCTTATTTCCCTTGAAAGTAGAATCGTTTCGTAGGGGATAGTATTGGCTTCCGCTTACGTGTTGTTTAGTGCTTTTGTTCCACATGGCCAGGAAGATGTCCTGCAATTCGTTTACGGCATTTCCCTCTATACGGATATGCATGTCGCGCCAGTCGCCTATTTCCGGCAGACCCTTTATATAGTAATTGGCTATGTTCATGCCACCGGTATATCCTATTTTTCCGTCTATGACTACAATCTTGCGATGGTCTCTGTGCAGGGCATGATTGATATAGGGGAATTTGAAAGGGTCGAACTTGACAATTTCGATTCCTTTGTCACGGATTGCTTGTATGTGTTTCTTTTTCAATGGCTTGTTGTTTGACAAATTGCCGAAGGCATCAAACAAAGCTCTGACTTCCACTCCTTCTTTCACTTTTTCTCCCAATAAATCAAATAGTGCGTTCGCTATGGAATCGTTGCGAAAATTGAAGTATTCTAAGTGGATATGATGTTTGGCATGCCGTATTTCTTCAAAGAGATCGATGAATTTGGCCCGACCGCTTTTTAATAATTTCAGTTTGCTGTTTTGGGTGATAGGAATGCCGGCATCCTTTAAGAAATTGATAACGGCAGAGTCGCTGGTATAGGTTGGCACCGTATCTGTCGCTGCTATATGGATGTTGGTAACTTCTTGTGACTGAGCTGTCTCTACAGTGAAAGATAAGATGAATAAAAGTATTAAATAAATATGTTTTTTTATATCAAACTTCATTGCTTTTTTTATTAAGGCTGCAAAGGTATTTATTATTCTAGGAATGAACAAGCCATCGGTATTATTTATGTTTAAAAGGGAGAAATAGAACAGTGTGTCCATTTGTTTGAACAGTTGGTAAATTGAGGTGGTAGAAATTTAATGAAGGCTGTTTTTATTGTTCCATTCATATCTTTTTTCAGGCTCGGTATAAACATCTGTAGTGTGTGTGAAAGAAGTTTGTCGGTCCGGTTTTTCTGCTGTTGTGACATTCAAGAGGAGGAGATACGGAAAAAATAATAATCCGTCGGCGGGATTAAAAGAATGCATATCGCATCCAGCCCTGTTGCATAAGCCTTTTCTATCTCCAGATTAACCCTTTTTATGCGGATGTATTCTATCTCCATAGCCTTTGGAGTTAACTCCATAGCCTTGGGAGATAACTCCAAAGCTTATGGAGATAACTCCAAAGGCTTGCGGAGATAAAACAGACGGGAAGAAAACCTTTAATCATACGGCGGGAAAGGTTTGGGGATACAGGTAAAATCTTTTAGTGATGAATCCGGTGTATGTACAGGGTTATACATATATTATATTCATTCTTATATGTATGTATATGAACTTCCATACGTTCAGAATGAAAATCCACATCAGGGCAGGGGTGTTTTTTATCTCTGCCGATGGATCGTAAGCCGTCATTCCTTGGAGGTACAAATCTTTTATGGTGCTTTTTCATTGAAAAAGCCTTGGAATGCTCTACTTTGTGTCAAGCTGGAATAGTTTATAAAAAAGAGAGTATATGATTGATAAACAGTATGATATGTGAAATTTTCCTTGAAAATGTAGTGAGGGCATGAGGGTATGAGTGAGAGCAAGTATTTTTACCATTGGCGTATAAATGGTTTATAGTTAGCTTGTTATGTTTGCAGTGAGGGCATGAGGGCATAAATGCTTCGAACTTTCTAGTAGGAAAGGCTGATACGCCAAGAATATTTTGGAAAACTGATCCGGAAAATCCATTCTTGGTTTAACTCTCGGTTTAACTGAACCATGTAAACCGGCGAGTTTAAGGCATAAAAAAAGAGAGTTACTTTGGTGTAACTCTCTGATTCTTTGGTGATCCGCCTGGTATTTGAAAATAGCTCTTTTTTATCTTCAAAATTCAAGCGTTGTCTTCTCTATTTCAGCATCTTCCGATGTTCAATGATAGCGTTCAATTTGAGTGAGTAACACAATGTGGTAACACGGATTAATAAACTCACGTGGCGGACTCTCTTCGTCCGTCTTCTTCGCAAAGGTACTTTTTTCTTTTGAATATCAGTTCTTTTTATGGGGCTAATTTGTTTATAGAACCAATTTTCAGGTAGCCCAATTTATCTTCCCATTCAAAATGGGACTTGCTACCGTCCACTTTTTGGACATGTATTCAGACCTTGCATTTACATTATGGATTCCTTTTTGAGCATTTGGAGTATGAAAGTGAGTATGAATGCTCGTTCTTATAATAATATGCGTTAAGTATCAAAAGATATTTGTTGTGAATTTCGTTTTCCCGATTTCTCTCCCTGTACTTTTGTGTCGCTTCCTGATTGATGGTACCGCAATCTTGAAGCGATTATGAACATTAAAAAGTTACAGTATGAAGCATGAAAATTATATTAAAGTGGTGAACGATGTGGTTCAACGAATGGAGCGGCATACGGATGTCGTGATGAATGTGAAGCAGGTGGCAGAATATCTTGGCTTGTCTGTAGGGGCGGTGCGTAAGCGTTGCCAACGTAAACAGTTGCCTTATCACCTCAATGCCAAACACCTTTATTTCAGCAAGCTGGAAGTGGATGCGGCATTGCTCAATCGCTAATAGTATGGAAGCGAACTCTTTTGATTACATGAGGCAATTCTGGCGGGAGAACGAAATACAGCTATTCTCAGCGAAAGAGACACAGTTGTATTTCTTCTTCCTGGCTGAATGTAACCGTCTGTATTGGCGCAATCCTTTCGGATGCAGTACGCAGCGTATTACCAATAATCTCGGCATAAGCCGACAAACACTTTGCCGATTGAGAAAGAGGCTTCAAGACCGTGGACTTATCGCTTATCAAGAGGGAAAGAACAACTCTTCCACGCCTGAATACACTTTGTTGATGAAGGCAGATAACCGAGTGGCACGGCTGAATGTGACACCAAATGGAACACAAGATGGAACACAGGATGGAACAGCAAACGTGACACAGGATGGAACTATTATAAAGACATATAAAACAGAAAACAATATATCTGTTATAGATAAAGAGGAACTTCTGCCTTTGAATCAGTTACAAAATCATTTGTCCGGTAATAAAGCGTGGTTGTGCAGCGTAAAAGAGTATATAGGTAAGCAGGGTGTCGAATTGGATGCAGCATATATCGAAAAACAACTTGAAGCATTCTTTCTCTACCTGCAAACAAGCGGTGCGTCTCCGAAATCGGAAGCCGATACACAAAGGCACTTTGTGAATTGGCTGATAAAAAGAGAAAACAAGAGGGAAAGTAAGCAAAAGCAGCTTCCTTCCCTACAAGTTGGAGTAAAATTGACGGACAATAATCCGAATAAATTCAAAGACATATCAGGATGGTAAACATGGATTCAAACAGCATAATAGATTTCGGCGCTTCCGTTCAAAACTTTAAGGAGCGAAAAGTGGACTTGCGACCCCAACGGCTGCATATCCGTCTGCCTAATGCAAGAAACATATTATTTGCAGGATTGAAGCATTTCTTAGGCGATACCTTCAAATGGTTGCCCGAATATGATGAAGTGGCAGACTGGCTGACCGACAACAAGAAGATGGGACTGTTTTGTATGGGTAATTGTGGCAGAGGGAAAAGCACCATTTGCCTGCAAGTGCTGCCCTGTATTATGGAACAATACTATCACAAGATATTCTCTATTGTTTTAGCTCGTGAAATGAACCGCCATTACAATGAGGTAATGCAGAAGCAACTGCTTATCATTGATGATGTCGGACGTGAAGAACCTTATCAGGAGTATGGCAACCGTTTCAATGTGTTTCCCGATTTTGTGGATGACTGCGAGCGGAAAGGCAAACTCCTTATCACAAATACCAATTGCACCAAAGAACAGTTGGCAGAGAAATACGGAGAACGCACCCTTTCCCGTTTGAAAGCGACTACGCGGCTGGTGGCATTTGCGGGTGCGGACTTGAGGCATGGATGAACAAAAGGCTTTTCGCCTTATAGCCCACTATAACTTCTCCGTTTTGCTCTCGAAGTTGTGGGCTCTCCCGAGGGGATTAAGGCTTTGCCCTAATAACCCACTCAAGGCGTTTCACCCCTGAGAACCCCGAGTAAAGAGTGACCCTCTCTTTGCAATCTCCGCTTAGGATATACCCTAAGAACCCGATATTGGAAAACAGAATAATAATCAACCCCATGGCACAAAAGACATCCATCAACATCAAGCCTTGCAACACAGGCAGCAGCGAAGAACATAACAAGCGAAAAACTGAATACCTTGCCCATATCAACAAGGAGAAGCTCTATATACGCACCGACCTCATGGTTTCAAACGAAGCATGGGTAGCATCTGAATTGGGCAACAGTTCATTGTCTGACCGCTACAATCAGATTGCCCAAATGGTCAAGGAGAAGACAGGCCGGGCAATGCAGACCAAAGACCGTGAGCGAGTGAACAAAGAGACTGGTAAGGTGACCATCGTGCGTGGCAGCACCCCACTCAAAGAGGGTGTGGTCGTAATCAATAATGAAACGACTATGGAACAGTTGCGGCATTTCTGTGAAGTGTGTAAGGAGCGTTGGGGAATTACACCCCTGCAAGTGTTCATCCACCGTGACGAGGGACATTACAGCAACCCACAAGATCTAGCCACATGGAAGCCCAATCTCCATGCCCATATCGTATGGGATTGGATGAACCACGAAACAGGCAAGTCCTGTAAGCTGGACGAGAAAGCCATAAGTGAGATGCAGACGCTTTTGGCTGAGTGCTTGGAGATGGAAAGGGGCATCTCAAAAGAGCTTACGGGCAAGAAGCATCTGGAGCGGACGGACTTCATCATCGCCAAGCAGAAACAGGAAGCCGAGCAAGCCAAAGCGGAAAAGGAAGCCGCCCTCTCTGCCAAAGCGGAAGCCGAAGCCGAGCGCAACTCCATAGAGATTGAGAACATGGTTAAAGCTGAACTGAGTGCGGTACTTGACAGTGAAATAGCCGACAAACAGAAAAAGCGTGATGAAATTCGCAAGAACACGGTGGACGGCATCTTGGATAGCGTGGGGCGTCTGGTCGGTATCGGCAAAGCCGCCACTCTTGAAAGGGAGTACAAGCAACTCGTTCAGGAATATGATTGTCTAAAAATTGCGTTCAAGCCTACCGTCATCAAAGAGGTGGAGAAGCAGACGAAGGTGTTGGCTTCGGAAAAGCAGAAAGCCGAAGCGGAGCGTGATAATGCCATAGCACAAAGTCGCTCTCTTGCCACAGAACGTGACAAGGCAATCAAGGAACTTAACAGCCAAAACGAGAATATGCAACTGTGTATCAATAATGCGGTCAGACTTGCCAATGCGGAGAAAGATAAGACCATCAACCGATTGCAGGGCGAATTGAAATTACGCAAGCAGGTTTTGGCTATTCTTGCCGATGTACTCTATGCAGCCAGCGAGGTATTCAAGCGTGCCATTGATGCGATTATCCATTATGGTACGGACAAATACAAATCCATCTTTGGCAATGATGAAGCTGCCGACATCAAGCGTGTAATGCAGAATTATGGCGAGACCAAAGAACAACAGCAGGCTATCGGTACTTGGCTCTGTGACTATGCGGATAGCCGACAGACCTTTGACAAAATAAGACATCGGCAGACCTACAAAGAGGTTGCCGATGTCGCTAATGGAGCGTATGATTGGAAGATACAAAGAAAAAAGGGACAAGCACTATAAAATATCAAATATAATTCTTTTAAATGCGACTCTATTGTGCTTATCATTGCATATTATGCTATAAATCGTATTCTTTTATCGTAGTACCTTGCGAAGTAACTGTTCCTGTTGTTATATTCAAATTTACAGTTGCTCTTGTTTGAATAAATTTATCCATCTGTGCTGTAGTACAAATCAAAAATTGAGCAAATTTTTCTGCGTCTTCAAGAGAATATTTAGAAAAGTCAATCTTCGCTGCTTCAAATAACTCATTTACTTCTGATTGTTGGTCTTCAAAAGTTGTTGGCAAAACAAGTTTGTTTATCCATAGTCCTCTACCAATCATGTGATAATTATAAACTTCGTTTTTCTCATTAGATTCATTGAGTTTGATAATGTTATCACAGTCTATCAAATAAAGTTCATGATGTAACCTTGACTCTTCAATAGAACTTCCTGCGATATATACTATAAATGGTTCTTCATTTTCATTATGGAAATGTTTAAAGAACTCTAAAAAAAACTCAGTAAAATGTTTTACATGGTCTATTTGAATTGAATTTCGTTTGCTTTCAATCTCTTGTATATAATATCCGTATGGTTTCCCGTTTATAAAGCCTCCGCCAACAAATGAAACAAGAAACCTATTCCATACGGTAAATGTTCTTTTAGAGGATGCTTCAAATCCTTCATCATTTTGTCTTAGGAAAGCCAATGAATCAGAGGACAAAACAATGCCCTCTGGAACAAATACAGCAATATTAAGTCCCATACTTAGAAACCATATTTGAGATAATTATAGTATCGGTTATAGTAATTACGATAGTAGTTACTATAATTCGTATAATACGTAGCATAATTGTAATAATTACTATAGTTGTGGTAGTTACTATAATTAGAGTAGTTAGAGTAGTTACTATAATTGCTGTAATTATAGTAATTAGAATAGTAATTGTAATAGTTACGGTAGTAATTATAATACTTTGTGTAGTTACCATTACCATAACCAGAGTTATAATAATTGTAGTACTTGTAATAATATTGGGCGTCAGCCATTAAAGGCGACAGCACGGAAAGGCCTGTAACCCCTATGGCAAATTTTGCCATACGTTTCAGGGCATCCCTTCTGCTCATTGGTTTATTTGCTTCCATACTTATGATATTTGTTGATTTATTAAGTTTATTAATTCGTTTGGATGGTTAAGTATTTGATTGTTGGCGCACATTATTCCATTTTCATTCTTCACTAGAATGTAATTTAGTCCGACTGCCCTGCAAAGAGCTGTGTAATCAGATTCGTTTGTGATAATTAACGCAGATTTATTTTGAGTAGCAATTAAAGGAAGATACTCCCAAGTTACTAATTTTCTGTAATCCTTACATCCTCTAATACAGGGAAGAGCCATTGTTCCCGCAGATATTGTAGTAATCTGCTGTACCTTAAAAACATTTATAACTATATCTATGAAATTTAGATTCAATGGTTCTTGTGGCTCGTCTGAAAACATCAGAAACATATCAACTAAGGAAAAATCCAATACTTTTGGTATGTTTGGATTATACATTGACCATGTATCACGATTCTCCACTCCTAGCTTTTTTGCTATTTGACATGTCAACTCCTTGAAATCTTCTACATCTGTTGGATTTATTATGATAAGCTGGGAATCCTCACTGTTTTCATAAAATCCACTCATGGAAATATGTGGATGATTCTTGAACAACTTAGCAAACCGCGTTTTTCTCACCAAAAAGAACTCAGTGTCTGGCACATCGTTTAAAACAGATGCAACAGCATAAGCATCAATGATGCGATCACTTTTTATGTATATCCACTTATTCATATTTTGTTCCGTTAAATTTCAAGCCTGTGATTGGTTCAAAATAGTTCTTAAGAAAATATCTTCTACTTAAACACCATTCAGTTTTCGACATTATAGAACCTGTTGAATTCCAACCGTCAAGCGGGCATCCGCCATGACATATTTTAAAATATTCGCATCCTTTACAATCAGCCTGCTGTAAATATTCAGAGCGCATTGCAAGCTGCTGCCTATATAAACTTTTGAATGCATCAATAATATTCATTTCTTGAATATTGCCTACTTCAAAGACATCCCAATCTGAAGCACGTCCGCAATGTGACAGTTCTCCTTCTGGCCCTATATAAATATGTGAATAGGCACAATTCCCGCTATCACTACAACATACAGGACCGCCTTTACCATAATGGTTTAGGTATGAGAAAAAAGGTTCAACATAAGGATATAATTCTCTTTTATCCCACCAAACCTTAAAGATTTCTCCTAAGAAAACTGCAAATTCTTTGGCTGTTATACCAACTCCATTAGGGTCTTCATTTTTATAAGAATAGACAGGATGTAATTGGAAACCACCACGAACTTTAAAGTTAGTAAGTATGTTGAAAATTTCCAATGGTTTATCAATTACTCTACGAGTCACAACATAAATGAATCCCCAAGAAAAACCATTTTTTTCAATAAGTTCTATTCCTTTGAAGAATTTCTTATTGTAAGCATCAGAATCTCTATTCTCACCGAATCCCCTAATACCCTTATAAGGCTCATAACTCGTACCGACACGAGTTATTCCCATCCTCTTAAAAACATCTATCATGTGTTGATTGATGAGAGTGAGGTTGGTTTGTATATCATGTTCAATTCTATTCTTCGTATTTGAGCATACTTCATTTTCCAAGTCAAGAACGTGCTCATAAAACTCTGCTCCGACAATGCAAGGTTCGCCACCATGCCAAACTATAGAGAAATACTCCTGAGGGTATTGCTCTAAATACTCGTTGATACAGATGAAAACCCGTCGCAACAAATCTTTCTTAATTGTGCGAGGCTTTTTGCGGGCAATTACATCGCAATAAATGCAATTTGAATTACAAGCTTCTGTTTCTTTAAAAATTAATGTCGGCATAGTTCATTAGTATTTTGTTTTTGCATTTTTTGGAATACCAAACAATCTTCAAGACATGCTGACATTGTCTCTTCACAATTTGCCAGCAGGCCATGCATCATTCCAGAACAAATTCGGAAAGCATTACATTTGCTACACTTGTCTAAATCAAGAAAGTGAGAATAGTATGTGTCCATCTTTTGTGATACGCTTTGTTCATATTCTTTTTCTTCGTCATATTCAGACAATGGACAAATATATTTACCCGTTTCAGAAGAGTATAGTTTTAATTCTTCATCGACAAATATATAACAATTGTCATCTTTGAAATAGACATGATTGAACGAGAGATTCTTTTCACCTGTAATTCTTGTCGCAATATAGTCAAATGGTTCTATTTTAGCATGCGGAACTGGCGACATATAATAATAAGAAGCTAAATCAATCAATAGCTCGTCGCTAATAGGTTTTTCATTTTGAATATATAACCCACAATCAATACCAAGAGAAGAAAGAATTTTTAATCCATAATAGTTATCTTTAAAAGTCGAAGATAAAAAGATTCTCATCTCTAGTTTCTTTAATAATTCTAAACGGTGGAATACAGAATCTAAATCTCCAATATTGTAAACCCTCAGAACAAGAGGGGAATTTATTTCCTCCCATATCTCATTGAAGTCTATCTGCGACAAAGAGCTAAGTGGCATATCTAGCATGAAAGCATCTACATGATTTCGTTGCTGGCATGAAAGATAGTTTTGCATTAACGAAGCCACATCATGAAATCTGACTACAATATGAAAACCGCTTATTTTTTCAATAAGAGTCGAGCTATAATCAAATATTATTGTCTTCATGTCTGATATTACCTTCTTCTATTAAACCATTAAGAATATGAGCAACACATCCACCAGAGCAAATGTTTTCTTCTCTGTATAAGCATGTGTCACAACTTTCATATATACCTCCTATTTCCTTTCTAACTTCTTCTATCTTACGTCCATAATACATCGCAATTTCTTGATAAGAAGAGAATTCAAATAGGCTCTTTTTGTGAAAACCAGAAAGAGGGAAACATGACCAAACACTCAAGTCTGTACCAATGTCAATTGCAGGTCCGCATTGGAAAGAAACTTGTCCTCGGGAATATTTGAAAACTTTCCCCAAATCTTCATCGCTAAACATACACATAGGAAATCCACAGTCAAAACCTGGGACGATTCTGTATTTCTCAAACTCAGCAAAGAATCGCATAAGTTTGTCTTTGACTTCACAGAATTTGTCAGGTTTGATGTATAGATTCTTTTCTCCTGGAATTGGATGTGCAAGACCAAGTCTTATATGTCGATTCAAACCGTAATTGACGATATAATCTATTAGAAAGTTCATATCGAACTCTAACCTATAAATATTGAAACTAAGAGAAATTCTATTTGGAAAGAACTCAAAGAATCGTTTAACCTTCTCGAGATCGGATTTCTTGTTGAATTGTGGCTCGTTCACATTACAAACAAAAGAAACATGCAAATCATTGTACGATAGGAGTTTCTGTACAAAAATCTGAAACTTCTCATCAGGCATGATTCCACTTGTAAAAACAGTCACATCCAAACCACGTTTGTTCAGGTAAACTATCACATCTGCAACTTTTGGGTGAATCAAAGGTTCTCCACCCAAAAGAGAAATATGTCGTTCCCCAGAAGACAGCAATAAGTCTGCAATGTAAATGATGTTGTCCCAACTCAAAGCATCCTTCACATCTGCTTCCGACATATACTGCTTTGCGAAGCAATAAGGGCAGCTTCTTACACAAGTTTCTGTTAAAAGCACATTTGCCATATTACATATATTGTTTCATTCGTTTTTTGTTCATTATCGCCCTTCTACTTGTGCGTTGCGCAGAATTATAGCATCCACAACACTATGAATAGGTCCAAAAGAATTATTTTCCAATAAACAATAGCTATATGTATTGTGTAAAGTTTATTACGACCATCTCTTTTTGCTGTTTTAGAGTTCTGCAAGCTCTATTCACACAAGGTTGATGGGCATAGTGCCTCGTTTTTCCCTATACTCCTTTTAGGGGCGACATATATTTATTGCAAAAGTAACATTTTTTTGGGTATCTCATATAAATAGTTGTTTTTTCCTTTGAGAGAAGTTACTCTGAAGTAACTTTTTTATGGCTGATCAGCAAAAACAGCAACTAATTATTTGTGTGATCTCAATGAAATAATTTTAATAACTAATATTCCAAAGGAAATAGTATAATTATTCCATCTCCTTTGGGTATTTTACTTATTACTTCCACATCTGAAACATCTTATCTCCAATGTTTTGCGAAACAAACTGCATCGGCAGCTTTGCATAGATTTCGGTTGTCTTGATAGAAGTATGTCCCATCATAATTTGCAGCACCTCTTTGGAAATGCCTTGTCCGAGAGCCACAGTACAGGCAAATGTATGACGGGCAATGTGCGTGGTCAGAGGAAAAGGACAACCAAGAGCCAATCCGATACCTTTGAGAAACTGATTGTACTTCTGATTGGATGTTATCTCCATCTTGTAGTTGTTGCGTTCCAAAATCTTCTGTGTGATAGGCAAGATGGGCGTCACAAACTCATTCCCTGTTTTGATGCGGTGTCCGTCAATATAATCCTTTCCCTCTATCGTCACAATATGCTGCGCATAGTCGAAAGTTTTGGCATCGCTGTATGCCATACCTGTGAAGGTCTGAAAAAGGAAGAAGTCAAGATACTTGTTCATTATGCTGTCCGTACTTTCCTCACGCATTCGGATTAATTTTTTGAGTTGCGCTTCTGTAAGATGGGGACGGTCATTCTTTTCTCCACGCTTGTCTTGAAAACGCTCGTATGGATTTTCTTTGATAAGCCCAAGACGATAGGCTTCGGTGACATACGACTTGAAACGCTTATGGTAGTTGTGAACGGTTGCTTGGCTTCTGACGATTGGCTTTCCTTGGGTTGTATAAGTCTGTTCCTCTTTAATGAAAAGGTCTAACTCATAGATATGCTGGAGGGTCACATCGTCGAAGGTTTTGAACTTGCCAAAGCGTTCAAGTGCTTTATAAGTAGTGAAATGTCCTTTTCGAGTTCCTTCACGAAGCGGTCTGTTTTCGATACGCTCTCTAAGCCAAGCCATAAAGTTACGGCGGTTGCCGCCATCAGTGCCCAGATAAGTTTTGAATTGGGCAATGGTCATATCGTCCTTGTTCACCTGCATGGCGATAAGGATATGCTCAAATTCTGTTACTTTCTTTTGGATTTCCTCGTTGATGACAACGGCACGTGAATGGTTGATAACCTTTCCGTCTTCCCATTGATTGAGGTTTACACTGTGTCCTGAATAGAAATAACTGCGCTCTCGCTGGAGGCAGACTACGATTTCAATAGCTCCTGCCACTGTTTCGGTGGCTTTCTTCTTCCGGTTGAAGAATAATCTTACGAACTTACTCATAATGGTAACACATTTGTGAGATTGGTAACACAGCTATGGTAACACAAAACCCGTCCAAAGGGGGCTTTTAGCGTCCAAGTGTGTCGCTTTCTCTCGTTTTTTTTGATGGTGTCACCACCTTATATACTGCCTCAAAAAGAAAGGTAACCGATTGAGCATCAGCGGCAGTACCCGAGCTAAAAAAGAAAGGTCTTCAAAAACTGAAGACCTCTTTTGGTGATCCGCTTGGGGCTCGAACCCAAGACCCCAACATTAAAAGTGTTGTGCTCTACCTGCTGAGCTAGCGAATCAATCCTTTGTTATTGCTATTCTTCCGAATTGCGAGTGCAAAGGTAGACGTTTTAGATGAAATATGCAAATATATTACTTGTTTTTTTTGAATTATTTTTCGTGTGAATTCTCTTTGTGCTGAAAATCAGTATGTTCTATCCCTCCGGAAAATTCTTTTTCTTTTATTCGTATGTATCTTTGATAGTAAGAAAGCATCAAGCTGGTACAAGGCAAAGCGATAATCATACCTACAATTCCCATTAATGCTCCCCAGACGGAGAGGGATAATAAAATGATAGCAGGATTCAATCCTGTGATTTTTCCCATAACTTTCGGTACAATCAGACCGTCTTGTATAATTTGTACGATGCAGAACACAAGGAAGGCGCAAAATAATATCCACCAGAAATTCTCTCCTGTATCCGCAGCCTTCAGTAAGGCTAATAAGACTGTGGGAATAAAAGCGATAAGCTGAAGGTAGGGAACCATATTGAGAAGCCCGATAAACAATCCGAAACCGATGGCTAACGGGAAATCAATAATAAGAAACCCTATGCTGAATAGAATCCCTACACAAAAAGCGACAAACGCCTGCCCGCGGAAATATTTGTTCATGCCGTCCTGTACATCCGTGACAATATGTACTGTCATTTCACGGTGTCTGGCAGGGATCAGTTTTATCCATCCCCGTGCAATGGCTTCATAATCTAATAGAATGAAGAAAGTGTACAGCAGGATGATGAATGAGGTGAATACACTGAATACAATATTGACAGATTGGGTCAGCAATGCCCATACTTGGGGAAGAACATTACGCATGGTATTCGCAAAATTGCTTTCGTTCAGCGCTTCGTGTATTTTCAACATATCTATGTGCTCTTTTATGAAATTGGCCACTGTGCCGGGAATGGCTGCTTGCTTGGATCCTTCGATAAAATAGGCGGTGAGCAATTCTTTCAGTTTGCCGAATTCTTCAATGATTGGTGGTACAAGTCCTACAAATGCTAAAGTGATAATGGACAGCAATACCAGCAAAACAACCAATATGGAGATTACCCGGTTCCTCAGACGCAATTTGTTCTGAAAGAAAATGACCATCGGATAGATAAGATAGGCTATCAGCCATGCTATGAAGAAAGGAAGCAGCACTCCGCTGAGTCGGTTGACCAGATATAGAATGCCGATAATGACCATCGCTGTCAATATTCCGCGGATAAAACTATCGAATGTTATTTTTTTCTGTATCATAAAGTGTGTGTTATTTATTTTCAGTTTCCTCTTTCAAGGCTTCCATATAGCAGGTCCGGCAAAGAGGTTCATAGTCTGCCTTTTCCCCTAATAGGACCCGTTTTTCGCTTTTGGTGATTCGGTGGGTGGCATAGGCCAAGTTCCCACATTTCACACAAATGGCATGAACTTTGGTTACTTCGTCTGCAATAGCCAGCAAGGCAGGTATAGGTCCGAAAGGAACTCTCCTGAAATCCATGTCCAATCCGGCGACGATGACTCTTATCCCGTTGTCAGCCAGCTTGTTGCATACATCAACCAAACCTTCGTCAAAAAATTGCGCTTCGTCTATACCCACTACATCCTTGTCTGAGGAGAAAAGCAAGATGCTGGCAGAAGAATCAATAGGGGTGGAGGCAATAGAGTTGCTGTCATGTGATACAACTTCTTCTTCCGAATAGCGTGTATCTATGGCCGGTTTGAATATTTCAACCCGTTGACGGGCAAACTTCGCTCTTTTCAAACGGCGGATTAGTTCCTCGGTTTTACCTGAGAACATTGAGCCGCATATTACTTCTATTCTTCCTCTTCTACGTGTTTCCTGGATGTGGTCTTCTGAAAAAACTACCATAATTTAGTTATAACAATTAGATTAATTCTGAGTGCAAATGTACGACTTGTACCCCGAAAAAGGATTATTTTCACTTGGAAATTTATTAATAAAAGATATAATGTTAAACAAAAGTGCAACATCTGTTAAATAATTGGGACAATTAACTTTATGCATTTAAATTCTTTCTACATTTGTTCCAGTATAACAGAATGCAATTGTTTTATGGGAAAACTGTATGTCGTACCTACTCCAGTAGGAAATTTAGAGGATATGACTTTCCGTGCCATCCGTGTGTTGAAAGAGGCTGATTTGATATTGGCGGAAGACACGCGTACTTCGGGTATTCTTTTGAAACATTTTGAAATTAAAAACGCCATGCAGTCTCATCATAAGTTTAATGAGCATAAAACAGTGGAAGGTATTGTGAATCGCATCAAAGCGGGCGAAACTGTTGCTTTAATATCTGATGCCGGAACTCCTGGTATTTCTGATCCCGGATTTTTAATAGTGCGTGAGTGTGTGAAGAGTGGCATTGAGGTGCAATGTTTGCCTGGAGCTACTGCTTTTGTACCTGCGCTGGTGGCGTCGGGATTGCCTGATGAACGTTTCTGCTTTGAAGGATTCCTGCCACAAAAAAAAGGAAGAGTGACCCGTTTGACCTCTTTGCAAGAAGAAAAACGGACGATGATATTTTATGAATCACCCTACCGTTTGGTGAAAACCTTAACTCAATTTGCCGAGTTTTTCGGTGCCGAAAGGCCTGTTTCCGTATGTCGTGAGATTTCAAAAATTCACGAAGAAAGTGTTCGGGGCACATTAACTGAAGTTATAGCGCATTTCACTCAAAACGAGCCGCGAGGTGAAATCGTAATCGTACTCGGTGGGAAAGAGGACTAAAAATGAATAAACTTAAAATGTAAAGCAAATGAAAAAACTAGTATTTTTATCGTTGTTATCTGTAGCTTTATTGACTTCATGCGGTAATGGAGCTCAGAAAGATGCCTTGAAGGCTCAAAATGATTCTTTGATGGTAGAACTGTCAAACAGAAATGCTGAATTGGACGATATCATGGGTGCTTTCAATGAAGTACAGGAAGGTTTTCGTCAGATAAATGAAGCTGAGAATCGTGTAGACTTACAGAGTGGTTCTATTCGTGAGAATAGTGCTGATAAGATAAAAGAAGATATTCGCTTCATCAGTGAAAAATTACAGTCAAACCGTGAGCAGATTGCGAAACTGGAGAAGCAATTGAAGAATAGTCAGTATAATTCCGCTCAGTTGAAGAAAGCTGTAGCCAACCTGACGAAGGAGTTGGAAGCTAAACAGCAGCAGATTGAGACTTTGCAGGCTGAATTGGCTTCAAAAAATATTCGTATCGCTGAGTTGGACGATGCTGTGGCCGGTTTAAGCCAGAATGTAAGTGAACTGACCGCTGAAAATGAGGCGAAGGCTGCAACTGTAGCCAGCCAGGATAAAGCTTTGAATGCTGCTTGGTTTGTTTTTGGTACAAAATCTGAATTGAAGGACCAGAAAATTCTTGAAAAAGGTGATGTCCTGAAAAGTGCGGATTTTAATAAGGATTATTTTACTCAGATTGATATTCGTACTGATAAGGAAATCAAGTTGTATTCTAAACGCGCCGAATTGCTGACTACACATCCGGCTGGTTCATATGAACTGGTGAAAGATGCGAAAGGCCAGCTGACTTTGAAGATTACAAATCCTACTGAATTCTGGAGCGTATCACGCTATCTTGTTATTCAGGTGAAATAAGGAATTTAAATTATTGTTCTGTGAAAGGGTTGTGCCGTGAGTGACGCAACCCTTTTTTAATCTGCTTTATGTTGTATGTATAGAAGTATATTTATTGATTTGGATGATACGGTATGGGCTTTTACTGAAAACGCTCGTGATACATTCCAAGACATGTATGATAAATATCATTTTGATCGTTATTTTCGTTCTTTTTCGCATTTTTATACTTTGTATAGCGGGAAGAATGAGGAGTTGTGGAATGAATATGGTGCTGGTAGGATTACAAAAGATGAGTTGAATGAGCAAAGATTTGCCTATCCGTTGTTGCAGGTAGGCGTTGCAGATAAAGCGTTGGTAAAAGCCTATTCGGATAATTTTTTTGATGATATAGTTTACAAGAAGAAACTGATGCCTCATGCAAGAGAGGCTTTGGAATATTTGGCATCCGCTTATAATCTGTATATTTTGTCCAATGGATTTAGGGAATTGCAAGAGCAGAAGATGCGTTCTGCCGGTGTGGAAGGATATTTTAAGAAAATAGTTTTGTCAGAGGATATAGGAGTACATAAACCGTTTCCGGAGATTTTTTATTTTGCCATGTCGGCTACGCAGTCCGAGCTGCATACTTCTTTAATGATTGGAGATAATTGGAAGAATGACGTTGAAGGTGCGAAAAACGTAGGGATGGGAAATGTTTATTATAATATAAAAGGTGAGAAGAGCTTGCCTTTTAAACCTGGTTTTGATATGAGGGATTGGCGGGAAATCGCTTCTTTCTTATAAAATTGAATGGAAGATGTTGATGGATAAGTCTGTTGGCACAAACAATGTATTTGCATAAGGAATGCCCGATATTTGTTTTCAAGGGATGCTCCTGTGTATGGGGGCATCCCTTGAAAAGCATTTTTCTTTCAAAATAAAAAATGTGATTATTTATTTTGGAAGAGTATTTGTCCAATTGTTCTGAGTTACTCCGAATCCAGCGTTGATTTCTGCACTAGGAATAGGAAATACTAAATTTGATATTTCGTAATTAGTATAAGTAAATTTGATGGCTGGAGCACTGTTGGCATATACACTGACTCTTTCATTCCAGCGACGCAAATCATATAGACGCATACCTTCTTGGAATAACTCACGAGCACGTTCGTCTTTTATAAAACTCATAAGATTTTCTTTTTCGCTCGGTAAATCGTTTGTTGATTTTATATCTAAATTACGCTTGGCTACTACTAATAAAGCTTCTTTGGCTTCATTCAATTTGTTTAATTGTACATTTGCTTCAGCCTTAATTAAATACATTTCCGGAGCATTTACAATATAATTAGTTCCACGAGCAGGGTTACCTGACGAAAAGTGAGCAATTTTACCACCTGTGTAAACAGGTTCAGATTCTGTAGAAGTTTTATCTCTTCCATCAATAAGAATTTTACGGCAATCGTTAGTTGCATACATTGAAATTAGTTTAGGACTAGGACTAAAGTTGTATGTAGACCACAAAGTTCCATATGAATTAGCTGACCAGTTTGTTGTATTAGTAATAGCTAAAGCAAACATACTTTCGGAATTTGATATTTCACTATTATAAAGAGCTTTGTATGCATTAGCATCGTTGGTTAAAGTAGTAATACCCGCTATTTTTAGTGCTTGTTCTGCATAGTTTCTTGCTTCATCCCAATTTTCTAAATATAGGTAGGTACGGGCCAATAAACCATTAGTAGCAGCTTTTCCTAAATATTGGAGTTCTCCTCTGTCTTTACCAGCTGCTTCAAAATGGGATAATGCATTTTTTAGGTCATTGATGATGGCTTCATAGCTTTCGCCAACAGTAGAACGGCTGATTTTAGTCAATGCTTCTTTGGGTTGGTCAATTATGACGATTCCTAGTTCGGAAGAAAAATCTTGTCCATTCACTTTTATTTGGTGCCCATAAATATTAGTAAGCAATAATTGTGCGTAACCTCTTAGAGCATAAGCTTCAGCCATATACATATTAAGTTCTGTTTTTTCATCATCGCTTGCATTGTTATATAGTGCTTGAGAAGCTTGAATTACACGTGCTGCATTATCAGCTGTTTTATAACCATACTCCCAAATACTTTTTAAATAAGTATCTGTATCTGTAAAAGTATAGGTATAAATACCATCAAAATGTCCGGTTTTAGTATTCCAATAAGTAATATCTGTAGGAATATCACCAATAGCTAAAGCATAGTTACCAGCAAATGCATAATAAAATAATTGATAATAAGTTCCATTTAATGCTGTACTAACGTTAGTTACAGTGTTGAGCCCTCCTTCTAGGTCCACTCCTTTATAGTTGTCAGTTTCAAGAAAACTGTCACCACATGAGGAAAGTCCTGTTGCAAATGTAAAAATGGCAATTGCATTTAAAATATATTTTTTCATATCTTTCCTTTATTAAATTTTACCTTATTTAAAAACTTAATTGAATACCTCCGATGAATGTACGGGTTGCTGGATATTGCCACGCAATTACACCATTGGAATAGGTTTCAGGATTATATCCAACAAAATCATTGGATGTAAATGTATATAAATTATCAATGGATATATAAGCTCGTAATTTTTGAATGAATATTTTCTTTGTTAGATTTACGGGCACAGTGTAACCTAAGGTCATGTTACTGATACGTAAGAAATTACTGCTATATAAGAATCTAGAAGAAGTTTGAGTTGCTTTATTGGGATCTCCATAAATATATTGTGGATATTTGGCATCTTTATTTTCTTCTGTCCATGAATTTAATGCAACGTCTTTCAACGGAGTACGATTGGCCATACCAAATCCGGTGAATGAAGCTCCGGAATCGAAAACTTTTCCTCCTAATCTATAGGTAAAGTTCATGTTAAAGTCAAATCCTTTCCAGCTTAAATTTGTACCGAATCCACCTAAAACTTTGGGGTCAGCATCGCCTACATAACGTTTGGCTGCTGCATTGTAGTCGGAGGTCGTTTCGTTGCCTTCTTCATTCAGATACCATAATGGTTTACCATTTTCGCGGTCAACGCCTGCATATTCTTTCATATAGAATTGGCGATAGGGGCGTCCTTCTTCAATAATTTGATAAGTATATTCTATGGGTTCATCTGTAGATAGTTTGATGATCTTATTTTTGTTCCATGTCATATTTGCATAAATATTCCATGTAAGATTATTGTTGTTGATAACAGATGCATTGATAGATGCTTCAATACCACGGTTGCGGATTGCACCAATATTTTGGTATACTGTAGACATACCTGTAGTCATGGACAATGGTACTTCAAACAATGCGTCACTCGTCTCTTCATTATAATAATCGAAAGTAAGATGGATACGATTAATTAAAGATAAATCAAAACCTATATCAAATTTTTTTGAAGTTTCCCATGTCAAATCTGAATTAGAGATGCTAGTGGGAGTCATACCAGGCTTTTCGTTATAATTGTATCCGGAAGAATAGAAACCACGTGCTGCATACCAATCGATATCTTGATTACCTACGGTTCCGTAAGAGGCCCGAAGAGTGGCATTGGTAATAATAGAATTATCTTTAAGAAATTCTTCTCCACTTACACGCCATTTTCCACCAACAGACCAAAAGTTACCCCAACGATGATTTGAACCGAAAACAGAGGAACCGTCACGGCGGAATGAACCAGATACATAATATTTATCCTCGTAAGAGTAGTGTGCATCCATAAAATATGATGCCAATCGAGCTTCTTTCTTATAATATTCTGATCCTTGAGGAGTTCCAGCAGTAGAAAGGTCGGTTTTTCCATCAGCTGCAAATGGGAAATCAGAGCCTGAATAATATTCATAGAAATAATTCTTTCGTTGCATCTCTTGACCTAATAACAAGTTAATATTGTGTTTGTCAAAAGTATAGTTCCAACCTAATACATTGTTCCACGTAATTGTTGTATAACGAGAATTGTACTGTTGACCTAATCCATTATAATCAACAGCTTGTGGATTATATAATGCACTCCAATATTGATATTGACGTAAATCAGCAATATTTACACCTAAGGTAGTTTTTGCATAAATACCTTTTCCGAGATCAATCTGCAAATATGGGTTGAAGTTCAATGTTTGATTATTGTTTTCATTGATTTCACCAGCTTTTTCATCATATAAAGCTAGAGGATTATAATTACTGATATTGGCATAACTTCCATCTTCATTATAGAAAGGCATCATAGGATTCATAGAACTTATAGCTGCTACAGTAGCGCTGGACATAGAGCCACTTGTAGCTTGTGAAAAGCCGTTTTGGGTAGAATTACTGTATGAAGCATTGACACCGATAGTAAAGCAACTGAACTTAGAGTCTAGGTTCAAACGTCCTGAATAACGTTTCATGTCAGAACCAATAATCAATCCTTCAGTATCTAAATAACCTAAACTAACATAATAACCAGTAGAACCAGAACGTCCTTGGAGGTTTACATTGTAGTCTTGGTAGTATCCTTTACGGGTGATAGCATCCATCCAATCGTAGGATGAAACACCATCCCAACCATAACCTTGATATACTTTTTTCAAATAATCATAGCTCTCATCATAGGTGTTACCATAAGCAACAGAACGTCCATGAGCAAATAGATTCATAGATTCTTGAGCATTGGCGTAATCCATATTATGATTTCCCATTGAAACAAATCCTTGTTTAATGTCTAAGTTGATGCTCATTTTTCCCTCTTTTCCTTTTTTAGTAGTGATTACAATAACGCCATTAGCTGCGCGTGAACCATAAATGGCTGTAGCCGCAGCATCTTTTAGAACTGTAACACTTTCAATATCAGAAGGGTTGATTGCGGCCATCGGATCAAAATTATTATTTGTAGTCGTACTCATACCATCTGTTTCAGAGTTGACAGGCATTCCATCTATTACATATAATGGCTGAGTGCCTGAATTCAAAGAACCACGTCCACGAACATAAATCTCGCTCCAAACACCAGGCATACTGGTAGAGTTGCTCATTTGTACGCCTGGTACAGCTCCTTCTAGTGCTTTCACAAAATTAGCATCAGATTTTTTGGCTATAACATCTTCACCAATAATAGCAGCAGCACCAGTAAATGAAGCTTTGCGTTGAACTCCATATCCTGTTACTACCACTTCTTCAAGCACTTCGGCATCCGACTTCAAAGTGATATTAACAGTCTGTTTTATAGCTACTTCTTGTGTAGCCATTCCGATAAAGGAAACTACCAAAGTCTTTGCGGAACTTGGAACATTTGATAATGTAAATTTACCATCCATGTCAGTAACTGTACCTACAGTAGTACCTTTTACTAAAATAGAGGCGCCAACTACGGGTAATCCGTCCTCCTCCGAAATAACAGTACCTGTTACCTTCGTGATCTGAGCGGTTACCAAACCTATACCTACAAAAAGGCAGGTCAATAACAGCATTAATTTTCTTTTCATAAAATTCTCTCTTAAAGTTTAACTTTACATTAATATAAATTCATTCACTCTAACAAATGACAAAGGTATGAATAAAATTGTAATATCAAACAAATTATTGTAAAAAACATACTAAACTGCTATATTTTTATGCTTTTAGGCATTTAAAACTCACAAAAGACGAAAATAAACCTCATATTTATTCTTTTTTTTAAGTCGTTAAAAAGAGAAACTTTCAATTTATAACTGATCAGGTAAACATACATTAACCTATAAATGTTAACGAATCGTCTAATAAATATAAAGATGAGAACAAAATAGTAGGATAATGCTTTTCTACTTTTCTTTATTGCGTCTTATTATAGAATTTCAATTAAAGAATTAAATTATGAGGAAAATCAGTTATCGTTTCGTTTACAATCGAAAAAAAAGTTTAAATGACAGAGGGACCGCTTTGGTCCAAGTTGAAGCCTACTTGAATAAAAAGAAAGTGTATTTTTCCACACATGTTTATTTACGGCCAGAACAATGGGATGTAAAAAGGAAAATCATCAAAGATCATCCTAACCAAGATGCGCTGAATGGCATGCTTAATGAATTTATTATTGAATTAGAGAAAAAAGAATTAAGTTTGTGGAGGCAAGGAAAGACAATAACCTTAAGCCTCATAAAAGAAGAGTTCAAATCGAATACAGATGCTTCATTCTTAGGGTTTGCGCGTAAAGAAATAATGTCTTCTCAGCTAAAAGATAGCACTAAGCGCAACCATTTAACAACAATATCCCTTTTACAATCGTTCAAACCGACAATTGAGTTTGAAGACTTAACCTATAATTTCGTTACGGATTTTGAAAAATTTCTTTATGAATCTGGATATCAAACAAATACAGTAGCCAAGCATATGAAGCATTTGAAATCTTTTGTTAATGCTGCAATTAATAAAGGATACATTGATCCCAATAACTATGCCTTCAGAAGATATAAAATTAAAATGAAGGAAGGAAAACATGTTTTTTTATTACCGGAAGAAATGAAAAGATTGGAAGAAGTGTCTTTGACAGGAAGAAATAGTTGTCTGGAACATACTCTTGATGCATTTTTATTTTGCTGCTATACGGGATTGCGGTATTCTGATTTTGTGAATTTGAATGAGAAAAATATCGTAAAAATGGATGGAAAATTATGGCTAATCTTTGACTCTGTCAAAACAGGTACAGAAGTGAAATTGCCTTTAAACTTGCTGTTTGAAGGCAAGGCTTTAACTTTATTACAAAAATACCAGGGAAAATGGAGCTCATTTTTTTCAATTAAAAATAACTCAAGTGTAAATAAAGAGCTGATACGAATTGGCAAATTGGCAAAAATAAGCAAACACTTTTCATTCCATTCTGCAAGGCATACTAATGCTACTTTATTGATATATAAAGGTGCTAATATAACAACCGTGCAAAAATTATTAGGGCATAAAAACCTTGCTACAACACAAATTTATGGAGAAGTTATGGGAAGTACAATTATACGAGACTTGAAAAAATGTCAAAAAAGATAATTAACTCTATTGTCTATACATTATCTCTTATAAAGATGAAGAAGAATCATTTTCAAAAGTGAATATAGCCTTATCTTCTTAATAAAGTTTATCGTTTTGTGAACATGATAATTTTTTGTTGTGATTGCAATACGATAAACTAAAAGAAATAAAATGTGACAATATTTCCATCTCAGCCTAACCGGGTAGAAAATAAGTATCAAGGTTATTGAATTTCTGCAAAATTCATATATGTATATCATATAATATGCGCATATAAAATTCTATATCAGAAAATGATAATAATAGTTTGCTAATTTACTTCATGTCCTACTATCTTCTTTTGTAATCTAAAGTGCAAACAATCTTTGGAAGTTTTGAAATATTTAAAAAGTTGAAAAATATCAATCTTAGTATTTCAGGTATTTTATGAACAGAGTAACAACGAACAGGAATGCTGCAAGTCAATTCTTTTTTCAGTAGAAGAAAGGTAGAAAATTATTATTATCATACTCTTTAAACGGCTTAAATCAAGGAAAACGAATAAGAGATTCAGTAATACATATACTGGTTATCAATTATTTACATAAATAATTAGTTCCGCAAAGACTTTGGTAGTTTCCTTTATCGGAATGGCTAGTCAAGAGGTTTCTATCAAACAGAATGTTAGCATCATTTTAAAATCTGATACTAAAGTGCTTGGAGAAGTGATGGTTGTTGCATATGGCACTGCAAAAAAGGAATCTTTTACAGGATCAGCATCCGTTATTAATAATAAGAAACTGGAATTACGTCCTATAAGTAATGTTACTAAAGGATTGGAAGGACAGACTACAGGTCTGTTAACAACTTCAGGCTCAGGTCAACCTGGCGAAGCTGCCAAGATCGTGATTCGCGGTTACGGTTCCATCAATGCCTCACAAGATCCTTTGTATGTAGTTGACGGAATACCTTTTAGTGGAGATATGAGTTCTATCAATCCTGCCGATATTGAAAGCATGACAGTTTTAAAAGATGCTTCAGCCGGAGCCCTTTATGGAGCCCGTGGTGCAAATGGTGTAATTATGATTACTACCAAACAAGGAAAAGAAGGCAAGACTAAGGTATCTTGGCGTTCTACGGCAGGTTGGTCTTCACGTTCCTTGAAAGCCTATGACATGGTTGACCAAAAAGAATTTGTACAGTTAACGTATGAAGGTTTACGCAACGGATATATCTTTGACAATGGATATAACTGGGAAGCTGCCGGTAGACAAGCATCAGCAGATTTAGGTGGCGTTTTAGGTGGAGAACAATATAATCCATTTAAAAATTACACATGGGGAACAATTATAGATCCTGCAACAGGTAGAGTGCAGGGTGATGCTACATCCGCATGGAATGAATCTTGGATGGATGCAATACAAAGAGACAATGCATTTCGTCATGAACACCAGTTGTCTGTTAATGGAGGTACAGAAAAGACCAAATATATGTTCTCTTTGGGATATTTAAATGAAGATGGCATCTTGATTAATACCGGTTTCCAACGTTATAATGCCCGTGCAAACATAAACACTGAAGTGAATAAATGGATGAAGACTGGATTGAATGTGTCACTTTCCAATTCCACACAAAATTTTAGTGATTACGAAGGTTCATCTAATTCAAATGTGTGGTACTCTGCACAATTTATGGCTCCGATTTACCCGGTGTATATAAAGGGAGAAGATGGTAAAGATGTATTAGATGCCGATGGAAATCGCCAACTGGACTACGGTGACGGTAGTGTACAACGCCCACAGTATAGTGATTTCAATCCCGTAGGCGGTTTGGTAGATGACAAGGCTGATATAAAAACAGATGTAGCTGGTTTGCGCACATTTTTGGCATTCGGCTCAGATTCGGAAGATGCCGGATGGGCTAAAGGTATTAAGCTGACTTTGAACTTTGGTCTGGACTACCGGAACAAATCTCAAAAATCATATATGAATATGCACCATGGTA
>ERZ1026921.220-NODE-220-length-36411-cov-10.519997_pt1 | contig 36411 bp, 31 predicted proteins | sample MGYA00519571_ERZ1026921 | MGnify/ENA primary metagenome ERZ1026921 (study PRJEB26926, sample SAMN06164877) | human gut metagenome | biome: ENVO:00009003; feature: ENVO:2100002; material: ENVO:00002003 | host: Homo sapiens | place: USA | collected 2012 ... | reverse complement strand
CGAGATTTCTGCCTGTCTCGTGGGCTCGGAGATGTGTATAAGAGACAGATCTGTAGCTGCTCATTTTCTCAGGTATACAATATATTTTAAACAAATCTGCAATCAGAAAAGCTTCTATCTGATCCCCGGGATATTTTAAATCTGTAAATCTGTTAATATATTTCTTTTTATAATCATAAAATTCATATTTTAATAGTTTTGATGAGGTATGTCCCGGCATTCTTCCATTTTTGTAATCTTTAAATCTGTATTCGCCTGTAATTTCTTTTCTGTCAACATTGCTGTCATTTCCGTTTTGATCAACAATATTAATCCAATGGCTTACACCTATATATTGCGGATGTTTTTCGATAAACTCAATCTGTTTCTGCAATTTTTTGTCATCACACCAAAAATCATCACCTTCAAGCACGATATAATACTTGGTTGTTATTCTCTCATACATATCGTAGAAATTCTGTATTCCCATATTCTGTTCTCTATACAGAAAAATAAAATTTTCAGGTAATTTTTTTTGCAATTTTTTAAGTATTTCCCTTGAATTATCTGTAGACTTGTCCTCTCCAATTAGGACCTTATATTTATAATCGGTTTTCTGATTATATATACTCATAATTGCCTGTTCGATATATCTTTCGTGATTATATACAGGAACTACAACTGTAACAATATAATTATCTTTATCCATATCCGCCTACTTTCTTACTATTAAAACATCTTCCATCTTTTTTCTCTGCGATACCGCTGTCTTGAAATTCTCTTTATATGCTCCAATAGCAATAAAAAATACTATTCGTTCGCTTTCAGGAATACCAAGTCTTTCCTTCAATGCATCTGTTGCTTTATAATCCTGTCCGTTTTGTAGTATGCAGGAAGCAATACCATAAAAATGCAGGGCATAGGTTAAAACAGTTCCGAATATTGCACCGTCGATATATTCCTGATTAATTTCCATTGCATTATAAAAGCATGCTCTGTCGGCAGTTACTACAAGATATTTATCAACCTCTGCTTCAAAGCCCGTGTTGCCTTTTACATATTTACCTATATATGAATTGTCTTCGCTGTTTTCAAACACATATACCTTTGATGCCTGTCTGTTACATGCGGAAGGTGATTTCTTTGCCAAAGCAACGGCTTTTTCTATATCTTCAACAGCAACTTTTTTGGATGTGTCAAACTGTCTTACTGAATGTCTTGAAAAAACAAATTTATCGAAACTTTCTCCTGCAGCCTTTTTTATTGACATATAATCCGCTTCCTTTGCACCGGCATCCACGTTTTCGTTATGCTTGTAGAAGGTATGGTACTTTTCTGCACGTTTTTCAATCTCCGTGACATCATAATCAACGGAATGTTGGAACTCAATATATCTGTTTAAAGCCTCTATTGCAGCCTGAAATACATATTCCTCAGTATCAAATCCAAGTGCCAGATACTGGTCCATCATAACAAAAAGCTCCTGTACTCTTGTCGTTCCAAAGCCTTTTCTTGTATTGGAAAGAGACAATGCTTTTTCAATAACATGAATCTGTCTGTATATCTTTGCCTGATATGAATTAAAGGATTTCTGATTAGGGTTGTTGTAATTATACTTAATGTATTCCTTACATTCGTGTCTGAATTCTCTCCTTATCAGATAATTTCTTTTTATACATCTTAAAAAATCTTTTATTTCCATAATATTACCTCAGAGTTTCCAATGTCTTAAACAACTCATCTGTTGTTATGTGCGCCTTATTTTGAAGCACAGTCTTTAACTGTTTTAATTTACCCACATATTCATTATAGTTCTCAACAAGATGATTAAACTTTTTCCAAAGAATGTCCGCATTAAGTTCATTCACATCAATGCAATACTCTTCAAGTCCCGATTCTTTCATAAAGCCAAGCATTTTCTGTTCATAAGTGATTGATATGAACGGCGTAAGCTGCTTTGCTGAAAAAATATTGCTGTGATATCTCATTCCTATTACAGCATATAATTTTGATATAACATACTGCTGGAACTGTGAATCGTATTTTTCCGACTTGGAAGTAATCGTAAAACAGTTATCATTTATACAATAGCCGTTCATTAATTTTTCATCATCAAGTATTCCGTATAACTGCGGGATAAAAACAATTCCGTAACCTTCAGAGGTAAGTTTTTCAATATTTTCCTTAAAACTCTCCTCTATTTTACTTAATAATTCTTTATTATTCCTATGTTTCGGATGCCATAACAAATCGGTTATCGTAATACCTATACACTTCTCATGCTTTGCCATAAAATCTTTTAATTCAGTATAACCGTCATATAATTTTTCATAAACATCCCCATCAATATTGTTCTGGAATGCGGAGTCAAGTGCCAGCACCGCTTTATCCTCGCCGAGAAACTCATTTACATATTTGAGTGAGATTGGATCCCTAAGCACAATTTTCTCTGCATCCTGTAATATCGCTTTTCTCTGTTTGTTCCTCTTTTCATTCTTAAAGGGTCCCATGGACGGTGCGTAGAACATATAAGGAACACCCATTCTCTTTATCAGTTGAAGTCTTTTAAGGTATAACCATTCGGATTCTTCATAAATATCTCCGATAGAAGGTCCTCCCGGTGCGTGAAGAACGATGTCCGCTTTTTTTACTTCATTGATAAATTCCCTGCCCTCTTTAGTGACGGATAATTTTCCTTTAGTCATAAGTATTAAGAAGAAGTCAAGCTGTGCAAGCCTTGACGCAATCTTAGGGAATCTGCAGATTTCTTTTACATTGTCCATATTAGGATAAAACGTAGGTCCGTTATAAGAAATACATATATTTGCATCAGGTTCTTTTTCTTTTATGGCGGCTATCATTGCTTTAACAGCAGCTTCATCGCCTCTGTTTTCCGTATGTGCATGTATAACTAAAATATTATGATTTTTCATATTATGACTTCTCCTTATGTTAAATTCCTTTGAAAACAAAATGGTACACTGTATTTATAAAGAAAATTACAGGGTGTTTCATTATTATTAACACCTTTTTACTTACGCTTCCAAACTTATAATCATATTTGAACTTTATTACTTTTTCGATTTTTTCTGCATACTTTACAAACTTAGGGTCAATATTCTTCATCACCTCGATAAAGCTCATTGAGGACTTCAGCATTTTTTCTTCATCAAAGGATAAATTAGCTCCCGTGTCCTTGTGAATATATTCTGTTTTATAAAGATAGTTTACCTTTTTTTTGTAGTAAAACATCAGAAGCCACAGGAAATAATCGTCAGACCCGTTTACCTTCATAAAATTGTTTGTCCACTCTTTAGGAATTGAAGCCTTTTTAATAATGCAATGTCCCGGAGATACTATAAGGTTTCTTACATATACATATCCCAGTTTTTTGGAAGCAAACCACTGGGACCTTTTGGTTCGGAATATATGCTTTTTCTCATCTTTTAACTCGTAAATTCCGTTTGCAATAATTAAATCTTCATCAACAAGCTTATGTTTATAGTCTAAAATCGTATCAGGCATAAGTAAATCATCCTGGTCAACAAAAATAACGAAATCGCCTTTAGCGTGTGACAATCCTTTTACCCTTGCCTTATGGATTCCCGAATTAACTTCATTGACTATAACCTTTATATCAATATTACCATATTCAGGCAGTGCCAAAGGTTCCTCCGGACTGTCATTTACCATAATGACTTCAAGACTGTCATCGCTTTCCAGTTTTAATGATTTAATCATATCAATATATTGGTTAATATATTTATTTCCGTGATAAAAAGAAGTAATTATTGAAACATTCATTGTATTTCACCCATTGTTTTTGTATAAAGTCTGTCAAAATTATTTATATATGCCGTAAGTGAGAACATACTGTGCTGTCTTTCAACGGAATGTCTGCCAAATTCTTTTCTTAATTCCGTATCGGTGATAAGCTTTTCTATTGCCTCTGCCATGGCACTTGGATTACATACCTGTACAAGTAGACCGTTATAGTCTTTTTTTACCATTTCACATACACCGCCATGCTCATATCCCACAACCGGCAGTCCGTTTGCCATTGCCTCTAAAACAACGGTTGGCAATGGGTCGGGATTGGTGCTTGGAAGTACAAAAATATCCATAAGCTTATATATTTCATTTATATCATTTCTGAAATCAGATACTACAATTCTGTTTTCAAGGTGGAGTTCTGAGATTTTCTTCTTTAATTCAGTCATTCTCCATTCTTCGCCTTCAAATACACCGCCTATCATAAGTGCTGTTACATTATCATGTTTTTCAAGGACAGGTTTGAGTGCGTCCACAAAGTCATTCTGACCCTTCCACGCATTAACCCTTCCTACCATTCCTACAATGATATTGTCCCCTGTTATGCCAAGTTCTTTTCTCTTTGCATCCAAATCTGCTGTTTTATCGTTAAACTTATTATTGTCAACGCCGTTATATATTACATTGACAGATTCGTTGGTTGTCTTAACCGCTTCACATACCGCATTGGATACGGTTACAATCTCATCCGACCATTTATTTACACAGTAATAAATAAGCTTTGCGACTTTTCTCGGTTTGACAATTATCTCATGAACATGCCATACAATCTTAGCTTCACAAAATGCCTTAACCATAATTCCTTCAAGAACCGCTGTGGTATTAACGTGAACCACGTCAATCTTATGTTTCTTAACATAATGAATCAGCTTAAAAGAATAACGCATATAATTAAATGCGTATGAAACCATTCCTTTAAGATTGAAATATTTTCTTCTTAAAATCGGATATGGCATAACCTCTACATTAACCTTGTCTATTCCGCCAATTCTATTTACCAAAGGTCCGTCACATGGCAATACAACATCTATATTGTATTTGTCCTTATCAAGACCTCTTATTAATTCATACATAACATTATCGGCACCATACAATTCGGCACCTGCATGTAAATATAAGAGATTAATCTTTTTATCGCTGTTGTAAACTGTTTCGTCCTCTGTATGTCTTTTCTTTTCATATACGGCTTCGCTTAAAATCAGTCCATAAATGAGCCAGATAACGCCGTTGGTAAAGTGACTTGCCAATACCTGATAAGTAACAAGAAATACTACCATGCCGATACGAAGCGTATCTTTTTTCTTAACACATGCCTTAATAAGCAGGACTAAAATCGCCGCAAGTACAATTATGCCAAAAATACCTGTCTCAATCACAAAATACATAAATGAATTGGCAAGCACTTCATAGAGACCGAGATATGAATATTTTGCCCTGAATTCAGGTGTATTAAGATTACCGAATCCAACGCCCATAAATCTGGTATCTTTAAGACTTGCTTTAAGGACATCAAAAGATACACCTATTCTGTACCCATTAGACGCATCTTTTCCGTTTATTGTATCAATAATTCTGTTGGCAATGGCACTTTGGGTAATAAACATAAGACCTATAGCTGCCAATACACAACATATGATAACAATATTGATTATATTTTTTTTCTTACTGTCATGATTTCTGATCCAGTCAACAATAAACATTACCGCAAACGTAACTGCGCCTATGCATATTGCTCCCATTGACCTTGCAAAAAACAGCACAATACCGTTTAATGCAAACATAATTATTAGCTTAAGCTTTTCTCTTCTGTTCTTTTCCTGAAAGAAATAGTGAAGAAGTACTATCATGATAAGTACAAGATGAAAACCCAACTCACTTGGTTCAAGATAGAACAACTGAAGTCTTGTTGTTGTGTATTTATTAATATAATCGTGTGTTCTCCATAAGAAACAATTTTTGAATATTAATGCAAATACAAGGGAAATTACATTCATATATGTTATCGCATATGCAATCTGTTTTAATCTGACCCTGTTGTAATACTTTATGCCGTACATAAGCACAACCGTGCAGATTAATATTTTAAATATGGTAATTAAACCTTTTACCTTATCGACATCCTTATTAACCAGAATCTGCAAAGCAAAATAGACCGCCATTGCACCGAAAATTACTGCAATGCTGATCCACATCTTTTTATTTTTTCTGTTTTCAATAATGTATGACGGTGCAAATAGATATGACGGGTCTAAATTCCCCGCATAAGTAGCTCCTCTTCTTTTAGATAAAAACTTAGTTGCCTGTCTAAAATAGTACAGTATCGCATAAATAACGCTCATATCATTCTCTCCATATTGCTTCGTACATATCAGAAATCTTCTGCCATGTATATTCTTTTCGTACTCGTTCTTTAGCTTTTTTTCCAAGCTCTGCTATTTCTTCGTCGCTGAGACGGTCTGCCTTATTTATCAATTGTGCCAGAGAACCTTCTTCTCTACCCCAGTAAAGAGCACCGTCCTCGGCTACTTCTTTGTTAAAGCCCACATCCACAAGTAAATTCAGGTCGGTACTTCCAAGAGCTTCAATAAGAGACGGATTAGTTCCTCCTACAGTATGTCCATGAAAATAAGCATAGGCATTTTCCCTGATTTTTTTAAGTAATTCCTGGTCATATACCGTTCCCACAAACTTAATACGCTTATCTTTTTTGTAATGAAGCCTGTCCTCAAGCTGTGCTTGAAATTTATCATCAGCAGTTGTAATAATAGCAAAATCCCTTTTAGAATCCGATTTCATAAACTCACGAATCATAATTTCAAAACTGTTTTCCGGAACAAATCTTCCGACTACCAGATAATATTCTTTTTTGCTTAAATTCTTTTCCTTATACCATTTAGCAAGCTTTTCATCATCATCTGACAACTTACTTGGGGTAAGGTCGGCACCGTATGCAATAAATGTAGTCTTTGGATTGTATTTTTCATAACTCTTGTGAATATATTTTTCTATATTTCTGCTATCGCATATTAAAAGATCACAGTTTTTAACCATTAACTGTTCAGACTTTTTCCAATACCATCTTATCGGCTTACTCCATTTAGCTCTCATCCATTCGTGTCCGTCGGGATTCACATACATCTTTCCGCCAAGATTATTAATCTGTCTATGAAATTTCCTTGCAAACGGTCCTATGCGGCAGGCAAGAACATACACAATTGGATTGGCAATATTATGTTTTTTGATATATTTAACACAATACTTCAATGCTGCCACATCATAATAAATTGCCTGTGCCGGTCCTATATTAGGTACTTTTATCTGAAAACAATGTGCGTTATGGTATTCAAACTCCTTACTTTCCGTTCCTTTCCAGGCTATATGGTATTTAATGTTCTTATTATCCTGATGATACTCTGTTAATTTATCCAGGAATGTCTCATATCCTCCGTATGCCCCACAATTTTTTGCTCCAACAATAAAAATGTTCTTCATTTTTCGCTCCATTTACAACAATTTCACTTAATGGTGTTTAAATTTTCTTTTAATTCGGTATATAACCTTCCACATCAAGATTGACAATTTCTTTGTATTTCTGTATCTTGCGTAATACTTTGCAAATTCTTTGCTGTAATACTCAGGTTCATATCTTTTCTCGATATCGTCTAATTTATTGGATATTCTCAAATATTTCTTAATATCATGTAAATTATTCCGTATACTCTTTTTGTCATATTTTATCTCAATATTAAACAGCCTTTTCAGATTATCGCTCTGAATGTAATAAAACGGTCCTTCCCATGGATTATTTCTTCTTACAAGTACTGAAAGACTGGAATCAACATAATATATATTCAGATTAATCACTTCACCGAGTGCTACCTGATAACCTGTCAGATAAAAAGACCTCGGAATTAAATATACGTTTGCACCCTCAGGAAGAAAAATTATATTATGGGAACATGAGCCTATTGTTGATGCAAAGCACTCACAATTCGCTAAAATGTTAAGCTGTTCCTCAAAGCTGTATCTCTCAGGTGCTACAATCTTATATCCTAAACCCGCGAAAAAGTCTTCTAATTTATTTTCACCGACCTGCTTGTCTGAACTGAATCTTGAATATGTGAAATACACTTTTTTATAAGTCTCATCCTTAACAAACTTTTCTTTCTGATATTGGCGGATTTTATTAACTGTATCCTTATATTCTTTTGTAAAAAACCTTGTCTCATCCTTGTCGTTATAGAAGGATTCATCCGGCACAATAATCTTTTTAAATTTTGTTATATCGGTAATAGGAGTAATGTTATTCTCATCTACTCCTAATATACTTAACAATTTTCTCATATTTAAAGGCATTTCTTTATATGAAGTCTGCCCTTCTGCGGAAATATATACAATCTTACACCCCGAATACTTACTTTTATATTCATCCGAATCAAAAAACCATAAACGCTTTATATTATCCGTCAGATGATGTCCCCATACATTAACCAACATTCCGATATATATTACCGTGTCATCTTCTGTTGAACCGGTAACAATCCTGCTTTTATCATTTACCTCGCCTATTCCTCGTCTTATAGCGGTTCCGTCTACGAAGTCCAGACTTTCCGTATAAACGCCACCCACATAATGTCCATTTTCCATATAGGAATTAACTATATATGAGTTGTAGTATTCTTTATAAGACAACTTTGAGGTTTTATCATAGTGGTATTTTGAAAAATGTTTTTCAAAAAAAGTATGGTCATATAAATAATCGGTATTTACCATATTATGTTTCCTCCAAAAAAGTAATAATATATTACCACAAATAAATATATTTGTCATCCGAAGTATAAAATTTTAAAGCCACATAAAAAATATTTTTATTCTATGCAACAATATCCAAATGATGTTATTACAACCATTGACGATGATGTTTTCTACAGATCAACTTTAGTTAGAGATTTAGTTAAAGAACATACCAAAAGAAAGGAAACCATTATCTGCACAAGATCACACAAAATAAGATTCGATAACGGAAAAATTTTGCCATATCTTAAATGGGATTATGAGACAAAGAACCGAGTCAAAAGCAGCCACTATCTTTTAGCTACAGGAGTAGGAGTCGTTTTGTATCCGGCAAATTCATTACCAAAATATATCTTTAACATGGTTAAAAGCGGTAGAAATCAAAGCAAACATAAAAGTTTTCGCTCTCCCATCTACAAGAATAAAATATGTTGTAAGTATCTGGAACTCAGAAAAGGTAACTCTTAGCAATTTAAATGTTGAAAATAACAAAAATGATAATTTTCTCAATGTCGTATTTACACACTTTAATATTAAAGAAAGTGATTTTCAAAATAAAAAGTAAAGGCAATCGGAACACATATTTTCCGGTTGCCTTTATCTCTACTGCTGTTTTCATTAATTTTATTTTATCTTATCAGCAAATTCAACAACTGCACCACTTCTGTCAACACGTTCTGCACATTCATATATCACGATATCAGGGTTATACAACTCAATAACCTTATCCAGGTCTTTGGTATAATCGCCCCACACAAGCCATACTTCTGAAAAACTTTCTGCGAAATCTTCCACTATAAAACTATTTATGTAACTGTCACACATTAACAAAAGCCTGGTATCATTTCCGGCGTCTTTGTTAATCCATATACTGTGTCTTTCATCTTTTCCAAATTCACCCATTAACGATTTATCTGCTTTAACTGCTTTAGGATTTCTGATAGTAAATGTTTCCATCATATCTTTCTCATGTATAAATCCATTAAGGGTAATGCCTTTATCTTTAACAGTTATATCATAATCATCTTCGCTGAGAATATTATACATATTATGATTATCTTCATTTATCTTTTCCATAATATACTGATAGCCAAAATAAGCACCTCTTTCGGTCCAATGGGTAGGGTCTCCGTAATGGCTGTAAACTTCGTATGATTTTTTCTTATCAAGCAGCATTTCTTTAAGGGAAATCTCATTTACAGTGGTATTATTCCTTATATATTTAACAACCTGATCCGTCTTGGAAATATCACCAATCTGATTAACCGATGCCATAAACTGTTCAGGATAAACCGAGTGTTTGTCCCAGCATTGTACATTGTAAAACTTAATGCCTTTGTCTCCAAGCCAGTCACTTATGGTCTGGTAACTCTGACCTATCTGTGCCACTCTTTCGTCACTGCGAAGATTCAGATGGGCATAGTCAGCAATCATGGCATCTGTTGCATATATGAAGTCACCATGTCTTCCTATGTAATAATTACTTTTGTTAAGCATCCTGCCAAACACTTCGTACTGAAGTCTTGCATTGGTATCAATTAAATACTTTCTAAATCCCATGTTATCCTTAAACCAGCTTTCAACATCGCTTGTAAAATCAGGATTAAATCTGCCATTTTCAATTAATTTAGGGGTATCGGTAAGATATCTGTTCTCATCCTCAGAAACAACCCCACTTTTCCAGTTAGCTTTAATAAGAGGTAACGAAATAATTGCCATAAACAATACAATAAAAATGATATTATATACTTTTTTAAGCATAATTTTCCTCCTTTAAAACTGAAAATATATAAAAGCTGAATATGAATTAGATGCAACCTGCAGTACACATAACAACAATAAAGCAAGTAATAATATGTATTTGACAGGTGTTAATATTTTTTTGTTTACTTTTCTCTTAAGCAGACCATACAGCTTTCTCAGTAATGGTGTGCACATAATCAGGCCCAATATCAATATAAGGAATGACCATTTATTAAGGTACAGCCAGACATTATATACCGATATTTCAGGATTATTCAATCCAAATAACGACTTGATATAGTTAAAAGCATGTTTAATTCCTGATGACCTGAACATTACCCAGCCTAACATAACAACAAGCATTGTGTATACATGCTGAAAAATAGATACTATAACTCTTTTGAAATTATGCCCGGTTACTTCCTTAGATTTGGAATGGGATTTAATAAATTTTTCCGTAAGGTTGAATATGCCATGCCATATTCCCCACGCTATGTATGTAAATGCTGCACCATGCCATATTCCCGTAAGCAAAAATACAATTGCAACATTAAGATATACATGTTTTCTGTTTCCGCCAAGCGGAATATATACATAGTCCCTGAAAAATGATGACAATGAAATATGCCATCTTCTCCAGAATTCCGTAATACTCTTTGAAATATAAGGATAGTTAAAATTCTCAAGGAAATGGAATCCAAACATTCTTCCTAATCCTATAGCCATATCACTATATCCTGCAAAATCAAAAAATATCTGCAATGAATATGCTATTATTCCTAACCATGCAAGGGACACCGAATTCAATTTAGGATTACAGTCAAACATTGCATTTGCTATTATCGCCATATTGTCAGCAATAATTATCTTTTTAAACAAACCTAAAATAAATCTCTGTATTCCGTATGCAAAATCTTCCGTTGTAACTTTTCTGTTATCAATTTCTGTGGCAATATCTTTATATCTAACAATAGGTCCAGCAACAAGCTGTGGGAACATACTTATGTACATTCCAAGTTTAAACACATTCTTCTGTGCAGGTACATCTCCCCTGTACACGTCCACAACATAAGATAAACCTTGAAATGTAAAAAATGATATTCCAATAGGCAATAAAACATTGGCAAACTGGGTATGAATATCAAATATTTTCTTAAGCGTTCTTATTGTAAAATTAAAATATTTGAAATAGAACAATATCAAAAGATTACAGACAACTGTAAGTACAAGCCAAAGTTTCTTTTTTCCGGTCTGTCCTGCTTTTTCTACAAGCAGTGCTCCAAAATAATTCAGTACAATACTTCCTAATAAAATTATAGTAAACGATGGTTTATTCCACGCATAAAAAAATATACTTACGAGAAGAAGCCAGTAATTTCTCGCTTTACCTCTCAGTATATAATAACCTGCTATAACTACAGGCAAAAAAATAAACAGGAATACCGCATTGCTAAAGACCATATCATTCCTCTTTCCTATCATTAGTCAATTAAAAAGTATATATTTGTCCCCTGTTTTTGTCAATTCTTTACGGTACCATTTTCCTTATAACAGGGATTTTTTGTATTACCCTGACTATAATAACACTTACCCCATATATAATAAATGTTCCAGCAATTCTATATAAAGTACTTCTTGGGTCAATTCCAAAATGCCTGATTGAAAAATCTTTAAGGTAATAATGGATAAGATATACCCCAAAGCTAGCTGCCGAGAGATTTCTTACAAACTTAACGGCTTTTTCATGCTTCTCTATGAAACTCCATTTTCCGTATTTAAAGAACACAAAGACTGCTGTTCCCATAAGCATCGCAGGTATATTCATATATCCTGCATAGGTTTTGTCAAAGCTTCCGGCTTTAAAGGATTTTTGTACTGTCAGGTAAAAATACATAAAGAAACCGAGCAGTCCAAGAATATATATAAAGATTCTGAAGCTCTTTTTAATATCAGTATTAGCAAGGTAATATCCTGTAAGTATCCACACCGTATAACCGCCGCAACACACCATACTTAGCGAATAGTTCCACTGTATCTCTGCCTTTTTGCATATAAAAGGCATTAGAACATTTAATATAAGATACAAGAATATAAGATATGTGAATACTCCGTTTTTGCCAATCCGCTTATCTTCATCCACAAGAGAAAACAGTGGAATTGTCAGATATACCGAGAACAATGCCGGAAAAAACCAGTATATTCCCATTCCTTTACAATTAATAACGGCACTGATAAATTTTGCCGGTGTATTGATATCGGAAATTTTCATTCCTTTTGTATAAAATATTGACCAGCATATTCCTATGATACTCCAAATAATGAACGGAACAAGTGTTTTAAGTAATCTTTTCTTAAAAAATGTTCCTGTGCCATATCTTTTTCTGTAATTTATAAGTGTGGCACCCGTCAGCATAAAGAACACGGGTACCGCAAAGTAAAACAGAGCTTCAATAAACATACATGAAACCCAGTTTCTTGTCTTTGCAAATGTATGAACTGCTCCGTTTACATGCAGTGCAACCACAGCAAAGCATGCAAATATATTGAGTAGATCAAAGTATAAGATATAGTTTTTTTTACCTGTTTCCATAATAGCCATTACCTTCTGTTATTCACCTTTTAAATATTTTTCGGCTTGCCTGTCAAATTCAGATACATACATAAAAATCTCATCCTCAGCCATAAGTTTTATATGGATTTCTTATTTCCGCGTGTCATAAGCGCATAACATATTCCATAGCCTGCTGCTAACATTACAAATGCGGTAATAATTAATACTGCTACCGGAATTCCTGATTTTTTGGTATTTTCGGATGCTGCTTCATCAGTTTCTGTTGCAGATACACTTTCTGTTGTGCTTTCAGTTTCTTCCACCGTTTCTGTCTCAGCTTCCGTTACAGTTTCAACTCCTGATATAGATGGAAGTTTTCCTTTGTATTCCGGCATTACAACGACGTTAATGTTATATACCTTCTTTGAATCATCTTCAGCTACACCCGTGACTGTCATTTTATTTTCACCCTGTTTTAATGTTTCTACAAGGCCGTTAAGAACCTGTTTTCCTTTTTCATCCTGCAGTGTTCCTGTTGCGGAAATTGTCTTTGTCCCAAATGGTACATATATGACATAATCTGTTACCTCAGGTGAAAATTCCGGAGATAACTTTCCTTCACTGACAGTTATACCGCTAAGATTGGCATTATTGCTTTCCTTGTAATCAGGGTCCTGCTTTCTGTTGGCTGTTATAGTGTATGTCTTAACAGCACCATTTTGTGCAGTTACGTTGATTGTAATTGTATTAGCACCTACGTTAAGTGCAGTATTGCCTACCGATACTTTAGCGGTTGCGTCTGCCGGTGCTGCACTGATGTTAAGACTGCTTTCCGAAAACTCCACAGTTCCTATATCATAGGATGTCTGCGATGTATTAAAATTAATGTTATGTCCGGCTATCGACAATGAGCCAAGATTATTGTTGCCGGAGAGTGGTGCGGCTACTGCAACCGAATATTTAGCTGTTCCGATACTGCTTTCATTGTTACCATCCGATACAACAATATTGTTGAAAGAAATATTTATACCGGTTCCGGTTGCCACATTATTTACCTTAAATACTGCTTTTATTACGGTTGAGTTATTTCCAAGAGGATTAGACAGTGCATCATCATATACTACAACTCTGCTTCCGTTCTGTTCAAGCTTCCAGCCGCCTGTTCCTGCACTCATGCTTACGAGTGAAACAGAGCCATCATAGGCAAGGCTGCCTTCAAATCCGTAGCTTCCCGGTGATGATATATTGAGATTCAATGTAATTGTATCTCCGGCTCTTACTGTTCCAGGACCTGTAAGTGCCGCAGATGCCGCATTGACATCTGTTTTCTTAAATCCGCAAATCACACAGAGTGTGAATACAACTATAAAAGTAAGAATCTTATTTATTTTCTTCATTGGTAGTTATTCCCTTCCAAGTATTTTTGCTTTTACTTTGATAAAATCGGTAATATTGACTTTTCCGTCATTATTCATATCTGCTGCCTGTTTCTGTATGTTGGACAATGATGATCTTCCAAGTATACTCTGTTTAACCGCAATCAAATCAGTGATATTGGTTTTTCCATCACCGTTCGTATCCCCGGTGACGATGATATTATAAGACTTGACTACTTTATTATTGTTAATTACGCATAACTGCATTCCGGTTCCTACCGACACATTTCCAGACTGTTTTACATTGTTTTTCCTGATTTCACAATATTGCTTTTCATTGATACTCTGCAAAAGTGAATTAACATTTGTTCCGGATTTGATACTTCTGGCAATGTTTCCTGACTGGTCAATACTTACTTTAGATGAAGTTGCCTGAGCAGGTAGCTTCACCGCCGGTTTATTTATTGTGAAGTTAATTTTCCTGCTTCCGGTGTAATAGCCTTTTCCGGTTATGGTTACTGTTGCTGTTCCCGGATTAATATGATTACTGTATGAAACTGTATAATTCGTTCCGTTAGTAAGTGTAATTCCGTTATACTTCACGGTAACAGAAGGTGTTATTCCTTTTCCGGTATATGTCTGTGCTGCAATACTGCCTATTGTTGCACGGCTGAGAGGGGTTGTTACTCTTACTTTTGCACGATTTGTTGTTGTAGTTTCGGTATATCCGTTCTTAGAGACTGTGACATTGCAGTAATAGTATTTTTCTCCGTTTTTGCCTGTTGCAGGTGCATATTTTGTAGATGTGGCATTGGCTATTTTGGTTCCTAAAGCAGTCTTTGAAGATGCTTCGTACCACTGGTATTTGTATGTTGCTGCCGAATCTATATTAGTTACTTTTGCAGTCAATTCAACTCTGCTGCCGATTTCTATATTTTTGTCACCGATAGACGATAATATTGGCTTATTAGGTTTTATAATAACTTTTTCTTTTATCGTAAAATTAATTACCCTGCTTCCGGTGTAATAGCCTTTTCCGGTTATGGTTACTGTTGCCGTTCCCGGATTAATATGATTACTGTATGAAACTGTATAATCCGTTCCGTTAGTAAGTGTAATTCCGTTATACTTCACGGTAACAGAAGGTGTTATTCCTTTTCCGGTATATGTCTGTGCTGCAATACTGCCTATTGTTGCACGGCTGAGAGGGGTTGTTACTCTTACTTTTGCACGATTTGTTGTTGTAGTTTCGGTATATCCGTTCTTAGAGACTGTGACATTGCAGTAATAGTATTTTTCTCCGTTTTTGCCTGTTGCAGGTGCATATTTTGCGGATGTGGCATTGGCTATTGGGGTTCCTGAAGCGGTCTTTGAAGATGCTTCGTACCACTGGTATGTGTATGTTGCTGCCAAATCTATATTGGTTACTGTTGCAGCGAGTACAACTCTGCTGCCGATTTCTATATTTTTGTCACCGATAGACGATAATATTGGCTTATCAGGTTTTACGATGACTTCAGGTTCCTTGCCTATTATCAATGCCGATGACTGGAACGCTGTCAATTCCCTTCCTGTACCCTGCAACGGATTTCTGGCATAAGCTGTTACCCTGACATAATATGTCTTGTTCTCATCATAATCCGGCATATTAAAAGTATTGGTATATGATTTATAATAGCCATCATTTACATCTTTTGATTCTGATATGTACACATGATACATTGTATCTATATATTTATCAGGAAATGTATAAGCATCCCACTTAATTGTATTGGTATCTTTATTATATGTAAGATTAGCAATTGGCTCACACCTTACATACATTGGGTTAAACGCTATTCCCTTTCCCTGTTTATAGACATTATCTTCTATTACATACGGAATTATCTGATATGTCACCTGAGTGTTTTCTGCAATTGATTCCACATCATCAATGTATGAATCTACGTCTTTGGCATCTATTGTAACTGTATCCTGATTTGTTATTATACGTTTTACATAATATCCTGATGCATTTTTAACTTTGTCCCACGTAAGTTTAAATTTCTTGTATTCATCATTATTAATGTGTCCGTTTGTTGGATTATTAAGTTTTTTAATGCCAACATAACGTGAGCTTTTTAAAGATTCTATGTCCTTGCTTCCATCATTAAATACCGTAATGATGGAATAATAGTATGCCTTGTTATACTTTGGCACATTATTATCTGTATATTCATTTGTAACCGCGGATGCTATTTCAGAGTAATTTTCTCCATCTTCCGAGCGTAATACTTTATAGCCCTTTGCACCACTGATTTTTTCCCATTTAACAGAAATTCCTGTTCCTGTGGATTCAACATTAGTTATTCTCGTTCTTGGAATGTCTATTGATATTTTCTTTACCTGCGACGGAGAAATAGTATCCATGCCATGACTGTTGTTATAGGCTTTCACATAATAGTAATATGTCTTTCCAAAAGCAAGACCGGTATCGGTGAAGGTCACATCCGTTCCATTATATACAAGTGAATAGTCCGCGTCTCCCTCAGCTTTTCTGTAAAGTGCATACCCTGTTGCATCGCTTGTCTTTTTCCATGTAATAACTGCTTTATCAAGTCCCGACTGTTCAGTACCCGTTATTTCCGAAGCCTCTATATCTTTTTTAGCTGTAGTAAATGCTTTAATACAGAAGTCCGCATCCGGATATCTGTCATAACTGTTTTCATTAATATCCACCCATCTGTTGTAATAATACAGATAACTGTGTCCCGGTGCTGTGGAATTAACCACATCCCAATATATATGATCATTATCTGCGGTCTGATATTCACTTATTGAATAATTAATTCCTGAGGCATTATCAAAAGTAACTACAACGGAGAAAGTATCTCCGCTATGTAATGTAATGCTTTCAGGAAGCTCCGTTGTATAATATCCGGCATAAGTTGTTTTTCCTGTATAGGATGTAAGCAAGGTTCCGCTCTCCGGGGTTATGGTGCCTGCTTTAGTATCTACTTTGTAAATGTCAATCGTGTATGAAAGATTAGAATTGCCAACAGCAAAAGCCACACTTCTAAGGATCTCGTCGGTGCTTCCGTTTACCTTGAATATATTGGCAAATTTCTTCTCGTTCTTATAAAACGAAGCATTATTCTGGATAAAATGATTAAAAATCGTGCTTCCGTCATACTGATAATTATAATCATATGTATCTGCCGGAACGATTTCATATATAACCGCATTCATATTCTGGATACTTGATTCATAGTATGACATCCAGAAATATCCGTTATTGCCGGCACTGCTGCCCCAGCTGTTCTTAATTAACCATGCTCCGTTTCCCGGAGGGGTCTCATAACCATTCGCAGCAAACAGGGATTTATCAATATTGTCATCCCAGCCTACAATGGTTACTTCATGTCCCGAACCTGTTGGTTCGGAGTAGTATACATACTTATCTGAATATTTCTGATTGGTGGTATATATTGTACTTACGGCACCGTTTTCAATAATTGCCTGCTTGACAAGGTCACGTTCCTTCATATTGATATACTTCTGGCCGGTTAAAATATATGACACATCTTCTGCCTTAAAGGTATATGTTGTTTCCTTCGTATTTTCCTTATCCGAATATAATGCTTCAGGAACACTTTTCTGATTCATAACACCCGCCCACTTGCTAAGGGTCTTAAAAGCATACTGGTCATTGCCACCATTAGCAAAAGAATATGTCATGTTATAATTGGTTGACTTATCGCCCGTTGTACCGCCAAGTGGGTCTGTAAATGTGCTGTCATTGAATGTCATATATGCAAGTCCGAATTCTGACAAATCTATATCATCCGGGGATGACACATATCCGTGGGATAATGCGTAGGATTCCATTGCAGCACACGCACCGTATGCCCAGCAGATTCCAAGGCTTCCCTGATCCTTGACACTTGTCACATAGCCTCTGTCCACAGATGAATATGACGACGGAATAGCCGTGCTCCTTGCTAATCCATAAAATATTGCCGAATTTGCTACATATCTGCTTATATTGCCTGAATTACCTACTAAAGGTGCTTCAAAGCTATGCAGTACTGCCCCCGAATTGCCACTCCTCGTATCTGCTTCAACAGTATCTTTTACATTATTAACACCCTCTGCCGCTTTCGTTCCCATCGCGGTGAAATTAACCGATGATGTTACAGTAACTGCGGAAATAAGGACAGCCAATAATCTGTTCATTCTTCCTGCCATAAATTATCCTCCATATTCTGTTTTCTCTTGTCCCGTCCCTTAAACTGATATTATTATACAATAATTCCGGCAGGATGTCACATACTTCTTAACCTTTTTATTAGCTCTTTTGTTGCAAGTGATTGTGGTTTTCTCCCATCATATAAAAGACATATCAGACGTTTTGGCAGCTTATCTTTTAATTTTATAACGGTTACATTCCCACCCATCATACTTTCCGGTACAAAACCTATTCCAAGTCCTGATTTTACCATTGGCATAACCTGGTCCGTAGTTGCCGCAATTACATTAGGTTTAATATCCATTCCTTTTTCTCTGAAAAGTTCCTCATAATACTCCCTTGTTGCTGTCCCTTTTGAAAGAAAAATAACAGGATATTTTTCCAGTTCCTTAAGGCTTATTTCTTTATTATCAGGTATTCCAAACATCTTATGTGCTACGGGATATTCCGTGAATTCACAAAGATTTTCACAGGATAAAGAATCATTTTTGTTAATATTTATGGGTGTGGTTACAAGTGCCAGCTCCACCTCATCATTTTTAAGGCTTTTTATCGCAGATGGTGTTGACTCATTGGTTATCTGGACCATGACATTGGGAAAATCTCTCCTGTAGGCAGCAAGCACCGGCAGAAGGACTTCGTGTAATGCTATCTCACTGACTCCGATTTTGACACTGCCGCTATCCATTCTCTTAGTCTGTTCCAGTTCATGTTCCGCTAAGGATATCTGTTCAAAAGCAATATTTACCCTTTTAAAAAGCATTTCACCCTCCCTTGTAAGCTTAATTCCCTTTCTCGAACGGTAAAACACCTGTACTCCAAGCTGTGATTCCAGATTGTTCATAGCCCTTGTTATATTGGGCTGGCTGTTATCCAGAGCCTCTGCCGCCTTTGTAAAACTTCCGAACTTCACAACGTAATAAAATATCCTATAATAGTCATAAGTAATATTCATAAATCTCCTATATATCATTTTGATATGTTAAATATTATTTTTATACCTTTTACATATAGATATGTGATTATTATAATCTATTTCTAGAAATAATCAATGGTTCAGTTTTAAGTAGAAGGAGAAAAATTATGAACAAAGATTTAACAGTGGGAAATCCCGAAAATGTGCTATGGAAATTCTGTATTCCGTTGTTCGGAAGCATTATTTTCCAACAGTTATACAACATAGCCGATTCATGGGTAGCCGGAAAATTCATCGGTGAAAATGCTCTTGCGGCTGTTGGTAACAGTTATGAAATCACTCTTATTTTTATTGCATTTGCATTCGGCTGTAACATAGGCTGTTCCGTAATTACGGCAAGGTTTTTCGGAAGCAAGGAATACGGCAATGTCAAAACATCTGTTTACACATCAATGGTAACAAGTGCAGCTATATGTCTTATACTTATGTTTATCGGAATATTTGCAGGTGGTGCTTTGCTTCATGCCATAGGTACTCCTGGCAAAATTTACGATGATTCCAAATTATATCTTGATATATATGTATATGGTCTTCCTTTTGTATTTTTCTATAACATAGCCACAGGTATTTTCTCTGCTCTCGGTGACAGCAAAACGCCTTTCTATTTTCTTGCTGCATCCTCGCTTTCAAACATCGGCGTAGATATCCTTTTTGTAAAGGTATTCAATATGGGTGTTGCAGGTGTTGCATGGGCAACTTTCCTTTGCCAGAGTATAAGCTGTATACTTTCGCTTGTTGTAGTTCTTCGTCGTCTTCACAAAATCGAAACCGATGAGAAACATTACATATTCAATAAAAGCATTTTCGTACAGTTCATTATTATTGCAATTCCAAGTATTTTACAGCAGAGTTTCATATCAATCGGTAATATCGTTATCCAGAAAGTCATCAATGGATTTGGAACAGGCGTAATTGCCGGATATTCCGCAGGCGTCAAACTTAACAACCTTGTAATCACATCATTTACAACACTTGCAAACGGTGTCTCCAATTTTGCTTCCCAGAATATCGGTGCAGCAAAATTCGACCGTGTCAAAGCCGGTTTTAAGGCAGGTGTAAAATTAGTATGGTGCCTTTCACTTCCGCTTTGTCTATTATATGTCATATTTCCGAAGGCTTTACTTACCTTCTTTATCGATAATCCATCCGCTGAGGCTATAAGTTCAGGTTCAATATATCTGAGAATCCTTGCCCCATTTTATTTTGTAGTATCGGCTAAACTTGTAGCCGATGGTATCCTCCGAGGTGCAGGTCTTATGAGGCAATTCATGATTGCAACATTTACAGACCTTATATTAAGAGTTGTTCTTGCTATAGTCTTATCTAAGACAGCTCTTTTAAGTACCGGAATCTGGTGTGCTTGGCCAATCGGATGGACGGTTGCCACTGTCATATCTATCTTCTTCTACAGGCAGGGCAAATGGAAAGAATGTTAAAAATTTATATGGCGTTCTTTCCCTGATTACCAAAAAAAGAGTTCCGTGCATATAAGCTGCGGAACTCTTTTTTATTTTTTTGCATTTTCTATATCCATCAAACACCCACCGCCAATCGGTTTTTCAGGACAATATATAATCTTTGATTGCTTATCAGATGAATTTATTGACAATAATTTACGTCTATCTTACAATTAGTACATCACACAAAATAAGGAAGACAATTACAATGGCTAAATTAAATTGTTTTGTTGCACAGTCAGGCGGTCCTACTGTTGCAATCAACTCCAGTCTTGCGGGAGTAATTAAGGGTGTCGCGGACTCGGAAATATATGACACAATCTACGGTTCGGTTAACGGTATTCTGGGTATTCTTGATAACAGGATCCTTAATCTTTCAGAAAAAGTTCCTGATGATAAAGAACTTTTGTGTCTTAAGCACACACCTGCCATGTATCTTGGTTCATGCCGTTACAAATTACCGGATTACCACAGGGATGACAGCGATTATAAGAGAATTTTTGAACAATTCAAGCGTTATAATATAGGAGCATTTTTCTACATCGGCGGCAATGATTCCATGGACACTGTGCTTAAGCTTTCGGAATATGCTTCTTTAATAGGCAGTGATGTAAAAATAATCGGTATACCAAAGACCGTTGACAATGACCTTATGGTAACAGACCACACACCGGGATTTGGTTCCGCTGCAAAATATGTTGCAACCTCCCTTCTTGAAATTGCACATGACACATTTATTTATGCGGTAAAAAGTGTAACCATAGTTGAAATAATGGGAAGGGATGCCGGATGGCTTACCGCCTCATCCGCACTTGCAAGAAATGGTTATAATACCGCACCTCACTTTATTTATCTGCCTGAGGTTCCTTTTGACAAAGACAAATTTATCGAAGATGCCAAAGAATTTCTTAAAACCAATAATAACCTTATTGTTGCAATTTCCGAAGGTATACGAGATAAAGCCGGCAACTATATAAGTGCCGGAGACTGTGTAGCCGACCATTTCGGTCACAAGATGTTAAGTGGTGCCGGACAGGCTCTTGCTGAAATCGTAAAAGAAGAAATCGGTGTTAAAGTCCGTTCTGTAGAAGTCAATGTATTACAGCGTTGTGCAGCCCACGAAGCTTCAAAGACAGACCTTGACGAAGCTTTTAATTCCGGTCATAAGGCTGTAGAGCTTGCCGAAGCAGGTGTTACCGCTTCAATGGTTACAATGACCCGTTCAAGCAACGCCCCTTATACCATTGAATACGGCTATGCCAGAATCGCAGGAATTGCCAATGAAGCCAAGTCCGTTCCTGTTGAATGGATTAATGAACGCGGTAATGACGTAACCGCTGAGATGATTGACTACTTAAAACCACTTATTGAAGGAGAAGTTACACTCACATATAGAGACGGAATTCCTGTATATATGGATGTAAGTCATCTTAAACCGGGAGTTCTCCCTGTAGAAAAGAGATAAATTTACACAAAAAGGGCGTTACCACTATTTGAAGTGGTAATGCCCTTTTCTATATTCTATTTATTAAACAGGCTCTCTGCATAATACACCGATTGCATGGCGTCTTTTCCATAAAAATCTGCTCCAATCATATCTGCATATTCCTGAGTGAGAACTGCACCGCCAACCATTATCTTACAATCGGGACATTTTTCCCTTAAAAGTTTTATGGTTGCTTCCATATTGACTACAGTAGTAGTCATAAGTGCACTAAGTCCTACAAGTTTGGCATCGTTAGCTATTACAGCATCAACAACATCCTCAGGCGGAACGTCCTTTCCAAGGTCTATTACATTATAGCTGTAATTCTCAAGGATAACTTTCACGATATTTTTTCCGATGTCATGGATGTCACCCTTAACGGTTGCAATAACAACTGTTGCTTTCTTTTCTTCAGAGCTTCCGCTCTTTTTCATATATTCCTTAATTGCCTCAAAACCGGCTTTGGCAGCTTCAGCACTCATAAGTAACTGAGGAAGGAACATTGTTCCCTTTTCAAAACCTTTTCCCACAATATCAAGTGCAGGCACAAGATCTCCGTTAATTATATCCATTGGTGCTTTAGTTTTAAGGAGTTCAACGGTTTCTGTGTATGCATTTTCTTTAAGTCCCTTGACAATACAATCCGAGAGACTGAAATTTGCCGTTGTCTTAGGTTTTGTTTCTGCTGTTTCAGGTGCCACTGCGTATTTTTCAATATATTTTGTGCACTGGCTGTCATTACCTGAAAGAACCATATATGTATCGTAAGACTGCATCATCGCCTTTGCATTAGGATTAATTATACCTGCCGACAATCCTGCCTGAAGTGCCATGGTAAAAAATGTTGAAGTAATGAGTTCTCTTTGTGGCAGTCCAAAAGAAATATTTGATACGCCGAGAACCGTTCTTCCGCCTCTTGCTTTAATTTCACGGACAGTATCAAGGGTTATATTAGCCGATTCATTATCCGTACTCATTGTCATTGTGAGCGCATCTATAACTATATCTTTAGCTTTAATTCCGTAAGTTGCCGCAGTTGCATATATCTTTTCGGCAATTTTAATTCTGCCCTCTGCGGTATCAGGTATTCCATCCTCATCAAGGCAAAGTGCAACAACCGCACCGCCGTATTTTTTTACAAGAGGAAATACCTGTTCCATAACTTCCTTCTTGCCATTAACAGAATTAACCATAGGCTTGCCGTTGTAGATTCTCATAGCAGTTTCCATTGCATTCATATCAGTTGTATCAATCTGAAGAGGAAGATCAAGAATACTTTGCAGTTCAAAAACAGTATCTTTCATCATTGCTGTCTCATCTATTTCCGGAAGTCCGACATTAACATCAAGAATGTGTGCTCCCGAATCAGCCTGTTTAGTTCCCTCTTCAAGGATATATGTCATATTGTGGTCACGTAATGCCTGTTTAAACTTGGATTTACCTGTAGGATTGATTCTTTCTCCGATAATTACGGGCACTTTTCCAATTTCTACCGCATGGGAATATGAAGACACAAGCGTAATATCTTTTTCCACAATAGGAATCGGCTTTAAATCCTTACATCTGTCGTATGTTGCCATGATGTGTTCAGGTGTTGTTCCACAGCATCCGCCGATAATCCATGCTCCGTCTTTTACAAGAAGCTCCATATAACCGGCAAATTCTTCAGGTCCTACATCATAAACCGTCCTGCCATTTTCAGATCGTGGAAGTCCGGCATTAGGATTGATAATAAGCGGTACAGAAGCGTATTCTGCCATTTCTTCAAAAATCGGTTTCATCTGTTCAGGTCCGAGTCCGCAATTCATTCCTATAGCATCAACATTAAGCCCTTCAAGAAGTGCTACGACTGCTGCCGGAGTTGCTCCTGTAAGCATTTTATGGCTTTCATCAAAAATAACAGTCGCAAACACAGGAAGATCTGAATTTTCTTTTGCGGCAAGAACAGCTGCCTTAAGCTCATAGGTATCACTCATTGTTTCAATAAGGATGAGGTCCGCCCCCGCTTTGTCGCCTATTCGTACAATTTCCGCAAATACATCAACCGCATCAGCAAAATCAAGGGTTCCCATAGGTTTTAATAATTTGCCGCAGGAGCCTATATCAAGTGCCACATAAGCCTTTTTACCTGTTTCGGCAACAGCTTTCTTAGCATTGGCAATACCCGCTGTAATTATTTCTTCAAGATTATCAAACTTAAATCTGTTAGCGCCGAAAGTATTGGCATTAATAATATCCGCTCCGGCATTGATATATGCCTTATGAATATCTATCAAAATTTCCGGTCTGGTAAGGTTCCAGGTCTCAGGAAGCTCTCCCGGTTCAAGACCTCTTTCCTGTAAAAGGGAGCCTAGTCCGCCGTCAAAAAATAATATTCTTCTGCCTAATTCATCAAGGATGTTCATAAATATTCTTCTTTCTTATCTTCTATATTGGCATTCGGCATTACCACAGGCTTCACAGCCCTCCAAATGGCATTTTGTATCTATTTTACTAAGTCCCATAATGGCGGATACCGACTTTTCAGGAATCATTATTCCCCCTTCAGACAAAGTAATCCCTATTAATTTGGTGGCATTTATTGCATTAAGGAATTTTCCCTGATGACTTAATGCAAAATCTCCATATCCCGGACTAAATCTCGGTCTGACGTACAATCCCTCTTTTTTAACCTTTGCGGTTATGTCATTCTGACAGTCATTACAATAATCTTCGATTGCAGCTGCCGCCGCAGCCTGAATTACCGCAGCTTTGGCTATGTCAAGTTTAAGTGCTTTATTAAGAAGGCGGTCAACATCTGTTCCTAACGTTGCCGCAAAAAGAACGGCCTCACTACAGCCTCTTAAATTTTTTGCAAGATTATGGCTTTCAATGGTGAGGCCTGCTACAGATATCACGTCATCTTCTGATATAAAAACATCAAAGCGCCTGTAAACATTTTTGGGTTTGGCAGCCGCTTCAACTTCCTTTATGCAGTTATTAATTAATTCCATTACCTTGTCATCAGGAATATTCTGTCCGTATCCAAGGTAACGGATTACTTCTTTTCTGGTTATCATTTATTTAATAATCTCCGAAAGATTCTTCTGGATTCCCGCTGCTACTTCCGGCTTATTCATTGAATATACATGAATATGATTTATTCCATTGGCGATTAAATCAATAATCTGGTCTGTGGCATAAGCAATTCCCGCCTGCTGCATTGCCGCAGGATTAGTCCCGAAATGGTCCACAAGATTTCTGAATCTCTCAGGCATATTACTGCCTGAAAGCTTAAGTGCATTGGCAACCTGCGTAGCTCTTGTAATAGGCATTATTCCGGGTACCACAGGTACAACGATACCCTGTTCCCTTATCCTGTAAAGGAAATTATAGTAGATATTATTATCGAAAAACATCTGTGTCGTAAGGAATTCACAACCCGCCTCAATCTTTTTCTTAAGGTTACCGATATCTTCTTTCTTATTAGCGGCATCAACATGTCCCTCAGGGTAGCATGCTCCTCCTATGCAAAAAATATCGCCGGCGTATTCTTTTATTTCTGATATAAGCTCTGACGCATATCTGTAATGTGCAAAAGGGTCTCCGTCATAATCTTTAGGTCTGTCGCCTCTTAATGCAAGAATATTCTCAATTCCTTTAGTTTTCATGCCATCAAGAGATTTATGTATATCATCTTTATCCGCACCTGCACAGGTTAAATGTGCAATAGTGCATACATCATATCTTTTCTGGATATCACCGGCAATATCTAAGGTGCTCTTACTTGTGCTTCCTCCGGCTCCGTAGGTAACGCTCATATATGCAGGCTTCAATGCGGCAACATTCATTGCAGCATTATAAATTGATTCATAATTGGCTTCTGACTTGGGCGGAAAAACCTCAAATGAAACCGTTACTTTATCTGATTTGAGCAAATCAATAATCTTCATTGGTTCTATATCCTTTCAGGTAATGACGGATTATCTTTTTCTTCCAAGTATTCTGAGCAGATGAAGGAAAAGATTGGTTATATCAAGATAAATTGATATTGCACTGTCTACCGCATTATCCACTGTCTTGATATATCTTTGTGCAACGTAATAATCATATCCGATGTAGAGGCTGAAAATTACTGCTCCAATCCATGAATAAATGTAAGAATCAATACCAAGGAATGTCATTACTATTCCGGATAAAACAAGCCCAATCAGTCCTGCGAACAATAAACCGCCGATTCTTGAGAAAAAGTTAGGATATATTATGCTTAAAGAAATCATACATCCTGTGATTATCGCGGTAAAAAGAAATGCAAGTCCTACTTCTTCCGCTCCTATTCCGCCGTAATATGAAACAACGGAAGCCACAACAAGCCCTACCGGCACAACTACCATATTATATCCGATAAAACTGACAACCGGACTCTTACTCTTATATGAAATTACCTGACCGCCAAATGCCAATGCAAAATATGCAATAAGGAAAATAAACGGATTAACGCTTGCAACAAAATCACCGCAAAAAGCACAAAGAACAACGTTCATTGCCACTCCCCATAACACTGTTGCTCCCAGTGTAAGGTTGTATATTCTGTCTGAAACAATTACATCACCACTGTGAAAAACCTGCATCTCGGCTTTTCTTTCACTTGCCATACTCATATCAATATCCTCCTGATTTTTTAAAGATTATAACATAATTATTTTATCACTGCTATAGAAAATTCTTCCATTATACCGTCAAATATCTTATCGGATAAAAGATTACTCCTGCCGGCAAACTCTTCCATGGTCACTCTGTCACCTTTTCCATGCAGAATAACAGTCACTTTGCCATCACCTTCACCACAACAGTATATAATTATATTATTCTCATCATCTGTCCTGTATTCGGTTATTGTGCCCTGTGCTATATCTTTATATTCCTTACGGATTGCAATAAGCTTTCTGTACAGACTGTATGTATCTTCATCCTGATATTTGGAATCCCACAACATTCCACGTCTGTTGTCAGGGTCATTTCCCCCTCCGATTCCATATTCGTCTCCGTAATATATAAAAGGCATACCGGGTAAAAGCAGCGACATTGCCGCAGCAAAACGTTGTTTTTTCCTATCATTACCGCACATTGCAAGAAAACGCGGAGTATCATGTGTATCAATCAAATTCCACAACACATTGAATATCTGTGATGGAAACATTCCTCTTATATGTCCTATGTCTTCAACCGCTTCGCTTGCAGTTATACTGCTGTCCATAACATAATCTTTTACCAGACGCCAGAAGCTGTAATTCATTATGCTGTCCCATTCATCACCGTCAAGATAATCCCTGCCGTGCTGCCAGTCTTCTCCAACAATGAGGGCATCTTTTTTTACACTGCGGATTGCCTTTCTGAATTTTTTCATAAATGAATGGGAAATCTCATCTCCGACATCAAGTCTCCAGCCGTCTATGTCACATTCCTCAATCCAGTACTTGCCTACGTTGGTAAAATATTCTGCCGTTTCATCATTGGACATATTAAGTTTTGGCATTCCACCATAATATGCAAACGTAAGATATCCCGGAATTTTAGTTCCAGAACCCATATTGATGGGATATTTTTCTATATAATACCAGTCATAATACCTGGAACTGCTGCCATTCTTCATTACATCCTGAAAAGCAAAAAAATCGGTGGCTGTATGATTAAAAACTCCGTCAAGTATAACCTTCATACCCATTTCGTGGCATTTTTCCACAAGCTCTTTCAGGTCTGCCTTAGTTCCCAGATCAGGAGATATCTCATAATAATCTACAGTATTATATTTATGTGTTGACGGAGATTTAAAAATCGGTGTGAGATATAATATATCTATTCCAAGTTCCTTAAGATGGTCCAAAGTATTAATTATTCCTCTTAAATCACCTTTAAGGTCTGCTTTGTCTCCTATCGGTGCTTTATACCAGACATTCTCCGGTACATGCTTTGTTGTAGCATATCTTGCGGGAAAAATCTGATATACAACCTTACCTGCCGCCCAATCAGGGACATCAATTCTTTCTTCTTCCCTTAACTTGCATGTGCAGTTATACATTCTGTCAATGTCTGTTATCTCATTTCCTGAAAAACATTCACTTCCGATGAATACTTTTTCTCCGTCATTTCCTGTTATTTCAAAATAATATCTTATACATCTTATGCTGTAATCAAAGTACACCGTTGTCTCATAATAATCGCAAAGCCTGTCTGTTGCGATTTTTTTCATCATATGTGCCTGCTTCGTATCTTTTACTTCAGGCTTCATATACTTATCCAATGTATGAAGTACAATTTCCGATACATCGCTTTTTTTAGTCTGTATTCTAAATAAAAAACCGTTATTTCCAACTGATAAGCAACATCTTTTATCTGCTATATGTCTTATTGCTGAAAGTTCCATATCTACTCCTTAAAAAACATTCTTTAGGACAGCTTATTTCCCGCAAAGATATCTTTTTTCAAAAAATCTTTGATTAACTCCACATATCCAAGGCCCGTTTCTCTACCTATCATATATACCCTGTCTATCTCTTCGGTTCTGGTCTCCATACTTCCTATATTAAGAGCTTCCGGTGGTCTTATTACCAGCACTTTTCCTTCTTTTTCCCTGCTCTCAATGTAGCTGATTGTGTCATTATATCTGAAATGTCTGTCTCCCATTGATTTTACCATATTAGGATACTTGTGTAAAAAGATTTTTGCTATCGGCATAAATTTATTTTTTTGTTTTACATAATGCAGGGGCTGGGTCAGTATTACAACATTCCGGTCAAATCCCTGCTCTTCCATAAATTTAAGTGGTATTGAATCTCCTATTCCCCCATCTAACAGATTATGCCCATTAATATTCACCACTCTAGACACAAGGGGCATGGATGCAGATGCTCTGAGCCATTCAATATCTTCCCGCTCTCCGTCACTGCATTTATGATATACAGCTTTTCCCGTAACAACATCCGTTGCCACCGCATAAAATATCATTGGATTAGCCTTAAAGGCTTCCTTATCAAAAACGTCCAGTTTTTCCGGTATTTCATGGTAACAGAAATCCACATCATAGGCATTTCCCGTTTTTCTGAATGATTTCATGCTTCCGTATCTGTAATCTTTGCAATACTGCCTCGTATACCTATAGGCTCTCCCAATCTGTTCCGACTTATAATTACATCCAAGCACAGCTCCCGCCGATACGCCGATTGCCCCATCAAAGGTTATCCCTGCCTCCTGCATCACATCTATAACTCCGCAGGTAAACATACCTCTCATTGCTCCGCCTTCCATTATCAATCCTGTCTTCATTGATTCTCACCATCCAATTTATTTTAGTCCTAAAAAGTCTAACAGTCCCTCACATCCTTCTACCACATCTTTATAGGTCTCGTCAAATCTGCCCGTATACCATGGGTCTGCAATGGACCTGCCCGGTTTCCCTGCGAAATCCATCAGGAGCCTAATTTTATTATCTTTGTCGGGTCCCGTTATCATTATTGTATTTCTTATATTATTACCATCGGCGCACAATAAATAATCATAATATCCGTAATCTTCTTTTGTTACCTGCCTTGCCCTTTTCCCGGTAAAATCGGTATATCCCGTCTTTCCTATCCCGTGCTTCAAAAGTTCCTTCTGTGCCGGCGGGTAAACCGGATTTCCTTTGCCGTTCCATATCTCTTCCGTGCTGGTGGCTGCTGATGCTATCTCCAGAATGTCTTTCAAGCCCCGCTTCTCAGCCATGTCTTTTAATATATATTCTGCCATGGGGGAACGGCAGATGTTGCCGTGGCAAACCATGAGAACACGAATTTTTTTCATAGCACCTCCTAAATAGCGCAGTTTACCAGGCTTTTGCCCTGTTTTGCGCTGTTAAATTTTCTTTTATTTATTGTACAGACTTCGGTCAAAAATGCAAAAACTGACAAGATATTGCAAGGTGTGAACCTCAATCGTAGTAGAAACGTAGTAAAAATGGTGGGTGGTTACTACTGCTTTGATTTAGGACACCAAGTCAATGCAGGATTATTCTGTCTAATCTGTCCAGCTGCACTAATTGAACCGTCAACCATTTTCATCTCATATAATAGATTATAAGCATCATCTTCACTGATAGACAAATGCTCTGCAATGTCTTTTGTTTTACAAAATGTATTTTTTAGGATAAATTTCTTTATTTCATCTTTTTTTATCTGAATATCAATAACACTATTCTCCTTTTCCATTGCTTTTATTGCCAATTCATAATACTTTCTTGCAGCTATATTTGCCTCATTTGCATTACTAGCATATTCTTTTGCCCGCTCTGCTTCTCTCATTGCTTCTTGAGATTGTTTCTTTGCTTTGATCCATCCCACGAAAGCACCTAAACTTCCCAATAATGAAACTCCTGCCAATACCCATTGTACTATATAATTTGCTGTTTTCATATACTAACTATCTCCTATTTTTCCTTTTCTTGTTTTTATTTTTTCCCTGAAATGCATCTTTCATATCATCAAATAAACTATCTTTCGGCATTACATTTAATTCATCAAATTTAAATAAGCATCTTCCTTCAAAATAATTTGCCATTCTATTATTAGAATATGATATTTCATTAAGACGTTTTGATATATCGAGTAACGAATTTTCTATATCTTTCCCCATTTCTACATTCTGTGTAAAACTTACTTGTCTCTCATACCTCGCTTTTTTCTTTTTTGCGTATATATATGTAATTTTTACATATATGCTTGGTGCAGGTAATCCACACATATTTCCACCATATAACGCAATTGGTCCTTGTATCATTTCTTCTGGAAATAACTGTAATTCTTTTTCGAACACTGGTGATATATCAAAAGAATTTCTATCTCCGCTATCCATCATTCTGTCAAATTCTATTTTTATATTTCTTGCTTCTGTAAGTCCGGTATTCTTTACACTAAGAAATATAAATCCTCCATTTTCAAATAAAGACATTGAAAGCAATGGTTTTAAACTTTCAAAATATTGTTTTCTGGTCTGGTGATTAAAAATAATACTTGCTAAAAGAGCTAAACCTGCAACTATGGCAGAGATGACTGTGGCAATAGTTGTTGCATCCTCCATATATAAATGCCTTCTTTCTATTATAAAGTAAAAAAGCCAGGCATAATCGCCCGGCTTGGTCCCAAATGCAATATCGTTTCTGGCAACTCTGTTATTGCCTATTTTACTACAAAATCACAATTGCGGCAACTTGATTCCTGTCAAATCGCCTTAAACATTTTCTGCGTTACCTTCCTCTTTCCTTCCGCCTTATCAAGCTCATTCCTTGCCTTCTTCAAATCTTCCAGGCGCTTCAATTCATCTTCGGCATCTTCCAATCCCAAATGGGTGTATGTGTTAAGCGTAACACCTATATCACTATGCCCCATCAAGTATTGCAGTGTCTTCGGGTTCATACCTGCTTTCGCCATATTACTGCAGTAAGTATGTCTGCATATATGCGGCGTGATATTCGGCATTTGCACCCGGTAAATATCATTGTATCGGTCAACCATATGATTGAATTGATGCTGCCAATGCATTGCCACAAACGGCATTCCCTTCTCATCCAGAAAAAGGAAGCCGCTGTATCCATCTATCATTTTTTCTACTTTAGGACTTGGCCGATCCTCGATGATAGCCCGGAACATATCTGCCACATCATCTGTGATTGGCAACTTTCTTGTTCCTGCATTCGTCTTGGTTGATTCAATGATATACTCCATTTTTGATGTCCTTTGAAGCTGATGATCAATGTTTACAATCTTATTATCAAGATCAATATCTCCTATCGTTAACCCACAAAATTCTGAATATGCAATGTACTTTTACTTTTTATCAGTTATTGATAATTATACTCCCTTTCCATTTGAGTCTTTCCATCTCCTGCATATCCTTACTTTAAATCCCAAATGCTTTACCTTTTCAACATTTTGTATATTATTTTTCCAATCAAATTGATTAAAATACCATCTCACCTTCTTAACATCTACGTATCTGCTCAATTCTTCCAAATAAATCATATCAACATCCGAGAATGAAAACCCATATGAATATATTTTTTTAATGCCTGATAACTTACGAAAAAAATTTATATTATCTACTACTGCTTGATTAGTGTTTTTTCTTAACTCTCTCTTCAATGAATTATAAGCATCTGTAACACCAATATAATGTTCAAACTCATTAAATTCAGTATCATCCCCATGCCCAAAATAAATGTTGGTGTTTCTATCACCTGCATTCCCATGAATATGGCATATATTATTACTTGAAATTTTATACAGTTTTTCCAATGTTAATGTATAATTAAATGAAAGGAACAAACTTTTCCTAAATGAGGGCTTTTTACTTATTTTTTTTACCTTTTGAAAATCAATATTAGCCAGCTCACTAAAAACCCACTCTCTAAAGAGATTTATTAATATACGATAAGCGCCTACAACGGAATTGGTTAAATCTTCATTTTCATAAACTGAATGAAATATGTTATCATCTTCATCAATATCCGTTAATTTATATGCCCATTCATTGTCATACGCAATGTTACATATAAATTCATTGCCTAAGCATTCTTCCAAATTGTTCCAATCCGTTGCTGAACACTCATCTATTGTACGAATCAAAGATCCAACTACTTCATCCATATTATATACTTCATCTCCATCTGGCATAAGAGTTGACTCAAGAATTCCGCCAAAATTTTCATTAAATTCCGGATATTTATTTATTAAAAACTTCCTAAAATCAGTATATTTAGTATTCATACCATGTCCATAACAATCAAAACCATTTCCAATAATATATAATGTTTTCACTTTACATTTCCTCCAGTTCACAAGCTCCAAAATCCTCATGTTACCATAATCTAATTGTAACACATCTTCTTCATTCCACAATCACTTCATCGGATCTGGTAATCACTAGCCTTCCACCATCGCACTCAACCCTTATAGGAGTTCCTGGCTCAAAGCCTAATGTTTCAAACCATGCTCCCTTCAATATGATGGTGGCTGTGTCCTTATACCGATACCATGACTGTGCATATACCTTCATCTTCCGTTCTTTCTTAAATGCTCCCATATGTAACCCTTCCTTTCTGTTTCATGCACAGCTTGACACCCGCTCATAATGCGGTGCTGTTCCAAGTATATTTCCAATCTCCCGTGCCAGCTTTGGTCCTGCTTTGGTTCCAATGTAAATCTGATTTCATTTTTCATAATATGTACCTGCCTTTCTTTTTCGGTAGTACATATATCACTCTGATGGTACAGAATAGCAAGAAATTTCTGATTATATTTCTGCCAAAAAAAACGCATAAAAACTGTGCTTTTTCTATTGTTTTGCACACAGTTTTTATGCGTTTTTCGGTATTATCCGGCAAAACAAAATCGGTTAAAGAAGCGGTATTCTGCGAGGATTTTCATATAATATGAATTCTGTGGGTATCTCTCCTGTTTAATTCTGCGAAAATTCGCACGAATGGGGGCATCGGTCATTGTAATCATCTATGTAGAGATTTAATCCTCCCCTACCACACTTAAATTAATGCTCAACTGCCCATCCTGATCTTCGTTGGTATTACCTAAACTAATGCCAGTTATAATATCAATCTTTGAATCTGGTATTTCTAATCCCCAGTTATCCCAACCAGTAAAGTTATTACGTGCAAATAGCTCTATTTTATCCTGTTCCGGAAACATTTTTGTAATTCCATCAATAACTTCCAATGGTTTTTCACTATGCTTACCTCTAGGAACAGCGACCATCTGTCGAATATTTCTTGCTCCACGAGGTTGCGGAAACTTACCTTTTTTGAATGCTAATACAAATTCCGTTTGTGATAAAGTATATCTCCCTGGGTTATGAACCATCTTATCCCAAACGAAAGCCATTGTCTTATACTCAAATCCCCAGGCTTTTCCTAATTCTATTGCATTCGCCATTTGTGGTCCTGTTGTCCACATAAATAAAATACAATCATCAGCTGCAATAGAATTAACATCTAGCTCTTTAAGTTGTTTTAATTTCACAGTTGGATATTTAAATGTTGCAGAACTCAAAAATATTTTTTTCTCAAATCCTACATTTTCATCCTTAATTGTAGTTTTATCATATTGCATTTTTCCACCATAATCCCATGGTGGATCAGCGTATATAATCTGATATTTCTTTTCTGGTAACTTTGGATAAATATCTTCTAATGGATTAATTTTAGTTCTTGCTTTCGCCTGCTTACTGTATATTGAATAGGCTGTTACTTCTTTACTTTCTTCGATAGCCATAACAATGTTCCTTTCATAAGAATCTGTCTATAATCTTACTATATAATTCTAGTTTAGTCAATTAAATTGTTACTTATAATCCGTTGTTTTATAATCATCTTTTTAATAAAATTACTAGGAAGGAGACGCTTATGATAAAAGAACGATTAGGCAAACGTATAAAAGAACTTCGAACTTCTATGGGCTTAAGCCAAGAAAAATTTGCACTTTCAATTAATATGGATCGTACTTACTTTGCATCCGTCGAAAGTGGGAAACGCAATATTTCAATCACAAATATAGAAAAGATAGCAAATGGTCTTGGCATAACATTGGAAGAATTATTCAAAGATATTTAGGAGGTACATTATGGGTAAAAAAGCACTAAGCGGTCGTGAAAACTGGCAAACCGAATCCGGACCTGGCGGACTTGCTGGAACTGCGGAAAGAAATCTTTACGTTGCATTTAAAAAAGCATTTGAAGGAACCGAATACATCATTTCTAATCATCCTACAAATTTTAAACACTTATATGACAATGTTGTCTTAGATAATGAAACATTAGCACAAATATATAATCCTGATGAAACTACAATGTTACGCTCAAGGAAACGCGGTTGGGGCGTTTTACCAGATTTTTCTATTACAAATACTAAAACTGGAAAGATTCTATTTGGCGAAATCAAACGTCAAGACGGTTGGATTGAAGGTGGAAAACCTAGTGATGGTCGTGGCAATGTCCATGAAAGAATGTGTAAATTATTTACCCCAGGCCTTCTTAAAGCTTATCGAAAAGTTAGTAAAATTGATAACCCTAATATTCTTCCGTTTTGGCTTGTTTTACAAGGCGATATCACTCGTGATCCAAAGCGCAATAGAGAGATTGCATTTTGGTTTGATTCATATGACAAAAACTATTTTATGTGGCGTCCTAATATGACCGAACAAGATCTTATTGATCATTTTAACAAATATTTAAAGCCCTACTTAGAGTAACAAATGTTTCCCGCCAAACCCCAAAAGAAGGATAATTTGCTTTTTATATTATGCAATCATCCTTCTTTTTAGGTAGTAATATTTTATATATATAAAGAATTCAATCCTCAATATATTCTGTTCTATTAAGAATCAACCACAAAATCAGTATATCCAATATTCATTTATTGTATTTGAAACTCATTAATATAGTAATTACAATATTCCTCCTCACAGTAATCAGGATCACTTTCAGCATTTCCTTCTTCAATATTCACTATACTTTGCTCTGAAAAAAGTTCATTTGCTTTTACCATTTTCATCATCTCTTGGCAAGCCTTTTCTCGACTGTTCCAAACACCATGTATTCTACAAGCTACACTATTTTCTCGTTCCTCAACAAGCACATAAACATTACTACTCATACTTCATTCCCCTTTCTCTAATTTTCTCATTAATAGCATCTCTAATAACCTCTGATTTATGCATGTTCAATATTTTGCAGTATGTTTCTAATCTATTATATGTTTCTTCGTCTAATCTTATTGTATACACATATTCTAAATTCTTATAACCCTTTGGTCTTCCTATCTTCGCCATTTCATCACCTCTTAGACTAATTATATTTATTGTAATACAAAAAGTCAAGCGTTTTTTAGAACATATGTTCATATTTTGTGTTTCAAAAAATGGGCGTGTGAAAAAACGAGAGTTTTTTCATTCGTCCTTTTGCTTATAGTTATAAT
>ERZ1026921.203-NODE-203-length-37833-cov-6.204087_pt1 | contig 37833 bp, 43 predicted proteins | sample MGYA00519571_ERZ1026921 | MGnify/ENA primary metagenome ERZ1026921 (study PRJEB26926, sample SAMN06164877) | human gut metagenome | biome: ENVO:00009003; feature: ENVO:2100002; material: ENVO:00002003 | host: Homo sapiens | place: USA | collected 2012 ... | reverse complement strand
TTCAAGCTCTTTACTGCAATTGAGATTGCCATTGAGATTGCTTGCGGATTTTAGGTATTAGAAAAGTACAAACATTCGAAATACAATAGAACAATACATAACTATGTAATATATAGCATATTACCGATAAGTGTAATTGGAGGGATACTTTTTTATGTTATACTTTATAAAACTGTTATCATTCCATATGCATTAAGAGGAAAATTCTTTTTCCTAATTGATTGTTAACAATAAGAGCGCATTTTCAACCTCTGAATTTTGAGAGTGTATCAAATTGCAATATATTTGATGCACCCTCTCTTTTTATTTTGCCTGTATAGTTCTTCATATTCACCGAAGCCGAAACATCCTGCTATGACAAAATCTTCCCCGCTTTTGTCAGCCAGCGATAGCAGGCTGTCCAAAGTATCGCAGTAGAAGAAGACTTCACCATCCATTTTCGTGTCGGAATCCATGTTCAGGACGATTCTTGCCTCCAGCATTTCCAAGGTGTCATTCCAGCGTATGACACATTCGAGAAAATACGGTTCATGTCCTTTTTCAGTTAGGTACTCTTGATATTTTTCACGGATTTCCTTTTTGATTTCCTCCGGCTTCTTCCAGGCACTGTCGTCCACAATTTCAAGGCTCAGTCCCTCGACAAGCAGGCACGTACCTCTGTCATATACCATCAGGGTACGTTTTCCCATGTGGCTTTTTCTTCTGGTCTCCCAATCGGGAATGTCCCATCGTTCGGTAGTCCATACTCCCCGGTAATCCTCCGGGACTGCGAGATATTCGCTCAGTGTCATTCTTTTCATCTTTCTGTCTATTTATGGTGAAACAAAAAGAACCTTGCAGGTCTTGCAAGGCTCTCCAAATGCGGGATAGCGGTCAAACTCGTTGCAGGCGTCCCAATTAACGCTCATCGTGTATCCTTTCGGGAAATGTGTGCCGACAAATTTTTCAATCATGGCCCGTTCCTTTTCGTTCAGACTGCCGTCCTCTTCCGTTCCGTATTCCAGGGCATATATGGCCCATTCGGGGATGTTGTCCCATCCCGTCTTTTTCATGTGCGCTGCCATAGCATACCGTTTATGCGGCGGAAAGTCTGCCGATTATCTCCTGAAGTTCCTGTTCCCATTTCCCGTCGCCATTGCCGAAGGATGGATAGGTAAGCTGGTACCAGTTGTGGTAATCGAAGAGTTTCATCCTCAGCGGATAGTAGTCGAATATTTTCCGGCCGTCCCTAAAGATGCGGATATGATTTATACCTACGTTCATGGCCTGTAGTCCGTGTCCGTTTAGAATCTCATGGAATCTTTCCATCGGGGTGAAGTTGCTTCTGCTCATATCTTTCATTTTTTTGAGTTAGACATCTGCGGCTTGTCAAGCCGGTATTTTATTTCTTGCCTGCCTTTCTGTCCCGTGCCGGATAGTGCAAGGCTTTGCGAAAAAATACCGGAGCACTCGTGCGAGGATGATTTTTTCAGCAAACCACGGAGGGGCCCGGCCTTGCACAATCCAGCGGGCACGGGACGACCTTTGCAGGCGGAAATAAAACAGCGGTCTCCCTTTTTCTCTATTTTCAGTCATTGTTTTCTTCTCCCTCCTGCTGCGGGATGAGGTGTCTCAGCTCCGGATCATTTTTTATTCTTTCCATCTCTTCTTCTATTATCTGCAAGACATCCGCCTTTATCTGCGAGTAGTTGCGGTCAATCTGCTGCTGCATGATATCGTTTCCGTCCGCGTCCCTGAACTCGTTGATGACAGGAATTTTCTTGTAGGCTTTCATCTCTTCCGATACCTTTGCGCTGTCCACGATGATGCGGGCATGGAAAATCTTCTGGTCTATCTCTTCCCCGAAATTGTCTGCCACGCTGCCAACGAATGTACCCTGCGAAAGATTGGCTATCTTGGAAGCGGGTATCAGGGAATCAAGCTGCGTGTTGATGGAAGTCGAAGTGTCCTGACGGTTGATGGATATGGACTGCCGCTGCTGGAGAATCTTGCCGAACCGTTCCGACAGTGATTTTGCCGTTTCTCCGACCACTTGTCCGCTGAAGATATTGCCCACCGTGTTCTGGATAACCTTCGCCTCCTTGTCGCCGTAGTCACGTGCAAGCTGCGAGAAGTCCTGGAAGCCGAGACAGACGGCCACCTTGTTGCTTCGGGCGGTCGCAATCAGGTTGTCGATACCACGGAAATAGATGGTCGGAAGCTCGTCGATGATGATGGAACTTTTCAGTTGTCCTTTCTTGTTCACCAATTTGACGATGCGCGAATTGTACAGGCCGAGAGCCGCCGAATAAATATTCTGCCTGTCCGGATTATTGCCCACGCAGAGGATTTTGGGGTGTTCGGGATTGTTCAGGTCAAGGGTGAAATCGTCTCCCGTCATCACCCAGTAAAGCTGTGGCGAGATCATTCGCGAAAGAGGGATTTTCGCACTTGCTATCTGGCCCTGGAGCTGGTCTTGAGCTCCACCTTGCCATGCGTCCATAAAGGGGGAAAGATAGTTTTCGAGGGACGGATAAGAGGTAAGAATCGTGAAGATATCGGCATACGGCTTGTTAAGAAATTCGATTGCATGAGGGAACGTGCAATACTTTCCGTCCTTGTAAATCCGCAAATACCAGATGATTGCGGCAAGCAGGATAATCGGTGACTCCACGAAAAAATCACCCTGTTTCTGTATCCAGGTCTTGTTCAAATTGAGCATTATGGTATAGGCACTTTCGTAGGCATCGCTGATATCTGCCATGAATCTTGGATTGATTGGATTGCATCGGTGGCTGCGTCTGGGGTCGTCGAAATTGATGACATAGAATTCCGGCTTGACTTTGTAATGTTGTCTGTGCTTGAGCAGATGGTTGTAGGCTATCTCCGAAAGGTCCGGAAACTTGTAGTCGTAGATATACATGGCAAAGGATTTCTCGATCTGCTGTTTGATGTAGTTGTTCACCACGGCATAACTCTTTCCCGAGCCCGGGGTTCCCAGCACGATGGAGGCTCGGAACGGGTTCACGATGTTAATTCAGCCGTCCCCTTCCTTGCCCTGATAGACAAATTTCGTGGGCAGGTTGACGGAATACTCGTTTTCCATAAGCCTGGTTTCCTGCATGAAACTTTCGTTGGCGGTGTTGAATACGTCTTCCATGAGGTTGTGCTTCAGCGTACGGCTGATCCATACTCCCGACATGAGCAGGAGAATGTAGCCTACGGTGAGCGTCAGCGTATATGTGGCCGCATTCACCGTCGGGCTGAACGGCAGGTCGAGCATCCACCAGTTCATGAAGAAAAGGACGATGCCGCCGAGGAAGGCGGCGTATATCTTCCGCCACGTCATCTTCTGGTTCTTGACCCCTTTCGTACCCAGGCACGAAAGGCCCAGGAATATGAAAGCGAACACTTTCGTCACAAGCAGGTTGCTGAACAGTCCTGCCGTCCTCTGGAAGTTCAGCAGTATGCGGTCCACGACTCCGATGTTCACGCCAAGGTCGGTTATAGCCTGGTAGCAATACCAGTAAACATGTATCACTACGAATAAGATGGAGATGGCGCGCATGAATTCCATGACTTTCGCCAATCCCCTGAGGTCATCTTCCTGTTGCATATTGTATAATTTTTTAAGGGTTTATGATGTCGGTTTTTATTGCAGCCCGCGATAACGGCGTTTCTTCTTTTTCTTGCGTTGCAGTTTGCGGGCGAGAGCCTCTTCCTGCGGGTCAGGACCGTTGATGTCGGGACTGAATATCCCGAAAGCCTGCTCGATGGTACTTTCCATGCTGTCAGAAAGGCTCTCCCGTGTGTCGGCATATTGTCCGGGAGCTTCCTGTTCCGGAAATTCCTGCGGCCTGCTGAAAAGCTGTTCGAAGGCGTTGGCGGAAAACTCCTTGCCCAAACGGGAGCCGTTATATACCTCACGGTTCTTGTGGTCGATGAAGGTCACGCCGTAGATGCGGCCTTCCTCGTTTTCCCTGAACACCACGTCGATGCCCTTTTCCCCGAGAAGCCGGATGAAGTCTTCCCGGTTTCCTCTGCAGCCGTGCATGGCCAGCGCGACGGTATCATTGATTTTCGGCTGCCATTTCCGGGTCCTGAAGTCACGGACGTTTACGGCAATCCTTTTTTCTATTCCTTCGTAGCCGAAGCGCTTGCCGATGAGTGAAGATTTGATGGGCGTGCATACCGGCCTGCCCGTATCGTCCGTCAGGGTATAGACGATACCGTTGTAGGGTGAGCCTTCAAATTCTCCCCGAACCTGTTTGGCCTCGATGTTGAAGCATGAGAGCATGGCACTGAACTCCCCGAATGTCTGGAAGCGGTAGGCGGTGAACACACTTTTGAGGATATTGCCGACCTGACGTTTCACATCCCCGTCCCGGTAGTCCGCCTTCTTGAGATACGGTTCCAGCAGTTCGTTCCGCTTGTCAGCCACAGGCTTGAGTCCGAATCTGTTTTCCAGTTCCCGGCAGGCTTTCATCGAACGGTTCCATTCGTATGCGTCACTGATTTTCTCACCGTTCTCCTTCACACAGGTGGAGACAATATGGACATGCCGACGGTCGATGTCCTCGTGCAGATAGACGATGTAGGGCTGGTCGCCGTAGCCCATCTTCTGCATGTACTCGCGTGCCAGTTCCGCGAACTGCCCGTCCGTGAGGCGGTCGTCCACCGATGGGTTCAGGGAGATATGCAGTACCGGCTTCTCCGTGTTCCTGTTGGCGGCGAGGTAGCTCTCGAAAGCCCATAGCGTCTGCTGCATGACATTGTGGGGATTTCCGGTGAGGTCGGTAATCATGCGGTTGCCCGCGATGATACGGGCGGTTGCCTCATCCACTTTACGCTGGTTGTAGATGACCGCCCCGTAGAGCGATACACCCCTGTTGATCTTAGCCACCATTCTGCTGTTCCTCCTTCTTTCTTTTTATAAGGTATTCCTCCTCGAACTCCCGGGTAAGCATGATGATCTGCTTGCTCAGCACCACCAGGTCGATGGTGGCCTTTTCCAGATTGCGGAGCAGGGCGAACGCCCGTTTCTCGCCGAAATTGGACTTGACTGCCTTCACAGTCTGATTGTAGTTGTTGCCGATGGCCTGGAACTGGTGATAGAAATTTGTAAGTCTGATGTAGTAGTCCATCGCAGCCTTGTCGATTCTGACGACCTTCATTTCACGTCCGAAAATCATCGCCTTGATGAATCTTGCCCGTTGTTTCATCCCGGATTTTTCAAACAGCAGCTCGAAATTTCCGTTCTCTTCCGAAGTCAGTTTGATACCGTAGCGGAATACTGCCGGGTCGGTCTTCGGTTTTCTGCCCGTGCTTCTTCTTGTTCTTCTTTTACTGTTTTCTTCCATACGCATTGAGATTTTCTGTTTCTGATTTTACGTCATGGATTTCCGACTTTGGAGGAAATCCCTTCCGAGCCTTCAGGCGAGTGGCAAGTTTGTTTTGGGATGCCCGAATCATTTCGGGCTGCCCAAAACACAACTTGCTATGTTCGCTTGAACATGAATTTGCCTGAAGTCAAATTGAGTTTTGACCTTCAGCCTCATTCTTCAGCTTCGGGATAGCTCCATCCGGCATCCATTCCGTTGTCGGTGGCAAAGTTACGTCGGTATATCTATCTGTAAAACAACATATTATATGTAACAAGATGTCATTTGATGACACGGGTCGTCACCTCACCCGAAACATAGTGCCGGTATGAAAATTTTCCTTTTTATTTGCGGCATGAACGACAGAATATGTGCGGTAAAGAGTGTCTGAAGGACCTGCTGACTGACTGTTTGAATGAGAGAATATATGACTGGAATGATGCACGAATGGAGTACTGCACACAGGCAGTAAGGAATGCCTGACAAACTGACTTGTGATGTGCAGTAGTGACCGTCGGACTGAATGGATTAGATACCGTATTACGGCATATATCCAGTCATTCTTTACTTACTGGAATACCGAATCCAATTAATGTTTAACTATAAAAAAAGAAAGAAAAATGAAAAAAGACACAGTTTTAGTTGCCGTTTGCAACCAGAAAGGCGGAGTGGGAAAATCGACCATGACGATTATGCTTGCCGGGTATTATCATTACCTGAAAGGACTGAATGTAGCTGTCATCGACTGTGATTATCCGCAGTACAGCCTGGTACGTATGAAGGAAAGGGACATGCGCACAGTTGAAAACAGTGATTATTTCAAACAACTGCTGAAATCCCAGTACGAACGTATCCGGAAGAAAGCCTATACGATTGTCGGCTCAAAAGCGGAAAATGCCCGTGATGCCGCGGAGAAACTTATGAATAATGGGAATTACGATTTGATTATCGTGGACTTGCCCGGAACAGTGAATTCTTCCGGCGTAATCAACACCATCGTGAACATGGATTATGTGATAACCCCGATTATTCCTGACCGTATTGTAATGCAAAGCAGTCTTTCGTTCTCAACTATTGTATGGGACTATGCCAAGACAAGCAAGGAAGCTCCTTTGCGAGAATTCCTCTTTTTCTGGACCCGTAAAGATGCCCGCGCTTCCACGGAGGTTTTCGACGCTTACAACATCATCATGCAAAAATTGGAATTTACGGTATTGGATACCATCATCCCGGAAACCAACCGCTACAACAAGGAACTATCCTTGACAACCCGAAACTTCTTTCGTTGTACCTTGTTTCCTCCTCCGGCCAAATCGTTGAAGGGTAGCGGGCTGCCAGAATTGGCGGAAGAACTATTGGTTAAATTCAAAAAATAAATACTATGGCAAAAAAACAAGTAACCGTGAACGAAGAGATGATCAGGGGCATTATGGCCGGGGATATACCCAATTATGGGAAAGACATATCCGTGGATGATGTAATAACCACTGATGAATCCGATGGGAATGAGTGCGAAGCGGACAATCCGGGACCTGTAACTGTTGAGAAAAGTACAGGCAAACCCAAAAAACGAAAGGACGTCACGGATTCGTACCGCAAAGAGTTCCTTTCGGGAGGAAATGTTCTGCAAAGGCAGCAGGCTTATATCGGTATCGACAATTATCGGCTTATACAGAAGTTTTTATCGGTTGTAGCCCCCAAAATCAGTATGTCGAAATTCATTGACAATGTACTGACCGCTCATTTCGAGCAATATAAGGAGGAAATAGACGGCCTCTATTACAATCAAATCAATAATGAACCTTTATATAAAAAATAATTATGGGAGACTTTTTTGACACTATGACTATTGTAGTCGTTATTATCATGGTATTTCTTGTATTAGTGATAGCCATTCATGCTTCTGCAAGGCTTGTACAAATGACTTTCAGCAGAAAGTCCGGCTTGAAACAAAAGGATACAGTCAAATCAAATGAGGCTGTGAAAAATGCGGAATCGGTAAACCTTCCTGAACAAAAGAAAGAATCGCCCGGCATTGATGAGCGATGTGCCATTTACAAAGAAAAATACCTTACTTGTAAACCGTTGGCAAAGCGGGCACAGGTCTGTATAGAACAGGAGAATGCCTGTATAATCAAATACATGCTTTTGGTCATAGACCCCAAAGCTACCATGTCCGGCTACATCAATAATATTGTGGACGAGCATCTGAAAAAATATTCACCCGAGATTATAAAATTGTACGAAGAAAAGAAAGCTGATTATGGAAATTAAAATTTATTTCGCAGTCAAAGTCCTGTGCGCGATCTTCATATTATACAGATTGTGGATATTCATCTTCAGTCAGCAAATGTATGACGCATGGGAGAAAGTGTACCGTATGATGCGTATAGCCCGTATCAAGTTATGGAAATATCGTAAAGAATATCGGATGTACAGGGAAAAGAAAGCCGAAAAAGCCAGGAAAAAGGCAAGGCGTAAGAAAAATGTGCCGGAAACAAAAGCGGTACAGGAGAAGCCTGTAACTGTAGAACGGCCTTCTCAGGTTGACGATAACGACGTGATTGGCAAGACCAGAATCGTCTATCTGGAAGACCCTGATGTGGCAAGAAAAAAGCCTACACATTCCGAACCATTGGTTAGAGAACCTATAGAAGAAGATGAAGAAATCAATCCCGAGGATGTGGTACAGGAAAACAAAGGGTTGACCAAGGAGGAAAAGGAAGAACTTATGGCTCCGGTGGGTGCGGAGCCTGATCCTGATTTCAACACGGCAATGACATTCGAGGAAATGAATAATGTTGTGGAAGTGCTGACTTCCGCTACCCGGGATGAACAGAAGGCTTTTCGTGCGAGCATGACAATCTATCACAAGTTATCCGGTACGGAAATATTGAATCTTCTTGAAAACGAAATCGGATGCCAGCATAAAATCGGGCATCTGCTCAACGAATATCTGGATGAAGCCGGAAACCCGCTTTTAAGACGCAGGGGTACTCCGAAGAAAAAAGAAGTTTTCGATATAGGTAAATTCGTTTAATAGTTTCTTTTGTTGCCATATTTTTGGGGGCATGTCGATGTGATATCGGCGTGCCTTCTTCATTTTCAGAAAACGACGTCGGATAAAATACAAATAGTCATATCGTTATCATAATGGCAAGATTCGTACCTTTGCAAAAAATGAATGATTATGGCAGTAACAAAAGCAATATTGGAAAAATGGATGGCGGCTCAGAAGCGTCACCATCTGTCGGACAGGCATGTGCAGATGGCACGTGAACTTGGTCTGAATCCTGACAAACTCGGGAAGATTGATAACCACAGACAGGAGCCGTGGAAAGCTCCGCTTCCGCAGTTCATAGAGGATATCTACTACAAGAGGTTCAAGCGTGAGCAGCCTGAAACTGTCAGGCCGCTGAAACAGATTCTGAAGGAAATGGAATTCAAAAAGAAGCTGCAAAAAGAGAAAAAGGAGGAACGGAGGAAACAGCGTGTCTTCTCTTCCGATTCAGCAGCAGAGTAAACAGCGTTCACATGACATGAAGCGAAGTCTGAAAGCCGCCCGGTTTTCAGACTTCGCTTTTTTGATTCTGACAAGTTGCAGCGTTTTTATTTTTTCATGGAGAGTGCCCGTTTTTATATTCTCCCTTATTTCAAGCGGCTGCCAAAAATTCTTTTTCATATCGTTTGGAAATCCCTTTCCGATGTAACGTAATGACACCCGATGTCACGCATCGTCAGTGTTGTAAATCAATGAATTAAGCATTATATATTCGTGGTCGAAATCATTTTTTGTCTCACCAATTAAAAGTTTCGACACATGAAAAAAAGATTCTTTTTTGCAGCCATGATGCTGCTTGCAACGACAGGGGCTTTCGCCCAGGGTAACGGTATCGGCGGTATCACTGAAGCCACCAACATGGTCACTTCCTATTTCGATCCGGGAACCAAACTGATTTATGCCATCGGAGCCGTGGTCGGCCTTATCGGAGGCGTGAAGGTCTATTCCAAGTTTTCCTCGGGAGATCCCGACACCTCCAAGACGGCAGCCAGCTGGTTCGGTGCCTGCATTTTTTTAATCGTGGCCGCCACAATTTTACGCTCATTCTTCCTCTGATTATGGCGGAGTATCCTATCAACAAGGGAATCGGCCGCAGCCCTGAGTTCAAGGGGCTGAAAAGCCAGTACCTGTTCATCTTCGCCGGCGGACTGCTCGCCCTGTTCGTTCTGTTTGTCATCATGTACATGGCAGGCATCGACCAGTGGGTATGTATCGGTTTCGGTGTCATCTGCGCCTCGGTGCTTGTCTGGGTGACTTTCCGCCTGAACGCGAAATACGGTGAATGGGGACTGATGAAGTTGCAGGCGCTGCGCCGACATCCCCGCTACATCATCAGCCGGAAGGGTTTCCTCCGGTTGATTTGTCCAACCCCGAAAAAACGAAGCGTATGAGAAATGTAATGAAAGCCGCCACGCTGGAAAGCCGGTTCCCTCTGATGGCCGTCGAGCACGGATGCATCATCAGCAAGGATGCCGACATCACCGTGGCCTACAGGGTGGAGCTGCCGGAAGTGTTCACGCTGACACGCGCCGAGTACGAGGCCCTCCATTCCACATGGGCGAAGGCTGTCCGGGTTTTGCCGAATTACAGCATTGTCCACAAGCAGGACATCTTCATCGAGGAGAGCTACAGGCCCGACATCTGCCGGGATGACCTGAGTTTCCTCAGCCGCAGTTTTGAAAGACATTTCAATGAGCGGCCGTACCTGAACCATACCTGCTATCTGTTCCTGACCAAGACCACGAAGGAACACAGCCGCACGACCAGCAGCTTCAATGCCCTCACGCGCGGGTTCATCATCCCCAAGGAGATGCAGGACAAGGATACCGTCGCACGCTTCCTGGAATGCTGCGGGCAGTTCGAGCGTATCGTGAACGACAGCGGCCTGGTCCGCATGGTCAGGCTGACGGACGAAGAGATTACCGGAACGGAAACTTCCGCAGGTATCATCGAGAAGTATTTTTCACTCTCGCAGGAGGACACGACCAGCCTGCAGGACATCACTCTCGGAGCCGGGGAAATGAAGATCGGTGACAACCTGCTCTGCCTGCATACCCTCTCCGAGACGGAGGACCTGCCGTCATCCGTGGGTACGGACAGCCGTTATGAACGGCTGTCCACGGACCGCAGCGACTGCCGCCTGTCCTTTGCCGCGCCGATAGGGATACTTCTCACGTGCAACCATATCGTGAACCAGTATCTCTTCATAGACGATTCGGCGGAGAACCTGAGGAAGTTCGAGCAGACCGCCCGCAACATGCACTCGCTGTCCCGTTACAGCCGTTCCAACCAGATCAACCGTGAATGGATTGAGGAGTATCTGAATGAGGCGCACAGCAAGGGGCTCACTTCCATCCGTGCGCACTGCAACGTCTTTGCATGGAGTGATGACCGCGAGAAGCTGAAGCGTATCAAGAACGACGTGGGCAGCCAGATTGCCCTGATGGAAGCCAAGCCCCGTCACAATACCGTCGATGTACCTACACTCTTCTGGGCGGCCATTCCCGGCAATGCCGGTGATTTTCCGTCTGAGGAAAGTTTCTACACCTTCATCGAGCAGGCCCTGTGCCTGTTCATCGGGGAAACGTCCTACAAGGATTCGCTCTCGCCGTTCGGCATCCGCATGGTGGACCGTCTGACCGGAAAGCCTGTCCATCTGGATATTTCCGACCTGCCGATGAAGAACGGTACGATTACCAACCGCAACAAGTTCATCCTCGGACCTTCGGGCAGCGGAAAGTCATTTTTCACCAACCACATGGTGCGCCAGTATTACGAACAGGGAGCGCATGTGCTGCTGGTGGACACGGGAAATTCCTATCAGGGACTGTGCAGCCTTATCCATGCCCGAACGCATGGCGAGGACGGCATCTATTTCACTTATGAGGAGAGCGATCCGATAGCCTTCAATCCTTTCTACGTGGAGGACGGTACTTTTGATATCGAAAAAAAGGAGTCCATCAAGACGCTTATCCTTACTCTGTGGAAACGTGATGACGAGCCGCCGACACGTGCCGAGGAGGTGGCGCTCTCCAACGCGGTCAATCTCTTTCTGGAGAAGATACGCACGGACAGTACCGTGGTTCCGTCCTTCAACACCTTCTATGAGTTCATCCGCGACGAGTATCAGGAAATCCTGAAGACCAAGCGTACACGGGAGAAGGATTTTGACGTGTGGGGATTCCTGAATGTGCTGGAACCTTATTACAAGGGTGGCGAATACGACTATCTGTTAAACTCCGAAAAGCAGCTTGATCTGTTGTCCAAACGCTTCATTGTCTTTGAGTTGGACAATATCAAGGACAACAAGGTACTGTTCCCGATTGTCACCATCATCATTATGGAAACCTTCATTAACAAGATGAGAAAGCTGAAAGGTATTCGCAAAATGATTCTGCTGGAGGAGGCATGGAAGGCCATCAGCAAGGAAGGTATGGCGGAATATCTGAAGTACCTTTTCAAGACCGTCCGAAAGTTTTTCGGAGAGGCTGTTGTCGTTACCCAAGAGGTGGAAGACATCATTTCGTCACCCATCGTCAAGGGAACCATCATCAACAACAGCGACTGCAAGATTTTGTTGGACCAGAGGAAGTATGTCAACAAGTTCGATGAAATCCAGTCCCTGCTGGGTTTGACCGATAAGGAACGTGCCCAGATTCTCTCCATCAACATGGCCAACAGCCCGTCCCGCAAGTACAAGGAAGTGTGGATAGGTCTTGGCGGAACACAGTCGGCGGTCTATGCCACCGAGGTCTCGCCGGAAGAGTACTACACCTATACGACCGAGGAGACGGAAAAGCTTGAAGTAATGCGGCTTACCCGGAAGCTGGGTGGCAATATCGAGCTGGCAATCAAGCAGCTGGCCGAGAGCAAGAGGAAAAAGTGAAATCATTTATCAACCCATTAAACTTCTGAATCTATGTATAGCGATCTGGAATCTAATGAAAGCAAACGCCGTGAGGTCGTGTCATCCCTCTACTGGTCCCTGATGCAGGGCTGGAATATTCCTCTTTCCATACAGGAGTATTACGGACTCACGGAGGATTACCGTCTGTTCCATCAGCTTGAAGGGATGGCTCCTGACGAATACCTGCGGAAGAGGCAGACGGGGGAAGTACCCGACATTCTTGAGGTGGATGCAAGACTGACACACGCGGTGGAGAAGATTTTTGAAAGTGTGTGTCCCCGTCCTCCGGCTGAATACCTTGACAAGCTGAACGGGGAACTGGAGAGGCTGGGCAGTATTGCCGCCTCGCCGGGTTCCGTACATGACCCGATACATATCCGCCCGGATTTTCTTGTGAAATACGGCATTGACAGGAGCAGTCCGGAGGATGTGATACGGAAACAGGCGGAGAAGGCTTACCGGGAACTGGATGCCCGATTTGTCAGGATGACCGGCAGACGTCCCTATGCGGACGAGTTCTTCAGGAATATCAGGCCTGCCCACACGGTCTCTTCGGAAACAACACTGCGGAGAAAACCGCACATCAACGTCCGTCCTAAGCCGAAAGGCCGTAAGATGGGACTCTGAACTAACGGAAAAGATTTATCAACCATTAAAGATTAACGACATGAAGAAAAGAATTCTGACAGCCTTATGCTGTATCTGCCTCCTTTCGGCAGGCAGGGCACACGCCCAATGGGTAGTGACCGATCCCGGGAATCTTGCCCAGGGCATCATTAATGCCGCCAAGAACATCGTCCACACGTCCTCGACGGCTGGCAACATGCTCAACAATTTTCAGGAGACGGTCAAGATTTACAAGCAAGGCAAGGAGTATTATGATGGCCTTAGGAAGGTCAAGAATCTGGTACGCGATGCCCGCAAGGTGCAGCAGACCATCCTGATGGTCGGCGACATCACGGAAATCTATGTGACCAGTTATGAGCGTATGCTCAGTGACCCTTATTTCACCCCTGAGGAACTGAGTGCCATCGCCCTTGGCTACACGAAGCTGCTGGAGGAGAGTGCCAATCTGCTGACGGACCTGAAGACGGTGGTCAACGAGAACGGCCTTTCGATGAACGACAAGGAACGTATGGACATCATCGACCGCTGTTATACCGACATGCTGCAATACCGCAGTCTGGTGCAGTACTATACCAACAAGAACATCGGTGTGTCGTACCTGCGTGCCAAGAAACAGAATGATCTTGACCGTGTGATGGCTCTGTACGGTTCACCCAACGAACGCTACTGGTAATTTCAGGGAGGATTGCTTATGGTATTGTTGGCTGTGAATTTTGACAATCTGCACCAGATCCTGCAAAGTCTGTACACGGACATGATGCCGCTCTGTTCGCAGATGACCGGCGTGGCCAAGGGCCTTGCCGGATTGGGAGCTCTTTTTTATGTGGCGTACCGCGTCTGGCAGTCACTGGCCAGGGCCGAACCTATTGACGTGTTCCCTTTGCTGCGTCCGTTTGCTCTGGGTATCTGCATCATGTTTTTTCCGACCATCGTGCTGGGTACACTCAACAGCATTTTGTCACCCGTCGTGACCGGAACGCACAGGATTCTGGAGACGCAGACCTTTGACATGAATGAGTATCGGCAGCAGAAGGACAAGCTGGAGATTGAGGCGATGCGGAGGAATCCCGAGACGGCCTACCTGGTGGACAAGGAGGCTTTTGACAACAAGCTGGATGAACTGGGAGCTCTGGATGCAATCGAGGCTTGCGGCATGTATGTGGACCGTGCCATGTACAACATGAAGAAGTCCGTGCAGAATTTTTTCCGTGAGCTGCTGGAACTGATGTTCAATGCGGCCGCGCTTGTAGTGGACACGCTAAGGACATTCTTCCTGATTGTCCTTTCCATTCTCGGACCGATTTCCTTTGCCATTTCGTGCTGGGACGGATTTCAGGCCTCGCTGAGCCAATGGTTTGTCCGCTATATCAGCATCTATCTGTGGCTGCCCGTCTCTGATCTTTTCAGCAGCGTGCTGGCACGCATACAGACCCTGATGCTTCAGAGGGACATCGAGCAGCTGTCCGACCCCAACTTCATTCCGGACAGTTCCAATGCCGTGTACATCACGTTCCTGATTATCGGCATTATCGGGTATTTCACGATTCCGACCGTGGCCAACTGGATTGTTCAGGCCGGTGGAGGTGCGGGAAATTACGGCAAGAACGTGAATCAGGCTGCTTCCAAGACAGGCTCCATTGTGGGCGGTGCCGCAGGTGCTACTGTAGGAAATGTGGCCGGAAGACTAATCAAGTAACAATCATAAAACGAATAAGAATGGAATTCAAATCATTGAAAAATATCGAGACCAGCTTCCGGCATCTGCGCCTGTTCGGAATAGTCTATCTGGGTGTCTGCACCCTGCTTGTGGGCTATTCCGTGTGGAAGGCATACAGTTTTGCCGAAGCCCAGCGCCAGAAGATCTATGTGCTGGATGAGGGGAAGTCGCTCATGCTCGCCCTCTCGCAGGACCTGGAGCAGAACCGTCCCGTGGAGGCAAGGGAACATGTCAGACGTTTCCATGAGCTGTTCTTCACGCTGGCCCCTGACAAGAGTGCCATAGAGGGGAACGTGCAGCGTGCCATGTTCCTGAGTGACCGTTCCGCCTATTCCCATTACGGGGATCTGGCCGAACAGGGTTATTACAATAGAATAATTTCGGGCAATGTCAGCCAGCGTATCGAGATAGACAGCGTGAAATGCGACTTCAACACCTATCCGTATGATGTCATGACATACGCACGCCTTTTCATCATCCGTGAGAAGAGCGTGACGGAACGCAGCCTTGTCACGCATGGCAGGTTGCGGAATTCCACCCGCAGTGACAACAATCCGCACGGGTTCATCCTGGAAGGGTTCCATGTACTGGAGAACAGGGATATCAGAATGTATGACAGATAAAAACAAGGTATGTATGAGAAAAATGTATGTAAAGTTCAAGGAATGTATCGGGGGCAGGCTGCGCGGCCTTTGTGACAGACTCACACCCCGTCAGAGGGCAATCGCCGTCATCGTGATGGCTTCCCTTTTCGCGCTGGTGAATTTCTGCATGATTTTCCGTGCGATTTATGACATCGGACGGGAGGATGCCCGGCAGGACATCATCAGGATAACCCCGCTTGAGGTTCCCGACTTTGTGCCTGCGGATACCCTCTCCGATATGAAAGTCCGTGAGATGGAAGAGTTTTTTAACCAGTTCAACAAGTAAGATTATGAGTACAGATGCAGAAAAATTGAAACAGAAGCAGAAAATCAGGAAATATCTGGTTTTCACAGGCATGTTCCTGCTGTTCCTCGGATGCATGTGGCTGATTTTCGCCCCGTCCGAAAAAGACAGGCAGGAGGCGGAAAGGAAGACGGGCTTCAATGCCGAACTTCCCGATCCGAAAGGTACGGGTATAGAGGCGGACAAGATGGCTGCCTATGAGCAGGCAGACATGATTCGCCGGCAGGAGGAGAAGAAGCGTACGCTGGCCGACTTCTCCGCCCTGACCGATGGATACAGACAGGATAATGTCCCGGAAACAGAACCGGCGCAGGACATTGCAAGTGAAAATGAAAGCCGTGCGTACCATTCAGGAGGAAACGGCAGGACGGGAGCCTTCGCCTCTTCAGCCTCGGCTTACAATGACATCAACGCCACTCTCGGCAGTTTTTACGAGAGTCCTGAGGAAGACCCGGAAAAGGAAGCCCTGAAAGCAGAGGTGGAACAGCTCCGACAGGCTGCCGCAGCTCAGACGGCCGGACCGAGCTACGAGGAACAGGTGGCTTTGCTGGAGAAGTCCTATGAACTTGCCGCCAAATATATGCCTTCGGGCGGCAGCACGGGAATAGCGGACAGTCAGGAGACGGAAAGTCCCTCAAGGGAGAGGATGGCGAAAGCCGTTCCCGTCGGGTTGGTGTCCTCTCCGGTCGTGTCGTCCCTTCCTCAGCCTCTTACCGATTCGGTACAGTTCGCGAGGCTGCTTTCCAGTGCGGATATCGGCTTCCATACAGCTGTGGGCAGTGCCGGGACACAGATGGCGAGGAATACCATACGGGCCTGTGTGCATGGCGACCAGACCATTATCAGCGGACAAAGCGTGCGTCTCAGGCTGCTGGAGGCCATGCGTGTGGGAAGATATGTGCTGCCACGCAATACCCTGCTGACCGGTGAGGGACGTATCCAGGGCGAGCGGCTTGGCATTGAAATCCTGCAGGTCGAATATGACGGCAATGTCATTCCCGTGGAACTGACCGTGCTGGACAGTGACGGACAGGACGGGATATTCATTCCCGGTTCGACGGAAGCGAATGCGGTAAGGGAAGTGGCCGCCAACATGGGACAGAATCTCGGCACGACCATCTCCATCACCAACCAGTCGGCAGGCGACCAGCTTCTCTCCGAGCTTGGACGAGGGGCCATACAGGGCGTGTCGCAGTACATCTCCAAAAAGATGCGCGAGGAGAAGGTACACCTCAAATCAGGCTACGGACTGATGCTTTATCAGAACAACAATCAATAACCCATTAAAACAGTAAAGACATGAAAAAGATTCTTTTGATGCTTGCCCTCGCAGGCGGCGTTGCAAGTGCACATGCACAGTCGGCTGATACCACGGCTGTAAACGATTTGACCCTGAAGGCGGATATCTATCCGCAGCAGGAGGACGGCGACCTCTATCACGGGCTGTCCAGAAAGCTCACCTTTGACCGGATGATTCCGCCTTACGGTCTGGAAGTGACGTATGACAAGACGACCCATATCATCTTTCCCTCGGCTGTCCGTTACGTGGATCTCGGTTCTCCGAATCTGATTGCGGGCAAGGCAGATGGTTCAGAAAATGTAATCAGGGTAAAGGCTACCAGAAAGAACTTCCGTGAGGAGACCAACATGTCGGTGATTACCGAAAGCGGAAGTTTTTACACCTTCAATGTGAAGTATGCCGATGAGCCTCTGCTGCTCAACATCGAGATGGCCGATTTTGTTCATGACGGCAGCGAGGTGAACCGCCCGAACAATGCACTTGACATCTACCTTAAGGAACTCGGCAGCGAGTCGCCCAAGCTGGTACACCTTATATCCAAGGCCATCCACAAGGATAACAGACGTCATATCAAGCATATCGGGAGCAAGGCGTTCGGCATCCAGTACCTGCTGCGCGGACTCTATACCCATAACGGGCTGCTCTATTTCCACACCCAGGTGAAGAACACGTCCAACGTGCCTTATGAGGTGGATTTCGTGACGTTCAAGATCGTGGACAAGAAGGTACTCAAGCGCACGGCCATCCAGGAGCAGGTGATATTTCCACTGCGTGCCTACAACTATGCCACGGCTGTTGCCGGAAAGAAGGACGAGCGTACCGTATTTGTCTTCGACAAGTTCACCATTCCCGCCGACAAGATGCTGGTGGTGGAGATGCACGAGAAGAGCGGAGGCCGTCACCAGACCTTCACCGTGGAGAGTGAGGACATCGTGAGAGCGAGGGTGATCAATGAACTTAAAGTGAAATGACCATGAAGAAGTATTTGTTTCTTTTTGCCGTATGCGTATCGCTTGCCCTGTCATCGGGGCAGGCATACGCCCAGCGTTACCTTCCCGGAATGAAGGGCGTGGAACTCAGGGGTGGCTTTGCCGGAAACCTGAAATCACCGGTTGACTGGTACACGGGCTTTGCCGTGTCGGGATATACGAAAAGGGCCAACCATTGGGTGGCTGGCGTGGAATACCTGCTGAAGAACTACGGCTATCGAGGGACCTTCGTTCCACGGGCTCAGTTTACTGCCGAGGGTGGCTATTATTTGAAGTTCCTGTCCGACCCGGCGAAGATATTCTTCCTTTCTGTCGGCGGTTCCGCCCTGGTGGGATATGAGACGTTGAACTGGGGAGAAAAGGTTCTATATGACGGTTCCATGCTTTCCCACCGGGATGCCTTCGTCTATGGCGGAGCCCTGACGCTGGAGCTGGAAAGCTATGTGACTGACCGTATCGTGCTGCTTGCCCATGTGCGCGAACGTGTGCTATGGGGCAGTTCTCTGGGAAAGTTCACGACACAGTTCGGGCTTGGAGTCCGTTTCATCATCAATTAGATGCCTATGGATATAGAGATGATCAGAGGCATTCCCATTGAGGAATTCCTGTCCCGCTTGGGACATGAGCCCGTCAGAAGGCACGGCGACGAATGCTGGTATCTCTCCCCGTGCCGTGAGGAAAGGACACCTTCGTTCCATGTGAATACCCGTAAGGGTGTATGGCATGACTTCGGTACCGGACATGGGGGCGACATCTTCACCCTTGCGGGGGAAATTTCAGAAAGAGACGGCTTCATGGCACAGGCGAGGTTCATCGCCGGAGTATATGGAGGAACTATACCTGAATATGCCGGACAGAAAAGAGAAAAGGAAAGTGTCAGGACAGAAAAGCGCAAGGAGCCTTCCCGCTTCGAGGAGGTGGTTTGCGGTCCCTTGCGGTGTAATGCACTGCTTGGCTATCTGAAGGGACGCGGTATTCCAGAGGAAATCGCCCGTGCGGAGTGCGAGGAAATACGGTTCCGTCTGTACGGCAAGCGGTATTTCGCCGTCGGTTTCAGGAATATGGGCGGAGGCTATGAGCTTCGGACCAGGTTCATGAAATGGTGTCTGCCGCCCAAGGACATTTCCCTCATCCGCAACGGCTCGCTTACCTGTAACCTTTTTGAGGGTTTTATCGACTTTCTTTCATGGAAGGTACTCGGCATCAGCCGCGGTGAGGATTATCTGGTCCTCAATTCGGTGGCCCTGCTTGAACGCTCGTTCCCTTATCTGGACAATTACGGGAAGATCCGGTGCTACCTGGACAATGACGATGCCGGAAGAAGGACGCTGGCCGTCCTCAGGAAACGCTACGGTGATAGGATTGACGACTGTTCCGACCTGTATGCCGGATGCAAGGACCTAAACGAATACCTGGAAAGTAATTTTCCGCCTGAACAGTAATTTTTTTATAAACCGTTAAAACAAGAAATGAATATGAAACCTAATATGAACAGAAAAGGGCTGTATGCCCTTATATGTGCCCTGATGGGCCTGACCTTTGGTATGCTGACCTCGTGCAGCGATGACCTTGACGTGCAGCAGTCCTATCCCTTTACGGTGGAGACGATGCCGGTTCCCACACGTATTGTGAAGGGTGAAACCGTGGAAATCCGCTGTGAACTGAAACGTGAAGGACGGTTCTCCGATGCCCGATATACCATCCGTTATTTCCAGCCGGACGGTGAAGGCAAGCTGCGCATGGACGACGGGATGGTGCTGCTGCCCAACGACCGTTATCCTCTGGACAGGGAGGTGTTCCGCCTTTATTACACCTCCGAGTGTGAGGACCAGCAGAGCATTGACATCTATTTTGAGGACAACAGCGAGCCGGCACAGCTTTTCCAGCTGACCTTCGATTTCAACAATAAAACAGAGGACGAGGATACCGTGGTTACTTCCGGCGGCAAGGAACTGCCTGTCGTCATCGTATCACAATGAATCTGACCTGCCTATGGGAATAAGAGCAAAGTTGTTTGCGGCGTTTTTCGCCATTGCCTGCTTCGGGAGCATACCGTTGTGGGCGGAGAATCCGGTAAAGGAGAAACAGGACAGGTTCAGCCTTGCCGTAGAGTGTATCAAGCGGTTTGAGGGCTGGCATGGAGAAAAAAGACACTGGCCTTATGTCGGGTACGGGCATAAGGTCCTTCCCGGGGAAAGGCTGACCAATGACATTACAAAAGAACAGGGGGATTCAATCCTGAGAGCGGATTTACGCAAGCTGTGCCGTATGTTCAGTTACCTGGGACGTGATTCGCTGATTGCCGCTGTTTTGAGCTATAATGTCGGGGCATACCGTCTGAAAGGTTACGGCAAGATGCCCAAAAGTAAATTGTTGAAGAAACTGGAGGCAGGAGACCGGAATATCTATAAGGAGTATGTTTCTTTCCGGTGTTACAAAGGCAAGGTAGTGCCGAGCATTGAACGGAGAAGGAAGGTGGAATACATGCTGCTTTTTGAGGAATAAAAAATGAGGAAGAATCTTTCAGTCTTTTGACTGTCAGTTTCTTCCTCGTCTTTTGTTTTACTTTCCGGTTATCGTTTCCGCCATAGGGTTCTGCCGGTGCATTTTCCAGTTCATGATTGCCGATTTTTTGCTTGAATTTGCATAGCAGTATTCGCAGAGATGAGGGCAGGTATTGTATTCCCCGATATCCTTGGCTGCCATACATCCGCATGAGGCACGTTGTCCCGGATCCTTTTTGTGATTGCTGACGAAGTATTTGTTGTCAGGGAGAAGCACGGCACCGTAAGGAAGGTCATTCATGTCGAAAAAGGCTGGAGACGGCATTTCCTGTATGATGACGCCCAATGCGGACATCAGCTCCTTGTCTTTCCATGCCAGACGTGCTATAAGGTCACCGTCGATGCAGCGGTTACGGGATATCCTGTATTTGCCAAGATCCAGATTTTCGCCGCAGGTAGCCAGCTCCAGATTCCATCCTCTGTTACGGTTCAGTACCGTCAGTTTTCCGGCAAGCTCCTCCATTTTTTCTTTATTCCACTCATGATATGGGATTCCGCTGTCTGTCATGTTGGCCTTGACCTTTCTGTACGAGTCTATGTCTGCAAAACTGAAAACCAGCTTTTCCGTACAATTGTGTATCTCCGTTCCTACACGTTCGATCTTTTCAATCAGAGTATCCACGGATATGTTGTCTGTGAGTATCAGCGGATCGAACCGCCATATTACGGCTTCTTTGCCCAATATATCGGAAAGAGTCCTGAATGTTTCAATGCGTTCCGTCAGTGGAGGAACACCGGTTTCCAGTCCGTCTTTCTCATAATCATTCAAAGTGAACTGGATATAGCAGCCGATACCCCTTTCTTTCAGGATCGGCAGATAAGGAAGAAGAGGTTTGGGATTTTTCGACCAGAACACTATGAATCTTGTATTCCGGTAAGAGATATAGCTCTTTTTTCCGTTGAACGGGTTGTTCCACACGGAATAGCCGGTTTCGAGCCGATGGAAGAACCAGTCCGCGTAGAATGCCGGGATGTCCGTGCTGCGGCTTGCCGATATGATGTCGGGAGCCGGAACTTCCATTTTTTGACCGTCTATGATGATATTTGCTTTTTTCCAAGTCATATTGTTAAGATTATATAGTGAAGACAGGCGTCGGTTATGAACGCCTGTCCGGGTTGTTGATATGTCATTGGTTTGTTTCTATGCAAAAATAATATGAATATTTCATTCTGTAGCTGTTCAGCCTACCAGAACGGCATCCTGTATTTCCACCTCTGAGGGCAGACGGGAAAGCAGGAGTTCCGCCATTGCTCCGTTCTGCGGAATCAGTGCCGGGAAATCCGTTCTGCCCGGCTTATATATCTCAGTCGCTACATTATACAAGTCCCAAGCGGTAACCTGTCCCTTTTCGCGGACCAGTTTCAGCACCTCTTCCGTGAAGATGGAAATCTGGCTCTGGTTAAGCGGGTAGGTTTCCACGGAGGATGACAGGTTCCTGTCCGAACTGTCATGGGAGACACGCAATGCTGTCAGCAGTCCGATATACATATATACTTCCTCCAGTGAGACGATTCTGCGTTTCAGTCGCTGAATCCTTGCGATGTCTTCGTTCATGTTCACCTCGAAGTTTGCCAGCCATCCGTCCACCGTCTCGAATACCCCTTCCGTTGTCACCTTGTTCTTTCCGTAATTGCAGATGCTCCTTTCCGGCGAGAGGATACACTGGTTATGGCATACTTTCACGCACGGGCCTATGGCAGCCTGTATGCCGTCCTGATGATAGGCGACAACCAGCGTAGTTGTCAGCTCGTCCGTTTCCCAGTCCTTGATCCGGATGGTAGCGAAGATGCGTCGGAGGATGTGGGCTTCCACTGCTTTTTCACCAAGTGTCTGTTCCACCTGCGGGAGAATGCTTACTCCCGGCTGTGTCTTGTTCCTGTTCTGTGCCGCGAAGATTTCTTCCACCTCGTAATCGAGGTTGTACTTCTCGCAAATGTCCATCATACGCTGCAGGACCTGGTAGTGATAAATGCCCTGGACTGGCTTGCCGTAGATATCATTCTCCTTGTAGGTACGCTGGAGAGTCTCGAAGTTCATTACTTCGATTCCGTTGTTCTGAAAATCAAACTGCTGTTGTTTTTCCAATACTGCCATTGCTTCCATAATCTTGAATTTTATAAAGTTAATACTATGATTGTCTATTTTTTTTAGGTATGTATTTGCCATCCGTGGAACGGTTCAAGTGTCACGGCAAAGGATTGGTCGGGTATTCCGTGATAGAGCAGACCGCCTACAATGCCGATGCTTCCGTCTGGATAGCGTTGCGTGAAGCCGAACGAGTACGGGGCATGATCATAATAGAGCGAGATTTCGCTTGGATGGTCTGGATTCTCCTCCCATTTTTTCAGTCTGTCCAGACAATTCTGGAGTGATGTGTCACCGATGGATTCGGCGTAACGCTTTACATTCTGGAAATGTTCTTCATTCAGGATTTTCATGACTCATTGTATTTTATCTGTTAAACACGTCCGGCTCCGAGAGCCGGTATTTTTTATTTTTCACCTGCCTGACTGTCCCGTGACCGTACCCGCAAGGTTTGGCGAAAGAAAATACCGCAGCCATCGGCGAGGATGATTTTCTTTCAGCCAACCCCATAGGGGCCTGACCTTGTCCGGGTACGTTGGACACGGGACTACCTTTGCAGGGAGGAAAATAAAAATTCAGGGCCATCAAACTTATATCTGTGTTATTAGGTTTATGGCTAAATTGTGCCGTTTTCATGTGAATCCGCTTTGTAGATTATTTCATCTATTATCTCTTTCTCTTTTCTCTCACCTTTGAGGAAGGCAAGCAGCCACCGGAAAAAGAACGGGGCTTGGTCTGTCCCCAGCTGTGAGCTTTCCCCGTTACGGGTGGCGCATATTGCAAACCGTCCCAGTCCGAGACTGTCCTGTGGCGGTACGATATGGAATGACAGATCTTCCGTACCGTTGATATGAAGCCCGCCACGGTAGGTGTAGAAAGTCTTTGCGGCTCTACTGTCCGTATCAATGTCCACCCGGCTGTAGCCGCAGCGTTTCAGTTCTCTGATGATTTCCCTGTTTGTCATAATTGTATCTGTCTGATTGGATTTGAAATGTTCTGGTGTACTGTTCCCGTATTTGGGGATATGCCGTGTTCTGACACCCACTTCCGGTATGCCGTGGCATATTCCTGCCTTTCCCGTTCCAGACTGCTTTCCGTCTCCGGAGTATATCCGAGCAGGCGTATGTATCCGCCGTTGCAGCCTGTCAGTTCGCAGTGCATTCCGGCTGCCTCCAGTTTTCCGATGCGTTTCTGTGCCGTCTTCGCGCTTGAATACTCCTTGGGCCAGAAATAATGTTCTCCCTGTGAGCCGTAAAAGTCTTCTCCGAGTATCATTTCCCCGATATGCTTCCAGCTCTCGATGAAGCCGAAACGCGCCTTGCCCAGTGCCTGTCGCATAGCCTTGTGTGCAGGTCCTTCAGGATACCTGAACACTTCAGGAGTGTCTTTTCCCATAATCTTCGGCAGTTCCATCCGGTACGGCTGTCTGTAGCTGCCGATTCCGAGCGTGAGGTAGAAGTTGGTGTGGAAATAGTCGGTCATGGGGTCGCTTTCATCGAAATTGTATGACATCACAAAATCCCTGACGTTTGTCATCACCTCCTTGGCCCGGTCGGTCAGACTGTCCGATGCCTGGATGTTGTAGTGGTTGATGTCTCCCTGTACCTTGCCGGATTCTCTGGTGAAAGCCTCGAAGTCCGCTTTCATCAGCCGGATAAGGATTGAGTTGTATCCGTCCCTGCGGACCGAGAAGGTGTATCTCGGATAGGTCTCCTTGAGCCATGCCCTGACCAGTTCCGTGATTTCCGGCGCGGACTGTCCGTTGTAGTTGCGCCCTTTCCAGCGGTATTCATTGTACACGTATTCGGTGTATTCCTTTGCGGTGGCATCCTGAAAGTCGTGTTCGTAGCCTGTCGGGGTTGTGGAAACGCAAGGCTTGTCTTTCCAGACCTCGAACAGCTTTCCGAATTCGGTATTCACCTGCTGCATGAGGGCAGTGTCACCACCCTTGTCCGGGTGGTGAAGCATTGCCAGACGGCGGTATTCTTTTTTCAGCTCCGCCAGTGAGTGTATGTTCTGAAAATAAGTCATAGTGTAGATATTAAAGTCCCGCAAGACGGTTGATGAAATATATCTGCCAGTCCTGGTCGAGTCCGAGGTTGCTGCACGCGATTTCGAAGTCTTCGCTTCTCAGGTCGTTGTCTTCCTGAAGTTCCTGCAGGTTTCTTATCTCGTCGTCCAGGTATTCCTGTGCCTCTTCCTTGCCGCAACTGCATGAGTTGCAGATCAGGTCAATGATGTTCCGTGCCATAGCCGTTGTCTTTAATTGTTTGTCAGGTATATGTTCCTCTTCTCGTCATAGTTTTTGCCGTTCCACCATTCGTCGGCGGCCTCGGCGAATGTCTGTCCGGAATTGGCTGAAGGGAAATCGGATGTCTTGAATCCGGTCAGGTATTCAAGGTTATCGGTGCTGTTGGATTTCCACCATTCCTGCATCTTTTCCAGAAAGGATTGTTTGGAGCAGGTCTCCACATTGTCCTCACACCGGGAACACCAGATGTCATCGTCCACGTCACTGTGGTATTCATTCGTGTTTACATCCACCCATGCCTGGATTTCAATCTCCGTTGAACCGCAATCATTGCACACCTTGATTTCGGAATCGTCCGGGTGTTTGCGTCTGGCTTTGCCGTCATACAGGCTAACGGCCCGTTCCACCAGCTTTTCCCTGTAACGGTCCGTCAGTTCCGCATAGAACCGTTCAGCGGCTCCGAATATTCCCTTGTCCGTCATCAGAGACCATTTTTCCCAAAAGTGTGGGTGCATTTCCTTGAATACTGTCCTGCACTCTTCCTCGCACCAGGCATTCCACATATAGTAGAAGAAGCTGGAGACTGCATTTTCCGCTTGATATTTCATAATGTTGTTTTTATTTAAGGTTATACATCCTTGCAAAATAGCTGTTCACTTCAGGGATCCTTTTCTTGTAATAGGGCTGGTTGTCCCTGCACCAGTCCGCCAGTTCCTGTTTGTTCCTGAAAGGTTCCCTCCAGCTTTGCCCGCTCATGATCATTTCCACCTGCGGGGCCAGTTCCCTGATGAACGCTCCGACAGTCCATCCTTCCCAGACGTATCTGTCCATATTGATTTTTGTTGCCATATTGTCTTTCGTTTCAAGAGTTTCCTTTTGTATTTTCAAGTTGAAGCCTTACTGCTTCGTACATTTGATTAAGCCAATCAATGTTGCTGGCTCCGAGTTCGAAAGGACTCTGACAGAAAACCTCTTCCATACTGTCCTTTATTGTTGCCAACACGGTAATGTGCTTGTCAGTAACCTCAATTCCTGTAACATAACACTCGTATGGTTCTGCATTATCGTCAAACCAGATGATCCATACAGGGTCTTCTTCGTTGTCGGTAAACGTGATTTTTTTCAGGCCGTGCGCATCGAGCAGTTGCCTGATGGCTTCGATTATGTCCTTTCTCAGTTCTTCAATCCTGTCGCTGAAACACATGGACGTGTATCTGACCTTGCCTTTGTCAACCCGTTCCCTGAAAGAAAGGATCTGCATGTCAGGGTGACTGCTGAATCTCCACTCTGTCACCTCGTCATCATCGCGGGTAGTGTGGATGTTTCCGCCCAATACCAGACCGCACTCTTCCGTTACAATTCTTTCCGCCTCGTCGCGGTCTTCCGCCACGACCTTATAGGTACCCTCGAAGGTGTACCTTACTCTTACATCGTACTTTGCCATAATTCCTATGATTTGGTTAATGATTTCTATTGTTGATTCTTATTCTTGGTTCTCGAACGATTCCGGTGACAACCGGTACAGTTCAGCCAGGTTCAGTTTGGCCATCGGGTATTCCACCCATCCGCTTTTGCGTCTGTATCCCGTATCTTCGGCAAGGCTGTTCCTTATGAGGAATTCCATCGCTTCCGGATTGTTGTTTATGTCAATGAATGCCTGGTCGGGAATCCCGAATGCCGGGGAGTCTTCCAGATTGACGGTAAGTACCGTGTATAGTTCCCCGTTGTCCGGTGATTCCAGACTCAGAACCGGCCATCCGTTCGGGTAGAAGCCGGTGACAAGCCTGAATTCCTTTCCATGATACCGGAATGTCCTTTCAGACCGGTTTTTCCCGGATTCCTGAATTTTGAAGTCGTCTTCTCCTTCAGTGAATGTCCTCACCGGGCAGGACACATCGTAATGGCAGCCGTCTTCGTGTCCGCACAGGTATTCTTTTCCCTTGAATAGGATGATTGCATATTTCTTTTCCATGATTTGATATCTTTAAGTGACCATACTTGATTTATGAAGCGACAAGACCTATCTTTTCTCCGAAGAAGGAATCGCATACCCCGTACACATGCTTGATGGAGCATTCATATTTTGAGTTCTCGCTGTCAAGACGGAAGCGGAATCCGTGATAGTCCCTGACTCCCAGTTTCAGCCGGACATCCTTTTTAAGCTCCATTTCCAGGAGACTTCCACCGCCGTACATGGAGCTGAATATACCGCAGCAGTTACCTTTGGGGATAATGACTTCCCCGAGCGAGAATCCGGCTTCATAGAGTTCCGTCAGGCTTACCTTACCGATATAGGTCAGCAGGTTAGCACCGCAGCAGGAGTTGACGAGTTCCTGGTAGAATTGTTCGTAGGATACCTGTTCCTTGCCATCTCGGTATTTTTTGTCGGGGAACCGGCCATATACCGTGTAGCCTTTCTCCACCAGCATTTTCTTCACTTTGGCTGGATTGAGGTTCAGCGCGTCTATCATATCCCCGAAATAGGATTCCTTGTACCGGTATCCTTCCTGCGATTCCAGCCAGTTGGAATTGATGCAGTCGTAGTTTGACAGCATCTCGACACGCACGGGGATGTCATCCGTGTTTTTGAGAAGTTCTTTCAGCGTGTCAGAGTCGTTTCTGTCATAGATTTCTTCCCTGATTTCGTCTTCGTGTTCTTGAAAGAACTTGTCCACTTCCTCTTCCCCGAAATCATGGAAACGGATACATTCATCCTTCAGCTTTGAGACGATTTCACGGACAGCTTCCCATTCGGCGTCACCGTACCATTCGTCCACTTTCTCCCACAGACTTTCACAGCTCTTTTCTTCCAGACACTTCTGGATGGTGTCACGGCAGTTGTTGAGATTGTCGTTGTAGTCCACCCACACCAGCGTGTAGGACTTGTCCATGAGCGATTTCACGAATTCCATGGTCAGTCTTTTCTGTTCTTCCATATTCCGTTACCTGTGTACGGCAGGATTCCGTTTCCCGTACATGTATTTATTTTTCTGTTGTTTCTCGTTCAGTTTATTTTTGTCTCTTTCCCGCTGTCTTTCGCTGCCAGGATACCGAAAGGCAGATCGAGTATCCTGTGGTTAAAACATAGCGTTGAATTGTAGTCCGTGCGTTGCCAGAGGGTAAAATGGTCTCCGGCGAACGACCATCTGAAATAGCCTGACAGTGAGCCGAACTGCGGATTGACATTCCTGCTTATGAGGAAGCGGTTCACGTCCACGATGTGTCCCGCCGTCAGTAGTATGTTCAGTATTTCCACGAATGCCAGCTGCGAGTATGGGTCGATAGGCATTACAGGTCCTTTGAAGTTGATTTCCATATCTTTTGTCTTTTAGTCATAATTGTCATCAAATATTTCGTAACGGAATGGAAGCATGTCGCAGTAGTAGCTTGATACGCCCGTGTATATCAGGGCATCTTCTCCCGTGTCCGCGTCTTCTTCCGTTTCCGTGACGGTATCCCCGTACAGGTCATGGTAGTGTGATACCATCATGTGCGGGTCATCCGTGGTGATGTCATATCCGTAACTTCTGCTCCAGCTTATGAAAAACTCCGTTTCTTCCTCTTCGAGCCTTTCAAGGGCATCCCTGATCTCGAAGAAGTTGGGACAGAGCCATTCACGGCTGATCAGCGTGTCCGGGATGTTCTCCCATCTGGGATACCGGTATTCCGGTTCCTTTTCCCCGGGGAACAGGTCGGAACAGGCGCACAGGAACTCACCCATGTCGCTGTAGTCGGACAGGTGCAGCCAGTAGTCCCTGTAATCCTTTATGTCCATGAGATGCTGTGTGGTCACGGCAATCTCTGCATTGTTCAGATCCATATTATTTTTCTTTTTATGTATGTGGAGCCCGGGGGTTCCATTCCACCGACTCCCAAAAGGTGCCGTGTCCCGGCTGTGCAGGGTTTTTCGGGAAAATACCGCAGCCACCGGCGAGGATGATTTTCCCGAAAACCGCCTGCGGCATGACCTTGCTCAGCCGAGCGGGACGCGGACTACCTTTGTCGGTGGGAATGGGACTTCCGGGCATCTCCATACGGTTCATGTTCATTCTGTTATTCGCTGGCTTCCCCAGCTGATGTGTATCTTGCCTTCGCTGTCCTGCGTGCGGACAAGCAGGCTGTCTATGACGGACATCGTGATGTCGAACTCCTCGAAGATCTCGGACTGCTCCTTTACCTCACCCGTCTTGATGAACTCGTTCAGACGCTCCTTGGTCAGCACCAAGGCCATCAGGTTCTGTTCGACCGAGTCTTCATAGGTGACGTAATGGACGTTCTTCATCTCTCTGGAGTCCAGACGGATGAAACGGAAATAGAACTGCTCCATACGTGGGATGTTCCATTGCAGGGATTCCAGTATCACGTCATTGCAGGTAGGTATGTTCACCGAGCTGCTCAGGCTCTGCTGCGTGCATATCAGGATACCGTTGATGGTGGAGTCGAACTCCGTCACGATTTTCTGACGTTTCCTGAAGGCCACGTCTCCCTTGACCACGAATACCGGCCTGTCGGGGAAATGTGCCCGGATATAGCTCTCGTAGAGGTCGAAGGCCGCCAGCGTGGTGCACCCGATGGCCACCTTGCCCGGTATTGTCCTCACGAGCCTTTCGATATAGCGGGTCTTGGAGGGATATTCGTCGCCGTAATATCCCTCTATCAGGTGCGGGACCGAACAGGCCTTGATAAGCAGCTTGATCTGCCTCATGAGTCTCAGCCCCGCATCCTTTTTCGTGTCTCCCGTGCTGTTGTAGTACAGTTCGCAGATGCGGCAGAACTCCTCGATGATGACACGGTACACCTCGTGTTCTCCTTCCGAGGGGCGGACGGTATGCGTACGTACCCGGTATTTCTCTCCCGCAAAATCCCTGAATTTACGGGTGATGACCGTCTTGCCGATAAGTTCGGAAAGCTCGTCCTTGTTGTAGACATCCTGGTTCTGTTTCTCTATGCCGAAAACAGTGGCTTTCCCCGGACAGTGGCAGGCACGGAAAAGGACATGCCCCCTGAAGGCGGGGAACGGTGTTCCGTAATCCGGGTTGTTCTCTTCCTCTATCTCGTGGTCCCTGTTTTCGTGGTAGACCTGCGGGCTCCAGCATATCATGTTTACGGAGTTGTTGTAGAGTAGTTCGAACTGGCTGTACAGTTCCGCGATGTTGTTGCGGGTGGTTGTTCCCGTGTCGAGGATCTTGTACCTGAGCCTCCTGAATATGCACAGGATGTTTCTTGTACGCTGCGATGTGGGATTGGTGATTTCGTCCGACTCGTCGAAGACAAGGCACAGCTTGCCGGAAGTGCGTTTCACGAAACGCATCAGTCCTCTTTTCAGTTTCCGGAGCATGGAGGTGGAGACGACAAGGAATGTCCCTTCCGGTATGTTGTTGAGGTCGCCGGCGGTCTGTATTGTACGGAAGCGTTCCTTGTTTATGGTAAGGAACGGTATCCAGGTCATGTTGGTGGCGATGGCCGGGGCAAGTATGATGACGTTCTTTGCCTTTCTGAACTTGAGCAGGTATTTCGCCCTGTGATAGACGGCGGCAGTCTTGCCCGAGCCCTGCTGCCAGTTCAGCAGGGCGTAGCGTTTCTGCAACACGAGGTTCAGGTCGTGTTTCTGCAAGTCCGTGAATTCGCAGACTTCACCGTCCTTGTTGATGAATGTGGTGCGGTCCAGGTATTCCTTCAGGCCGGCATCTTCCCGCATTTCCGCAAACTGGAGATTCTGGGTCTCGTATTGCCTCTGTTTGCGCCGTATCAGTTTACTGGCGGCACGGATCTGCCGCATGTTCTTTTCTGTGACGTTTTCCGGCATCGGGAGTTCGGCCCTTCCGAGTATGAGGTCGTTGATGCCTGCGGCCTTGTGCGTGACCTTGTCAAGCAGACGCGGGGCATATTGCTTCAGCTTGAAGCCGTAGGATGTCTTCACCAATGCCACTTCCTTGCGCTGCACCACGTTCTGCGAGGTGATGTACCTGCGGATGATGCCGAGAACCTTGCCGGTGGTCAGCTTCTTGCGTTCCCATTCCTTTATCTGTTCCCGGGTGGCATTTTCCGGCGGTTTCTGGTTGCGGAATTTGGACACCAGCGCCTCCGCCTTTTCGACATGCCTGTTCAGCACGGCATGGACTTTCAGCTCGTACATGTATTTGGCGAGCCTGTACTCGAACTGTTCCAGCTCTTCTTTGTCTATATGGTTGCACTCCCGCATCAGCTGGAGGCGCAGCCGGTGTTTCATTTTCCGCACTTCGGCTATGCGTTTCTTCAGCTCATCCATGCTGACAAACTCTTCCGCGTTGTAGGGCTGCATTTCAATATGGAGGGAACGGCGGAGGAATACCATGATTTTTGTTGCGAAATTCTGCACGCCCACCGTAGAGAATGCTGAATGTTCCAGCCTGGTCTGGCCGATGAAGGAGAAATTCGAGTTGATTTTCGCCACGCGGGTCTTTTCCCAGAATTCGTTCTGCATGAAGGAGAGAGGGACGATGACCATCAGGATTCCGGCAGGGTTGAGCACGTCATAGGCCTTGTCCATGTAGAATTCCTGCGACAGCCTGTAATCAAATTTCAGGTTGAAGGGCGGATTTCCGACAATGATGTCGAAACGCTGTTCGGGATTGTACAGCTGTATGTCGCATTTCTCGATATGGGCTTCCGGGTAGAGGTATCTGGCAACGGCCACCGCCTTGCCGTCAATGTCGAAGCCGTAGGCGTTGTGCAGGTTGGGCAGATGGTTGAAGAAGTTGCCCATGCCGCAGCACATGTCAAGCACCATTTCCGTGGATGTAGGAGAAAGGGTCTCCACCATGCTCCGGCATATGTCATGTGGTGTGAAGAACTGGCCCATCTCGAATTCCTTCTTGGCCTCGGCGTATTCATGGTAGCTGGTGAAATCCGACTGCCTGAGGTTGTGCAGTCCTCCGATTCCCGTGTAGCAGTTGTAGATGCTTTCCTTCGGGACGAGGTCCTTGCCGGAGTCTATGGCGAAAAGGATTTTCTCGTTGATCTCGGCACGCCTGTCCTGGGGAATCTGTTGGGGTATGATGGCATACATGTCTTTTCTTTTTTAATGGTTGGAAACGAAGACACCCCGCAAGGATGTCTTACGGGGTGTCTGAATAAGTATTTCATGAATCACTCTTCTCTGAGTGTGATTTCATCCAGCCGCAGTCTTCTGTAGCAGTTCTCTGCGGCCTGGCTGTCCTTGAAGCGTACGTCGATGCGTCCGTTCTTGTAGAACTTGATCTGTTCTGCGTTGCTCAGGGTGAGGTTGTACCATTCGGTTATATCCACATCGCGTCTGTCAAGGCCGATGACCATACCGCTTGAACCGTTTATCACGTCATCCGCCCCGTATGCGATACCTTCGCAGAAAATGTCCAATTTCCTTCCGCAGTCATACGAGAACTCATATTCCTTGTGGTATTCCAGATGGATGCTGTCCCAGGACACGATGTCAGGGAAAGTTATCTTGTCCTTTTTCAGTTCGGGCTTCACCTTGCTCCAGCGGGAAGGCTGTACCGTTTTCAGGAAACGGGCCAGCAGTTCTTCCTCTGCGGTCTCACGGAAACTTTTTCCGCCGAGGTGTTCGATGACCATGTCCACGTAAGTCTGGTAGACCGGACGGAATCCCATGCGCATGGCCTTCTCGTCGATTACAGGAATGGGTACATCTACATTGTAGGTCCTGTTGAAATAGGAAATGATTCGATTCGCGAAATTCGCATTGGCATTGCAGTTGTTGTCCGCAAGCTCGTTGATGAGGTCAAACGGTTTGAATTCGTTGTGGGTATAGTCATCTTCCCCGCTGTTGTTGAAATAGAAATTCCGTATGGAGACCTTACCGTTATCCTCATACTTGAAGCTCTTGATTTCCCGATACCGTTCCGCTTCTTCCTTGAAGATGTCATACCATCGGTCGATACGGTCAAGTGTCCTGTAGAGCTGGTCCTGCTGTAGCTGGCAATACTGCCGGTCCTGTTCTGTAATTTTGTCCTCGTTCCTTACTTGCACGTTCAGGATACCTGTAAGCAGGTCAGTGTGGCTGCCTGCTGTTCTTGTTGCTGTTGTCTGCATAACTGTATTGTTTTAGAGATTGTCAATTTCGGGTTTGATACGGTAACAGTAGGTGATGTGGCTGTCCATGTCCTTGACCAGCTTGACCTGTTCGGGATGGAAGTTGAGACGCCGTTCCATGGCCGGGGCATCTATCTTGTCCCATTCGTGCTGCGGCAGGAACCGGTTTTCATGTCGGAAACACCAGAGTACGATCTGGTTTTCCCAGTTGCCCTTGAACACAGTCCCTTCATAGTCCTTCAGGAACTGCCGGAAGTTCTCTTCGGTCCTGAAAGCTATGTCGTAGCCCTGGTACAGGTTGCGTGCGTCCGGACCCGTGTCCTTTGTCAGATAATACTGTCTCCATGTTTCCGTGGTGAAATCGCCGTAGAGAGGGTCAGGTTCGGAATAGGACCATAACGCCACTCTTGCCGTGAATGTGACGGCACCGTTGGCACACGCTCCGCAGTTTCCCCAGTCCTTGAATGCACCTTCCGTCCATCTGACGAATTTCAATTGCTTGGGGTCAATATGGTGGAAGGCCCCTCCGCTGACGCTCAGCCGGATATTGGCGTCCTGCTCCCATACAAAGGGAATATAAGGTTCTTCACAGATGGAAATCCGACCGCTCTCTTCATCATTGTTTTCAATAAGGGCATTGCCGTAATATTTCCCGTATCTGTCCACATAGATGAGTCTGTCACCTATCTGTGGAGTCTTTTCCGAGCGTGTCCTTTCTATCAGTTCCACATAGCCGTTGGCCATATCCACGTCCTGCTGTGTCAACCAGTGTTCATGATCGTACAGAATGTTCAGTGGTTTGAGTGTTTCCACCGTGTACTTGTTCTTTGTTGCCTGTAACATAACATTTGATTTTTTGTTAGTCCGGCTTCTGGGGCCGGAGTTCCCATAACTACAGGCCTAAAAAGGTCGTGTTCCGTACATGCATGGCTTCGGGAAAAAATACCGCAAGCCCTCCGGGGCGAGGATGATTTTTTCCACGAACCCGAAGGGCTTGGCCTTGCTTGTACGGGAAGAACACGAATTACCTTTGCCTGTGGTTATGGGGACTCGGCTACGGTATGCTCGTTTTTCCCGATATGTTTTTATTCCGTAAGATTGCAGCCGTTTATATGGCCTTTTCAGAAAGAAATGTTATCTTTGCAAGTGAGATAAAGAGTTATTTGAAAGCATGAGAAATATGGCGGTTTGGAACAGTCCGGCTTTTTCTTATCCATTGCCCGTTCTCGTGCAAGTTTTATCCAATCTGTTGATAGTCAAATAAAACCTACCTGATTACAACAAATATAGTGAAAGGCGAGAGCAAAAAAGCCAAACTTGTTTGAGTTTTTTTGCCGAGCCGCATCCTATCTTCTGGAAAGATAGTGAAAGGCGAGAGACAAGCAAAGATGCTTGCACAATTTGCTTGGCCGAGCCGTATCGTATCTTCGCATCAAGCAAAGATACGAACTTTCGCCATTCGTGATTCGGCCCGCTTCTATCCTTTATACTTTTTTGTAAAACAATTCATAAAAGCGAAAATCTTTGGCGCGCAGACTAACAAAAATCCAAATACTTTGTTATCTTTGTATAGTCACATTAAAAACGATAAAGATTATGAAAGGTCTTAATTTACTGTTTGCATTCCTCGGCGGAGCCGCCGTGGGTGCTGTGGCCGGCATCTTGTTTGCCCCCGAAAAGGGCTCGGACATGAGAGCTCGCATCTGTAAAATGCTTCACGACAAGGGTATCCACCTGAAGAAAGAAGAGATGGAGCAACTCGTCGACCAGATTGCCGAAGAAGTGAAAGGCGTAAAATAGACTGCGCCCGTTACCACAATGGGAATATCAAGACAGACCTTCGGTAGTCTTGATACTCTCATTGTGTATCTATATCTTATGTATCTCCTCTAACCCTGCTATATTATGCCCGATACCCCCGACAACTCATTCAAGCGACTATTCGACGAAGGTAAAAAATACCTCACCCTGCAAATCGACTATGCCAAACTGACGGCCACCGAAAAGATTTCGGTCATTCTGGGCATGTCGGTACTCTTTATCATCATTCTGGTTCTGGCCGTAGGGGCCGGCATATACCTGTCGTTTGCCCTGGTCTATCTGCTGGAACCGCTCGTGGGCATCGTGGGCAGCTATGCCCTGCTCGGTGCGCTGTTTCTGATACTCATTGCCATTGTGGTCATCTTCAAACGGCAACTCATCCTCGCCCCCATCACCCGATTCATTTCGCGCGTACTATTAGATAACGACAAAACTCCTCAATAACATGGATACACCGAAAACCCCATCCAAAGGTCTTACCCTCGAAGAGATTGCCGCTCGACGACAAGCCCTGAAAACGGCTATTGCCGAACAACGAAAGTGTGTCGACGAGGCTTATCGACAGGTCATCTCGCCCTTTACCGAAGCTCGATCAATTACCAAATACATCGGCAGCAACCTGCTCGGCGGTGTCACCCTGCTCGAGAGCGCCATGTGGGGATTCCGACTGGTATCACGAATATTCCGTCTGTTCAAACGGTTTCGCTAATCCTCCCTTATCTCCTTCGAGACCATTATGCACCAAGACTGGCCTCCACATACAATCCTCATCACCGAAACCCCTCGCCCCGACACCCCGCAGAAGTCGAGCCTGACCGATAATTGTTAATCCCTGCCATCGGCTAAACCTTGTTGATTATCTTCTGTTTATAGATAAACGGAAATATGAAACAGCCATGAAATTAGTACGACTGATCGGATATATCGCCATCGGGGTGAGCCTGACCAACTGCAACGGGAAATACGAAATAGAGGGACACACCCAACTGATCCCCGACGGCACCACGCTCTTTCTGCAAAAGCTGACCGGACAACAATTCGAAATCATCGACAGCGCCGTAGTCCGAAACGGCGCCTTTACGTTCGAAGGAGACCAGACAGAACCGGCTATTGCCATACTGGTACCCCGCGACGAGCGGGCGTCACAATATCCCCCGCTGCTGCTCGCCCTCGAACCCGGCACCATCGAGGTGACATTCGACTCGGTCACCCACCTGTCGGGCACTCCGCTGAACGACCGGCTGCAAGTCTACGAGGAGCAACGTCAGACCTTCGACAGCCACATACAGGAGATTACCCGACTTTACCTGAAGGACTATCTCGCCGGACAACTCACCGACAGCACCTTCAACACCCTGAAACAGGCTTTCGAAAAAGAGCAGCAGGGGCTCGAACGGCTGACCCGCAAATACATCGCGGCCAATACCGACAACGTGACCTCGGTCTACCTGTTTCTGCAAAACAGCTTTCTCTTCTCGCCCGACGAGCAACGTAGCCTCATCGCCAATGCCGCCACCTCGTTCAAAAAGAATCCGGCCATCCAGAAGCTGTCGCACATGCTCTCGCGCCTGAAAAACGTGGCCCCCGACATGCCCTACACCGACCTGACCCTGCAAACGCCCGAGGGAACAATGGCCTCGCTCTCGCAATACGTAGGGCACGGCCGGTATGTGCTGCTCGACTTCTGGGCCTCGTGGTGTCCGCCCTGCCAGCGACAGACTCCCTATCTGAAACAGTTGTACAGCCGATACGGCAACGGACAACTCTCGATAGTGAGCATCTCGCTCGATACCGATCGCGAAGCCTGGCTCACCTATGTGCGCGAGAACCAGATGACGTGGCCGCAACTGGGCGACCCCAAGGGGTGGGACTCCGACGCCATCCTGTCGTATGTGATTCAGGGTATCCCCCACTTCGTCCTCATCGCCCCCGACGGCACCATCGTGGCCAATAACCCTTCGGAAGAGGAGCTGAATACTCTGCTGGCCTCCCGGCTGAAACGGCAATAAATGTAAAAATTGGTTCTTTTTTCCTTATCCGACCTGCCAAATAGCCACCATCCTGTGTATAAAAATTTACAAGTGACAATATTTTATCATAAAAATAACAGGGAGACAAAAAATTTTTTATATTTGCCCGCCTAATGATAAAAAATTTTATCACCATGTGGAAATTTATATGCACAGCGATGATACTCATCGCCCTGGCAGGATGCCACACCAACAAGAATATGTCGAAGACTGAAAACACGGTCGTGACGACCGACTACACCCTGCCGCAGGAATTACCCGTATCTGCATCGTTCCGTATGTTTTGGGAAGCCTGGCAAGCCGACCTCGCACAATCGGGTCAGGCCATCGACGACTATACCCCCTCGACGTTACTGGTCCAACGCTTCTCGCTGCGCAACCAGAACGGCGAATACCTCGCCACCGGGTTTCTGCACACCGATGCCGAATTCGATGCCGACGCCCTCACCCAACTGGGCGGCTATTGCGTGAAGTACAACGAGACGATGTACAGTTTTGCCATACCCTTGCGGAGCCTTACCCGCTTCGTTACCCTGCCGGGCATTACCTATATCGAGGCATCGTCGCCTGCACGTCCCCGATAACTAAACCTTTACGAATTATCTATTGTTTTAATAACTAAATCGATGAAAAAAGTATTACTATCAGTTTATCTCTTAGCGCTTGCCTGCCAATTTGGCGCAACCGCTGAAGAGAAGATGTCGCCATCGACACAAAATTTTCTGCGCAGTTACGAATTGACCCCTACGATGCAACGCGCCAAACTGAAATCGACCTATGCCGTAGACCAGGAGAATAGCCAAACCATCGTCTCGGCATTCCTCCACCTTAACGATGAAAACGACCTCGAAGGCCTGGCCGACAACGGTGTAACCGTCAATGCCCAATACGGTACCATCCTCTCGGTACGCATTCCGGCCGACAACCTCGAGGCGGTATCGCAACTGCCCTCGGTCGAGTATATCGAGATTGGACGTCCGGTACATAAACTCATGAACACGGTACGTAGCGCCGCCTTCGCCAATGTCGATGCCCTGCACGCCGGCACGGGCCTCACCCTGTCTCTTATACACATCTGACGCTGCCGACGAATAGCCTTGTG
>ERZ1026921.171-NODE-171-length-41125-cov-11.290261_pt1 | contig 41125 bp, 42 predicted proteins | sample MGYA00519571_ERZ1026921 | MGnify/ENA primary metagenome ERZ1026921 (study PRJEB26926, sample SAMN06164877) | human gut metagenome | biome: ENVO:00009003; feature: ENVO:2100002; material: ENVO:00002003 | host: Homo sapiens | place: USA | collected 2012 ... | reverse complement strand
GGTGACGGGAATCGAACCCGCATCCCCAGCTTGGAAGGCTGGTGCCCTGGCCATTGTGCTACACCCGCGTGCGCCCTCCACTCAAATCGTCAGCTTGTACATATTACCATAGGCCACCGTCCGTGTCAAGAAAAAAATCGGAGAACGGGGCACTTTTCCGTGGAAACAGCCTTGTCTACGCTCCGTAGACAAAGTCAGCTGGTGGGGGATGGACAAAAATCCGCCGTATGCTATACTGGGAACAACAAGAAAAAAGGAGGCCGCGACAATGGATATGGAAAAGACAGGCACCTATCTGGCATCACTCCGCAGGGGGCGGGACATGACACAGCAGCAGGTGGCGGATATATTAGGGGTGTCCAACAAAACTGTCAGCAAATGGGAGTCCGGCGCGGGGCTACCGGACATTGCCGCACTGCCGGCGCTGGCGGCGCTGTACGGCGTAACGGCGGACGACATCCTGGCCGGTGAGACGCGCCCCCGAGCCTGCGCCGACACGCCGGCGGAGGTGGAGGCCTATCTGGAGCGCCGGGGAAGCCTGCGCTTCCGCATCGGGTACAGTCTGGCAGTAATGGCGTTGGCAGTGTGGGTGGCATTCCCTTATAACAACTGGTCGTGGCTGTGCCTGCTGGCGTCGCCTCTGTGCCTGTGGCTGGGCTGGGGCGTGTGCCGCAACCGAGAGACGCTGCGCCGCCGCATCCTGCTGCTGATACCGCTGTGCGCCCTGTGGCTGTTCGCGGCCATACAGCTGCTGGGGGTGTGGCGCCTACTGGTGTCCGCCTATGCGCTGCACGGCGGTGTGGTGCGGCAGTTTTCCTGGGCCGCGCTGACTGTGCGGCAGGAGGCGGTATGGCTGCTGCTGCCGCTGCTGCTGGCGGCGGCGCTGGTAGTCGGCGGCGCGGTGCTGAAAGAGCCGCTGGTGCGGGATAGGGGATTCCGTTTTGCACTGTATGGCGGCTGCGGACTGCTCTTTGCCGTGGAGGTCGTGCGGATCATGGTGTGTTGGGCGCCGGCCGCTGCCTATGCGGCCACGGTCAGTACGGCGGAAAGCGTTATGATCAGCCGCTATGCCGACCTGTCCGCGGTGGCCTGGCCCTTGGAGACGGTGCGTTGGATCGTCCTGGCGGCGGTGGTAGCGGCCTGGCTGGTGTGGGGCATGCAGGCATATCGACACGCAAAGAAAAATTAAACTTGCCTAACCTACGGGATTGGTGGTATACTATACACGGGTCATCTTATGGCCCGTGTATTTTCTGACAGGAGGAAGACCTATGATCTCCACGAAAGGTCGCTATTCCATCCGCGTTCTGCTGGATCTGGCGGAGCACCGCAGCGGGGACTTTATACCCATGAAGGAGGTGGCCGCCCGGCAGGACATCTCCCTGAAATACATCGAGCGGCTCATGCCCGCCCTGAAAGCCGCCGGCCTGGTGGAGAGCGTCCACGGCATCGGCGGAGGCTACCGTCTGACGCGAGAGCCGGAGGACTACACCCTCTGGGAGATACTGGAGCTGGCGGAGGGCAATCTGGCGCCCGTCACCTGTCTCCAGCCGGATGCCCCGGTGTGCCAGCGGGCCGGGGAGTGCCGGACGCTGGGCGTGTGGCAGGGTTTTTACAAGCTGACGCAGGACTATTTCTCCCACATCACGCTGGCGGATCTGATGAACGCCCCGCAGGGGGACAATTATGTGATATAAGCGAAAAAGAACCGCCCGCGGGCGGTTCTTTTTTTGCCTGTTCAGGGCTGATAGGTCAGGGATACGGTGTCGTTATCGGAGCCGTCCAGGTTGTAGTAATAGCCTGTCAGCGTCACAGACCCGACCTCGTTCACATCTACCAGCCGATTGAACACATAGGTGTAGTTTTCAAAGGCAGCTTGACCGTCGCCTGTAATGGAGCCGATGACCCAGTTCATCAGGTTTTTGCTGCTGCTTTCCACGGCGAAGCTGCTGCCGTCCTTGGCATTGACCAGCACCTCGTCAGTGTGTATTTCGCGGCTGGGGTCGGGATTTACGATGGTCATGCCCAGGGCAGAGAGCGTCACGATCTCGCCGTTTTTGGCAGTCATGGTCTTGACGGGCACGTAGGTCTGGGGCTGGATAGAGATGGAGTAAGGCTGGCTAGCACTGTCGTACACGGTGAAGTAGAAATCATCGCCCTTCTGGAAATCCTTACCGGCTGCAAAATAGAGCACCACCTGCAGGCGGGTATCGGTGCTGGCATCCTCGTCCACATGGCATCTGCTGTTGATGCAGGTACCGCCGTAACCCTGTGCGTCGGGCGCACTGCCCAGCCACATGGACGGCTCGGCGGACATATCCACGGCTTCGCCGTATCCTGCGTCTGTATACTTCACGCCGTCCGGATTCTCCACCGAGTAGGTCAGCATACCGCTGCCGCTTTCATCTATGAGGAGCGTGCCGAGGCGGATGGTGTTGCCCTCGACCGTCATTTCCGCGTCCAACTTGGACAAATATTTGCCCACCAGACGCTGGGTGGTCTGGATGTCGCCGGGGATGCGCTCCATATCGGGAACAGACACGGCGGTACCCTTGCCGTCGTCTACGGTGGGCGTGGTGGCATCCAAATCGTCGGTAAAGGCGTGGTGGGTGGTGTCGTCCACTTTGTCGGCGGGAGATACGTCGGCTTTGATGAGCGTTACGATGCCGCCGGCCACGGCAATGGTCAGCGTCAGCGCGGCGGCAATGGCGACCACGGCGCTCTTGCCCAGCGCCCGGCGTGTCTTTTTCTCGTTTCGCATGGTCTTTCTAACCTCCGTCAGTGTGTCCGGGGAGGCGTGCAGCGGGGAAAAGGCTTTTTCAAATAATTCTCTGTCATGCATACTGCGGCACCTCCGATAAAATGTGTTTCAGCTTCTCTCTGGCGCGGGCGAGCCGGGTGCGCACCGTTTCCTCCGGTATGCCCAGCAGTCCGGCGATCTCCCTCTGGCGGTAGCCCTCGTAGTAGTACAGCAGCACCGGCAGGCGGTACCGCCTGTCCAGCGACATCACCGCGTCGAACAGCTCCCGGTATTGGGGCTGCTCGAACACCAGCGTGTTCTCGTAGTCGGCGATGTCCTCCGCCTTGTGCCACGGGGCGCGGAGCACGTTCTTGCAGCGATTGACCGTGACGCGGATGAGCCAATTCTTCACATGGGCGTCGCTTTCGAACGCCTTGTCTTCTTTGTACAGCTGTATCAGCACGTCCTGGGTCACATCGTCGGCATCGTCCCGGCAGCGCAGATAGCTGTACGCCACCCGGAACACCGTGTCCATATACCGCTCCGCCAGCGGGGTGAACTGTTCGTCCGTCATAGGGGTTCTCCTTTTGTTGAGGTGAAAGGCCTTTCATCTATCATACACCTGCGGAGCAAAAAACGTTTCAAAAAAGCAGAAAAAATGTAGAAAGAAAATAGAAGGAGAATAGAAAGAAAGTGGAAAGAAACAGAAGAAAAGACGAACGGACCTCGAAAGAGGTCCGTTCGTCATGTTTGTGAGGAGAAAATGGAAGGAAGAAAAACGCAGTATCAGTCCGCAAACAGCGGGGTGGAGAGATAGCGGTCGCCGGTGTCGGGCAGCAGGACCACGATGGTCTTGCCGGCGTTCTCCGGACGCTTGGCCAGCTCGATGGCGGCCCACAGTGCCGCGCCGGAGGAGATACCCACCAGCACGCCCTCGCGGTGACCCATTTCCTTGCCTACGGCAAAGGCGTCGTCGTTATCTACGGGGATGATCTCGTCGTAGATCTTGGTGTCCAGCACGTCAGGGACGAAGCCCGCGCCGATGCCCTGGATCTTGTGGGAGCCGGCGATGCCGGTGGACAGCACGGCGGAGGTCTTGGGCTCCACGGCGACTACCTTGACGGCGGGGTTCTTTTCCTTCAGGAACTTACCGGTGCCGGTGATGGTACCGCCGGTGCCCACGCCGGCCACGAAGAAGTCCACCTTGCCGTCGGTGTCGGCCCAGATCTCGGGGCCGGTGGTCTCGTAGTGGGCCTTGGGGTTGGCGGGATTGACGAACTGGCCTGCCACGAAGCTGTTGGGGATCTCCTTGGCCAGCTCGTCGGCCTTGGCAATGGCACCCTTCATGCCCTTGGCACCCTCGGTGAGCACCAGCTCGGCGCCGTAAGCCTTCATCAGCTGGCGGCGCTCCACGGACATGGTCTCGGGCATAACGATGATGATGCGGTAGCCCCGGGCGGCGGCCACGGAGGCCAGGCCGATACCGGTGTTGCCGGAGGTGGGTTCAATGATGACGCTGCCGGCCTTCAGCAGCCCCTTGGCCTCGGCGTCGTCGATCATGGCCCTGGCGATACGGTCCTTGACGCTGCCGGCGGGGTTGAAGTACTCCAGCTTGGCGACGATCTTCGCCTTGAGGTCATGGGCCTTTTCGATATGGGTCAGCTCCAGCAGGGGAGTCTTGCCGATCAGCTGGTCAGCGGAAGTGTAAATGTTAGACATAGTGTTTATCTCCTTTATCGTTTATAGTCAGATGTTGTTGTGTGGAATGAAAGGAAAAGGAGTCAACATCGTCCGGTCAGGAGAACAAGAGTGCGGGTCATGTGATCGCCTCATTTCTGAAATACAACTACCAACTCGGTAGGTTGGTACAGTTATAACACGGCGGCGCGGATTTGTCAACCCTGTTTTTGAAAAAAACCGGTAAGCGAATGTGACAATATTGAAAGAGTAAGAGGGCTTGCGGGACAGAGGCGAGGGAGGGTATAATGAAGAGCGTAAAGGATGTGAGCGTATGTACCGTATATTTATTGTGGAGGACGACAGGACCATCGCCCAGGCGGTGGCGCATCTGGCGGAGAGCTGGGGACTGGAGGTCCGGTGCGTCCGGGACTTTCGGGCGGTGACGGCGGAGGCGGCGGAGTTTCAGCCGCACCTCATTATATTGGATATCGCCCTGCCGTGCTTTGACGGCTATCACTGGTGTCGGGAGCTGCGGAAGCAGACCAGTGCGCCCATCCTGTTTTTGTCCTCGGCCGGCGATAACATGAACGTCATCATGGCCATGAACTTCGGCGCGGACGATTTTATCGCCAAGCCCTTTGACGGCGGTGTTCTGATGGCTAAGGTACAGGCCATGCTGCGGCGCAGCTATGACATGGCGGCGCCGGCGGTGCTGCGGGAGAGGCGGGGCGCGCAGCTGTCCGCCGATGACCAGAAGCTGACCTATCAGGGGCAGACGGTGGAGCTGACCAAGAATGAGTACCGTATTTTGTCCTGCCTGATGGAGAGCGCCGGGAAGGTGGTCAGCCGGGAGAAGCTGATGCAGCGGCTGTGGGAGACGGACAGCTTTGTGGATGAGAATACGCTGACGGTGAATGTGAACCGCCTGCGGCGGAAGCTGGCAGGCGTGGGGCTTGTGGACTTTATCGCCACCCGGCATGGGGTGGGGTACATCGTGGAGTGAGAGATATGGAGCTGCTCAAAGCATATCTGAAGGAGCGCCGGCTGACGCTGGCGGCATTTCTGCTGTTTGTCGGGGTGTTTGCTGTGTCCTTTGCCCTGTACGGCCTGCCGCTGGCGGCGGTGGGCTATCCGGCAGGGCTGTGCATTCTGCTGGGGGCGTGCCTTGCGGCGTGGGACTACGGCCGCACGGCACGGCGGCACAAGGCGCTGAAGCGTCTGCGGGAGGCGGGCGAGGCGGTGCTGCTGGACCTGCCGGCCATGACCACCGTGGAGGGGGCGGACTGCGCCGCCGTGGTGGAGACGCTGCGGCGGGAGCTGTGCCGGCAGGAGACGGCACGCGCCGCCCGGTGGGAGGATATGACGGCCTATTACACCGCATGGGTGCACCAGATCAAGACGCCCATCGCCGCTATGCGCCTGACCCTGCAGGGGGAGGACACGCCGGCCGCCCGGCGGCTGATGACGGAGCTGGGCCGGGTGGAGCAGTATGTGGATATGGCACTGACCTATCTGCGGCTGGAGGAGGGCGGCAGCGACTACGTGATACGAACGTGCGCCGTGGATGACGTGGTGTGCGCCGCTGTGCGGCGGTTTGCCGGGGAGTTCATTGACCGGCGCATCGCGCTGGACTACACGCCGGTGGAATGGGAGACGGTGACGGACGGCAAGTGGCTGACCTTTGTGGTGGAGCAGCTGCTGAGCAATGCCCTGAAGTACACCGGGCAGGACGGGACCGTCCGGATCTACCGGGAGGGAGACGATCTGTGCATCCGGGACAGCGGCATGGGCATCGCGCCGGAGGACCTGCCCCGGGTATTTGACATGGGCTATACCGGGCAGAACGGGCGGCTGGACCGGCGGTCCAGTGGCATCGGGCTGTACCTGTGCCGGCGGATATGCCGCAATCTGCGGCACGAGATACGGATCGAGTCCGCGCCCGGTGCGGGCACCACGGTGTATCTGACACTGGGACGCGGAGATTTCCTGCCGGAGTGAAAGGTGACAGAGTTGTTCGTTTTTGGTAAGGCAAACCGATGGATTGGCGGGGCGCGGCGCACTATAATGGCCTTGTTGATAAGGAGGTCGAGTGACTATGAGTATTCTGGAAGTAAGTGGGCTGCGGAAGGTATACACCTCGCGGCTGGGCGGCAGCCGTGTAGAGGCGCTGCGGAATGTCAGCTTCACCGTGGAGCAGGGCGAGTATGTCGCTATCATGGGTGAGTCCGGCAGCGGCAAGACCACGCTGTTGAACATTCTGGCGGCGCTGGACGAGCCCACGGCGGGTACGGTGCGGCTGGACGGCCATGAGCTGGGCAAGATACGGGAGAGGGACGCGGCGGCCTTCCGCCGGGACAACCTGGGGTTCGTGTTCCAGGAGTTCAACCTGCTGGATACGTTCACGCTGGAGGACAACATCTATCTGCCGCTGGTGCTGATGGGAATGTCTTACGAGGATATGCGGGCGCGGCTGCTGCCTGTCGCCCGGGAGCTGGGACTGACGGAGCTTTTGAAGAAGTACCCCTATGAGGTCTCCGGCGGGCAGAAGCAGCGGGCGGCGGTGGCCCGGGCCATCATCACCGAGCCGAAGCTGCTGCTGGCGGATGAGCCTACCGGTGCGCTGGACAGCGGCTCCACCGACGAGCTGCTGCGGCTGTTCGCCGCCATCAACCGGGCAGGGCAACCATACTGATGGTGACACACTCCGTGAAGGCCGCCAGCCGGGCGGGCCGGGTGCTGTTCATCAAGGACGGCCAGGTGTTCCACCAGCTGTACCGGGGCGAGGACGACGACACCCGGTTCTATCAGCGCATCTCCGACACGCTGACCATGCTGCAGTCGGGCGGTGAACCGGCATGAGGGAAAAGACATTATACGCCCGGCTGGCCTGGACGGGCATGAGAAAAAACAGGCGGCTGTACCTGCCGTATCTGCTGAGCTGCGCCGGGATGGTGCTGATGTTCTACATCCTGATGGGGCTGTCCGGCTCGCCGGTGCTGGGGCATATGTCCGGCGGGACCAGCAGCGCCATCATACTGCGGCTGGGCACGGTGGTCATCGCCGTGTTTGCGCTGATATTTTTGTTCTATACCCACTCGTTCCTCATTCGCCGCCGGGAGAGGGAGTTTGGCCTGTACAATGTGCTGGGTATGGGCAAGGGCAACATCGCCCGCATTCTGCTGTGGGAGACGGTCATCACCTATGGCCTGACCACGGGGACGGGACTGCTTCTGGGCATGGTACTGTATAAGCTGGCGGAGTTAGGTATGGTGCGGCTTTTGCAGGTGCCCGTGACCTATACCCTGACGGTGTCCGTATCGTCTCTGCTGGCTGCGGCGGCGTTGTTTGCGGCCATCCACACGCTGATCCTGCTGAACAGCCTGCGGCAGCTGCACGGCGTCAGCGCCGTGGCGCTGCTGCGCAGCGAGAGCGTGGGCGAAAAGCCACCCCGTGCCCAGTGGGTGTTGACGGCGGCGGGGGCGGTGCTGCTGGCCGGGGCCTACTGGCTGGCGGTGTCCATCAAGGAACCACTGGCGGCGCTGCTGTGGTTCTTCGCGGCGGTGATCATGGTGATACTGGCCACCTATCTGCTGTTTATCAGCGGCTCGGTGACGCTGTGCCGCGGCCTGCAGAGGAACAAAAAATACTACTACCGGCCCCAGCACTTCGTGTCCGTGTCCTCCATGGCCTACCGCATGAAGCGCAACGGCGCGGGGCTGGCTTCGGTGTGCATTCTGGCCACCATGGTGCTGGTGATGATCTCGTCCACCACCTGCCTGTATGTGGGGCAGGAGGACGCGGTGAATGCCCGGTATCCCCGCGACATGGACGTGGCGGTATACGGCAGAAGCGATCATCCGCTGGACGAGGCGGAGGCGGAGCAGCTGCGTCAGGGTGTGGAGAGCACCGTTTTCAACTTCGGCGGGCAGACCAGTAATGTGGCGACATACCGTGAGATCAGCGTCAGCGGTCTGCCGGACGGCGGGGATCTGCGGTTGGGCAACGCCGGTGCGTCCGCAGCGGACAGCACCCGTGTGACGCAGCTGCATTTCCTGCCGCTGGAGGACTACAACGCCGCCACGGGGCAGAGCCTGACGCTGAACGACGGGCAGGTGTATGTGGCGGCTCTGCGGACGGATTTCCCTTACGACACCCTGACCGTCGACGGGGAATGGACGTTCCGGGTCATGGATCGGGACATTCCGCCGCTGAGCGGCCCCTTCACGGCGGATATCACCCCGACCCTGATGGTGGTCATGCCGCACTTCACACAGTTCGTGCAGGAGCTGGAGGACGGACTGAGCGAGAAGTACGGGTGGTATCTCACGGCCACGTGGCACTACGCCTTCGACACTGATCTGCCGGAAAACCAGCAGGGTAACATCGACGGAACAACGCCCAATCTGGAGGACGCGCTGAACGGGTATCTGGCGGGCGTCAGCAGTGACTGGGGCGTGGGCGTCAGCGTGGAGTCCAAGGCCGCCAACCGGGCAGACTTCTACGGCATGTACGGCGGATTGTTCTTCCTGGGCATCATGCTGAGTATCGTGTTTATCTTCGCGGCGGTGGCTATCCTTTACTATAAGCAGCTTTCGGAGGGCTATGAGGATCAGAGCCGGTTCGACATCATGCAGAAGGTGGGCATGACCAAGGTGGACATCCGCCGCAGCATCAACAGCCAGCTGCTGACGGTGTTCTATCTGCCGCTGGTGCTGGCGGGCGTGCACCTGTGCTTCGCGTTCCCGTTCATCCACAAGCTGCTGATCCTGTTCAACCTGGACAACAGGGGGCTGCTGATCGGCACAACGGCGGTGAGCTTTGCGGTGTTCGCGGTGCTGTACGCCATCGTGTACAAGCTGACGGGGAATACCTACTACCGCATCGTGGCGGAGGATACAGAAAAAGAGTAGAACGAAAGAGACGGCGGGAGCCGTCTCTTTTCTGTTTTTTTGGGCAAAAAACGGGTTTTGTGTGGACAAATCATGGCGGCTTTCTGTATAATACATACTGATACACTATTGTTAACGACAGCTTTATATACAGCGCGGCGTGCCGCGCGTAAGGAGGCAGTATGCGTAATATCTGGACGGTATTCAAAACCGATATACGGACGCTGAGCAAGTGCTTTTTCGCCTGCGTGGTGGTGGTCGCCATCGCCCTGCTGCCCAGCCTGTACGCCTGGCTGAATATCTACTCCAACTGGGACCCCTACGGCAACACCGGGGGGATATCCATCGCGGTGGCGTCGCTGGACGAGGGCTATACCAATGAGGACGGCACCTACGAGAACAAGGGCGACGACGTGGTGGCCGACCTGCGGGAGGCTACATCCATCAACTGGGTCATCGTGGACACCGAGGAGGAGGCCAAGGGCGGCGTGGAGTCCGGGGACTACTACGCGGCGGTGGTCATCGACAAGCAGTTCAGCCGGAATATGTACCGGATGCTGACGGACTGGACCGGTAAGCCGGCCATCACCTACTACGAAAACGCCAAGAAGAACGCCGTGGCCACCAAGATCACCGACACGGCGGTGGAGACGCTGAAGCGCTCCATCAGTGAAAACTATCTGGAGGTGGTCATCGACGGCATCATGGAGCAGAGCAATCTGCTGGCGGCGGACCTGACCGCCGACGATCCGGAGGCCGCCGTGAAGGGCGTGCTGTACCAGGCCCAGGATCTGCTGCACGCCTGCGGGCGGATGATGGATGCCTTTGAGGCGGCGGGCGGCAGCGGCGTGTCGGAGAGCAGCGCGGCGGCGCTGGAGGCGGCCGTGGCCAATATCAACAAGAACCTGCCGGACGGCGCACAGCTGCAGCAGACGGCAGCGGAGATACAGATGCGGCTGAACACGGCCCTGGCCCGGGTGGAACGGGCGCTGGAGGGGCTGGAGAACGCCATCACCAACGCGCCGCAGCTGCCGTCGGCACAGCAGCAGCTGCGTGATGCGGCGGCGCAGCTGGAAAAGGCGGCGGACACGCTGGAAACGTGGGCGCCGGGGCTGGAGGCCTCCGGCACGGAGGCGGGCAAGACCCAGGCGGAGGCAGCGCGGCAGACGGCGGCGGAGTGCCGCAAAACGGCAAAGCAGCTGCGGGCACTGGCGGAGAGTCCGGATTCTGCCGACCTGCTGGCGGACTGCGACGCGTTGGTGAAGTCCATCCGGACGATGGTGGATAAGATCCCCGTGACTTCAAAGACACTACAAAAGGAGCTGGACACCGTGGCCGGTCAGGTGGCGGACACCATGGAGGGCATGGCTGCGCTGGCTGGAGACGCCAAGGCCATGAAGACCGCGCTGGCGGAGACCGCTGACGCTGTGGGCGACACCATGGCGCTGCTGCGGCCGGCTACAGAAAAGCTGCTGACCTCGCTGGAGAGCACCATAGACGACCTGGAGGGGCTGACCACAGACGAATACATGGATACGCTGGTGGATATCCTGGGCGGCGACCCGGCGGTGTACGGCCAGTATTTTCCGGAAATGGTGCAGACCAGCGTGAATGCGGTGTATCCCATCGCCAACTACGGCTCGGCCATGACGCCGTTCTACACGGTGCTGGCCATCTGGGTGGGCGGCGTGATATTGTCGTCCCTCATCAAGATACACGCCCGGACGGAGGGCCTGATCGACCCGAAGCCGGCGGAGCTGTACTTCGGGCGGTACCTGTTCTTTTTCGTGCTGAGCCAGATACAGGCGGCGGTCATCGTCACCGGCGACCTGTACATACTGAAGGTGCAGTGCCTGCACCCGGGGATGCTGTATCTCACGGGCGCGCTGACGGCCTTTACCTTCAGCCTGCTGATCTATTCGCTGGCGCTGTCCTTCGGCGATGTGGGCAAGGCCATCGTGGTGGTCATCATGGTCATGCAGATCGCAGGCTCCTCCGGCACGTTCCCCATCGAGCTGCTGCCGGCCATTTACCAGAAGATCTATCGCTTCTTCCCCTTCCCCTACGCCATCGACGCCATGCGCGAGTGCATCTGCGGGATGTACGGGAATTACTACTGGCAGCAGATCGGTTTCCTGCTGCTGTTCGCCGCGGCGGCGCTGCTGATCGGCCTGCTGGTGCGGCGGCCCTTCATGGGACTGAACCGCTTTATGGAGGAGAAGCTGGAGGAGACGGAGCTGCTGTGAAGGGAGGTGTTGACCGATGACAAAAGAACGGGACTATCAGGAGCTGTATGACCGCCTGCTGGAGGAGGTCAGCACCCTGCACCGGAACAACCGGCGGCGGATACGCGTCGGTATGCGGATGCTGCTGGCGGTGACGCTGGGATTGATGCTGCTGATGTTTCTGGCGGAGGGGAACAAGGTGTTCACCCTGATGCTGTGGATACTGTCCATGTTCGCAGTGGCGGCGTATCTGATCGCCGTGGAGTACGCGGACTATGAGCTGCAAAAGAAGCTGGAGAACATCACCCAGATGGAGCAGGAGAGCCTGGGCACACTGCTGGAGCTGCCGGAGCTGCCCAAGGTGCCACGGATGGGTCTGCTGCTGCGCCACGGCGCCCGGGAGGAACAGGAGACGCCGGAGACGGAGCCTGCGCCGGAGGAGACGCCGGCGGCAGAGGAGATATCCCCGGCACCTGCGGAGGAGACGCCGGTCACAAAGGCACCGGCAGCGCCGGAGCCGGAGGCATATTCCGTGGACGAGATACTGCGGGAGGTGCACGGCGGAGCGCCGCAGGCAGACAGCGCGCCGACGCCTGCCGCGCCGGTATACAGCGGCGCGCGGGTGCTGGAACGGCTGCTGGACGACCCGGAGAAGCTGGCGTCCGATTTGGACGCGCTGACCCGGGCGCTGCAGGGGCTGTCCGACGATCTGCGGCGCGGTGCGGCGGAGAGCCGGGAAGGGCAGGTGGACCGATGAAGAACATCTGGAATATCTTTCGCGCCGACTGGCGGCGGCTGACGGCCAGTGTGGTGGCGGTGGTGGTGCTGCTGGGATTGTGCCTGGTGCCGTGTCTGTATGCCTGGTTCAACATCCTGTCCAACTGGGATCCCTACGGCACGGCGTCCACCAGCCGTATCAGCGTGGCGGTGGCCAGCGAGGACGCGGGCTGCGAGGTGCTGGGTCTGGAGGTGAACATCGGCGCGCTGGTGCTGCAGGGACTGGAGAGCAACGACCAGATGGGCTGGGTGTTCGTGGACAGCCGTGCGGAGGCCCTGGACGGGGTGGAGTCCGGCGACTACTACGCGGCGCTGATCGTGCCGGAGGAATTTACCGAGGATTTTGTGAGCATCCTGTCCGGCGATCTGCGCCACCCGCAGATACAGTATTACGAGAACGAGAAGAAGAACGCCATCGCCCCCAAGATCACCAGCAAGGCCAAGACCGCCGTGCAGGAGCAGATCAACACCACGGTCATCGGCAAGGCCGCCGAAGCGCTGACCACGGCGGGCTCCGTGTTCAAGGCCATGGGGCTGGACTCGGAGGCGCTGGCGGACGGCATTATGGATAAGCTGACCGGTGCGCGGCAGGAGATGGCGCAGCTGCAGAAGGTGCTGCTGTCGCTGAAGGACGTGATGAACGGGGCGGACGGGCTGCTGACCGCGGCGTCCGTGACCATCGCGGACGCACGGGGAACGGTGGAGGACGCTGATGCGGCGGCGGGCAGCACGGTGCAGCTTATCAGCACGGGACTGAGCGCGGCGGACACGGCGTACAGCGACCTGCTGACGGTGCTGAACAACACGGATAAGGTACTGGGCGACATAGAGGATGCCCTGCGGAGTATGGATACCTCTGCCGCCGACGAAGCGCTGAAGGCGGACCTGCACCGGAAGATACAGGCAGCCATCGCCGCGCTGGAGGACCAGCTGGCGGCCGCCGAGGACGAGGCCCTGAAGGCGCAGCTGGAGACGGCTATCGCCGATCTGGAGGCGCTGGACGCACTGGTGGATACGCTGGAGCCGTCGGCTCTGCAGGGACCGGTGCTGGATATGCTGCATCAGGTGCGGCAGGAGCTGCTGGCGGCGGCGGTGCGGACCAATAAGGAGGTCAACGAATACCTGCACACCACCGGGGCCCAGGCCCAGACCACGCTGCGGTCCGTCCAGCAGCTGCTGGGGGCTGTGGGCGGCAGCCTGGGCGAGGTGTCCGGCACGCTGGACAGCTACGCCGATGCCATGACCACCGTACAGCCTACGCTGGACGCGGGCATCACCCTGACCAACACGGTGGAGACGTATCTGGCGGATATCGAGGACGATGTGCGCCGGGTAACGGAGAGCGAAGCCTTCAAGCGCTTTACGGAGCTGATGGAGAGCAGCGATGCCGAAAGCATGGCCGACTACCTCAGCTCGCCGGTGCAGCTGAACACGGAGATCATCTATGAGATCAAGGACTACGGCGCGGCCATGTCGCCCTACTACGTCATGCTGGCGCTGTTTGTAGGCAGCCTGCTGACCGCCGTGATGCTGAAGGTACCGGTGACCCAGCCGGAGTTTGCCGGGTGCCGGGCGGCGGAGCGCTACTTTGGGCGGTTTCTCACCTTCTTCCTGATGGCCATGGCCCAGGCGCTGGTGACGGCCTTCGGGTGCCTGTACTTCGTGGGGATGGAGACGGCGGAGCCGGCGCTGTTCGTGCTGGCCTGCTGCCTGTGCTCGCTGAACTTCGCCAGCATGAACTACGCGCTGGTGTACGCCCTGGACAACGTGGGTATGGCGTTGTCGGTCATTATCATGGTCATTCAGGTGGCCGGGTCCGGCGGTTCGTACCCAGTGCACGTGCTGCCGCAGCTGTTCCAGACCCTGTATCCCTTCATGCCCTTCCACTACGGCATGGACATGATCCGGGAGACGGTGGGCGGTATGTACGGCGATACATATCTGCGCTGTGCGCTGGTGCTGCTGGGCATGTGCGCGCTGTTCACGGTGTTCGGTCTGCTGGTGTACTACCCGGCCCGAAGACTGAACGCGGCTATCGCTGCCAGCAAGGAAAAGTCCGGTATCATGTAAACAGAGAGTGCCCCCCGCAGGCCCATGGGCCTGCGGGGGGCACTTATGCTGTCGAAGCCATGAAAAAAAGTTTTGCCCCCTTGCTTTTTGCCGTTTAAGGCAAAAAAGCGGGGACGTTTTTGTGCAGGGTGGAGAAAAGTTCGCACGGCGAGAATTTTCCCTCTTTTGCTGTTGCAAGGCGGGCGGGCCTATGGTACAGTACGGGTGGAGTGTTAGAAAATTAACAGGCAAAGCGACACGGCGTTCAACACGTTTTAGGAGGAGAGAGCATGAGATCGGAACAGGAGAAAACGGCGGCCATCGTCCGGGCCCACGACTGCGACAGCGCGAAGCTCATCGCCATTTTGCAGGAGATACAGGCATCGGAGAACTACCTGAGCCAAGAGAATATGGAGCTGGTGGCGGATATGCTGCACATCAGCGTCTCACGGGTGTACAGCGTGGCCACGTTTTATGAGAATTTCTCGCTGGAGCCCAAGGGAAAGCACATCGTCAAGGTATGTGACGGCACAGCCTGTCATGTGCGGAAGTCCGGGCCTATCTACGACGCGATCTATGAGTACCTGAAGCTGGACGGCAAGCGCAGGACCAGCGCGGACGGCGTATTTACGCTGGAGACGGTGGCCTGTCTGGGTGCCTGCGGTCTGGCGCCGGTGATGACGGTTGACGGCGAGGTGTACGCCAAGATGACGCCGGAGACGGCGCTGGCGGAGTTGGAGACCATTCGCGGAAAGGAGGCGGCGGAATGAGCAAGCTGACACGGGAGGGCTTCCGCGCCATGCACGAACAGGCGGCGGAGGCGCTGGAACGGAGCAGATCATCCCTGAACGTGCTGATCTGTGCCGGTACGGGCTGTATCGCCAGCGGGTCCATGAAGGTGTATGAGAACCTGCGGGAGGAGTGTGCCCAGCGGGGACTACAGGTGTATGTGGGCCTGACCCACCACGGCGACGCGGAGAAGAGCCTGCACATCAAGATGAGTGGCTGCCACGGCTTCTGCGAGATGGGACCGCTGGTGCATATCGAGCCGCTGGGTGTGATGTATGTCCGGGTGAAGCCGGAGGATTGCCGCGAGATCGTGGAGAGAACGCTGCTGGGCGGCGAGGTCATCGAACGGCTGACCTATCACCAGGACGGCGTGTCCTATCCCCGGCAGGAGGATATCCCCTTCTACAAAAAGCAGCACCGGGTGGTGCTGGCCAGCTGCGGCGCCAGCGACGCGGAAAATCTGGAGGAATACATCGCCAAGGGCGGGTACACCGCCTTTGAAAAGGCGCTGTTCGACATGGATGGCGCGGCGATCTGCAGGGAGATCTCCGACTCCGGTCTGCGGGGCCGGGGCGGCGGCGGGTTCCCCGCCGGACGTAAGTGGGAAAGCGTGCGCCGGCACATAGAGGAACCGGTGAAGTACATCGTCTGCAACGGCGACGAGGGTGACCCGGGCGCTTTCATGGACCGCTCCATCATGGAGGGCAATCCCCATTCCGTGCTGGAGGGCATGATGATCGCCGGCGCAGCCACCGGGGCCACGGAGGGCTACATCTACGTTCGCGCCGAGTATCCGCTGGCGGTGAAGCGTTTGCAGGTGGCCATCGACAAGGCTGCGGCGGCCGGACTGCTGGGCGACGACATCATGGGCAGCGGGTTCAGCTTCCATATCCACATCAACCGCGGCGCCGGTGCTTTCGTCTGCGGTGAGGGCAGCGCCCTGACCGCCTCTATCGAGGGTAAGCGGGGTATGCCCCGGGTAAAGCCGCCCCGGACGGTAGACCAGGGACTGTGGGGAAAGCCCACGGTGCTGAACAATGTGGAGACGTTCGCCAACGTGCCGAACATCATCAACAAGGGCGCGGCGTGGTATCGGGGCATCGGCACCGAGGGCAGCGCCGGCACCAAGACCTTCGCCCTGACGGGCAACGTGGTGAACACAGGACTGGTGGAGGTGCCTATGGGCGCCACCCTGCGGGAGATCATCTTCGACATCGGCGGCGGCATACCGAACGGAAAGAAGTTCAAGGCCGTGCAGATCGGCGGGCCTTCCGGCGGATGTCTGACCGAGGAGCATCTGGACTACCCTATGGACTTCGACTCGCTGAAGAAGCTGGGGGCCATTATCGGCTCCGGCGGCCTGGTGGTCATGGACGAGGACACCTGCATGGTGGAGGTGGCACGGTTCTTTATGCACTTTACCCAGAACGAGAGCTGCGGCAAGTGCACCCCCTGCCGGGAGGGCACAAAGCGTATGCTGGAGACGCTGGAGCGCATCATCAATAACGAGGGGAGTCTGGCCGATCTGGATCTGCTGGAGTCTCTTAGCGATACCATCACGGACACGGCCCTGTGCGGCCTGGGGCAGACGGCCTGCAAGCCGGTGATGTCCACCCTGCGGAACTTCCGGCAGGATTATCTGCGCCATGTGGTGGATCACCACTGTCCCATCTGCAACGGGCGCAAACGCCGGTTGGAGATCAAACCGGAGCTGTGCAAGGGCTGCGGCAAGTGCGCGCGGAACTGTCCCATGGAGGCCATCTCCGGGCAGCCCCGTATGCCCTACGTCATTGACAACGAGAAGTGCATCCACTGCGGCGCTTGCTGGGGCGCGTGCCCCTTCGGCGCGATCGACGCCATTGAGGAGGAGTGAGCCATGGCAAAGGGAATTATGGTCATCGACGGGCAGCGGGTGCCCTTTGACGGCGAGCGCAACGTGCTGGCGGTCATCCGCAAGGCGGGTATCGACATCCCCACGTTCTGCTACTACTCCGACCTGTCCGTTCACGGCGCGTGCCGTATGTGCATCGTGGAGGACGTAAAGACCGGGAAGATCGACGCCTCCTGCTCCATGGAGCCCCGGGACGGCATGGAGATCAGGACCAACACCGCCCGGCTGCTGAGGCACCGGCGGATGATACTGGAGCTGCTGCTGGCGGCCCATGACTGCTCCTGCACTACCTGTGCCAAAAGCGGCAACTGCCGATTGCAGGAGCTGGCCCAGCGCTTTGGCGTGCGGCATATCCGTTTCCCCAACAATAAGCCCCGGTACGAGAAGGATTACACCAGCTACGCGGTGTTCCGGGACCCCAACAAGTGCATCCTGTGCGGTGACTGCGTGCGGGTGTGCGAGGAGCTGCAGGGACAGGGCATTCTGAACTTTGCCTTCCGGGGCAGCGAGCTGCAGGTGATGCCGGCCTTTGACAAAAAGCTGGGCGAGACGAAGTGCGTGGGCTGCGGCCAGTGCGCCGCCGTGTGCACCACCGGCGCTATCACCGTTAACGATCAGATCGGCACCGCGTGGGCGGCCATCCACGACCCGAAGAAGCGTGTGGTGGTGCAGATCGCGCCGGCCGTCCGTGTGGCGGTGGGTGAGGCCTTTGGCATCCCGGCAGGCGTGAACGTCATTGACAAGATGACCACGGCGCTGAAGCTCATGGGTGTGGACGAGGTGTACGACACCAACTTCGGCGCGGATATGACCACCATACTGGAGGCGGAGGAGTTTTTGCAGCGGCTGAAAAACGGCGGGCCGTTCCCCATGTTCACCAGCTGCTGTCCCGCCTGGGTGCGGTATCTGGAGTTCAACGCCCCTAAGTATCTGAAGCATATCTCCACCTGCAAATCGCCCATGGAGATGTTCGCGGCGGTCATCCGTGACAAATACGCCGAAAAAGATGCCGCCGACGGGCGGACTACCTACAACATCGCCATTATGCCCTGCACTGCCAAGAAGATGGAGGCGGCGCGGCCGGAGTTCGTCCATAACGGTCGGCCGGATGTGGATCTGGTGCTGACTACCCGGGAGCTGGTGGACATGATGCGTGAGACGGGCGTGCAGCTGGACGAGCTGGAGCTGGAGTCCCCGGATCTGCCCTTCGGTTTGGGCAGCGGCGCGGCGGTGATCTACGGCGTCACCGGCGGTGTGGCCGAGGCGGTGGTGCGTCACTGCCTGCCGGACAAGAGCAAGAATGCGCTGCGGGCCGTCCGTGTCACCGATCTGCGGGGAGACGGATCCATCCGCCATGTGGAACTGAACGTGGACGGGCAGGAGCTGCGTATCGCCGTGGTCAACGGGCTGATCCACGCCAAGGAGCTGATCGCGGATATCGAAGCGGGCAAGTGCTTCTACCACCTGATAGAGGTCATGACCTGTCAGGGCGGCTGCGTGGGCGGCGCGGGACAGCCCTATGGGCTGAGCAACGTGAAGAAGAAGCGGGGCGAGGGACTGTATGCCGCCGATGCCTCCGCTATGTTCAAGCGGGCGGAGAAAAACCCCATCGTCACGTCTTTACTCAGGGAGTACGGCGAGGAAAAGTGTCACGCGCTGCTGCACGTGCACTACGGAGAATAAAAAAGCAGCCCCCCGGCTCACACCGGGGGCTGCGGGTAAAGAAAGAGCATGGCCCCGCCGGGGCCATGCTCTTAGCTTGCCTTTTTATCCAGAATATACACGGTGACGTTTCGGCGGCCCCAGGAGTAGCAGTCCGCCTTGGTGGGGAACCACAGGTCCACGATGTTGCCCTTGATGGCGCCGCCGCAGTCCAGGGCGGTGCCCATGCCGTAGACACGGCGGCCGTTGGTGGTCTGGATGAACATTTTGGTGTAGTAGGGGATCACCTTGGGGTCTACGGCCACGGTGCCCACGCCCACCGCGGCACCCACCGCCGTGGTCCAGGCCGCGCCGCCGTCGCCGCCGCTGTAGTAGGCGGTGGAGGAGCAGAGCATCACCTTGTTATAGGTCATGGTGTCGCCGGAGGCGAACAGCAGGTAGCCGCCCTCGCCCACCTCGTTGGGGAAGTCTTTTTCGATGGTGTCGCCCTCCTCCACCTCGTAGACGCGGGTGCCGTAGCGCACCAGCTCCGCGTGTGAGGTGTCGTGGCTGGCGCCGATATACTTGGTGGATACCACCTCACCGCTGACCACAGTGTCCTCATACGTCTCCACGATCTGGCCGGGGATACCCTTGCGGATGATCTCCTCGGTGCCCTTGTCCATCAGGGGATCCGGTGAGCGAAGGATCTTGTAGTCCGTCTCCACAGTGACATAGTGCTGGTAGGTCAGCGTATCGCTGATGCGGATGGCGGGGTCCTCGCCGGCGACATTCAGCTCCACCATCTCGTCCTCACCCAGACGAATGCCGCTGCGCCGCAGCAGGGAGGACAGGCGCTCGGCCTCGGTGGTGAGGGTGTGTGTGTCGTCGCCGTGGGTGATGGTGACGGTGCGGCCCGGCTCCAGCAGCAGCTGCATGGACTTGTCGCCCAGGCTGCGGCGCAGCAGCAGGTCGTCATAGGTGCGCTCCTCGCTGCGCTCGTCCAGTACGTGGGGACCGTCGCCGTCCACCACGATGCAGATGGCGTCCATGGTGCGTACCGGCTCCGCCATAACGGCAGCGGCGAAGATCACCGCCGTGACGGCGATCATGGTGATGGCGCGGATAGAGGGATGATCGCGCATGATGTGGTGCACCTCCCGCAGGGCCGGGGAACGCAGGGCGTCACGGCAGCCGGTCACCAGCCGTCCGCGGCAGAAGGCGCGCCAGTTGGCCCTGACGTCGGAAGCGATGGCGTCCCAGGTCCAGGCAAAGCAGTGGCCCACTGCGCGCACGGCGCGGATCAGGGCCCGAGCCACGATGTAGGGCACATCGTGGATGGCCTGGCACACCGTGGCCGGCGTGATGCGGCGCCGCGGCTTTTTCGGCTGCAAGCGCTTCGGTTGTGTGACGACTGTTTGTTCCATAGTACCTCGCAGTATAGCCGCCCCGGGAGGTGTTCAAACAGGGCGGACAATAAAAATTGAAACAATTTGTAACTTTTGTTACCGATTAGCAATACCCGTGGAGTATAGCACTATCTTCCAATTTTGTCAAGTTTTAGGGGACGCGGCACGGAGAAAGGCAAACTTTTTCCGGCTTTTCGTTGCGCGGGTGGGGAAAAGGTGGTACAATGGCGGCAATATGCAGTGAAGGAGAAACACGATGGATCTGTGCGATCGGAACGATATACAGGCACTGCTGGCGCGGCACGGCTTTCACTTTGCCAAGGCGCTGGGACAGAACTTTCTCATCCGGGGTGACGTGGCGGAGGATATCGCCGCGGCGGGCTGCGTTCCCGGCTGTGGCGTGCTGGAGGTAGGCCCCGGCATCGGCGCACTGACGGTGCAGCTGGCCCGGCGGGCGGAAAAGGTGGTTTCGGTGGAGCTGGACAAGCGCCTGCCGCCGGTGCTGGCGGAGACTATGGCGGACTATGATAACTTCACCCTGATCGAGGGCGACGTGATGGCGCTGGACCTGGCGGCGGTGACGGCGGAGAAGTTTCCGGGCTTGCCGGCGGTGCTGTGCGCCAACCTGCCCTACAACATCACCACACCGTTTCTCACGGCCTGTGTCCGGGCCGGGTGTTTCCGGCAGCTGACGGTGCTTATTCAAAAAGAGGTAGCCCTGCGGATCTGCGCGAAGCCGGGCACGGCGGATTACGGCGCGTTTTCCCTGCTGATGCAGTACTACACCGTGCCGGAACTGCTGTTCGAGGTGCCCAACAGCTGCTTCATGCCGCCGCCCAAGGTGACATCCGCCGTGGTGCGCTGCGTTACAAGAAAGGCCCCGCCGGTACAGGTGCGGAGCGAGGAGGCCTTCTGGCGGACGGTGCGCGCGGGCTTTGCCCTGCGGCGCAAGACGCTGGTGAACAGCCTGCAGACCGGCTGGCAGCTGCCTAAGGAGCAGCTGGCGGCCATCGTCGCCGGCTGCGGCCTGTCCCCCACCGTGCGGGGCGAGGCCCTGGGCCTGGAGGAATACGCAAGGCTGTCCGATGCGCTGCTGGCGGCAGCGGGTGAATAAAAAGCTTCCCGGCAAATGCCGGGAAGCTTTTTATTCGCCTTTTTCTATCTTTGCCTCCGTCTCCCGCCGGATGGCGGCGCGAAGCGCCGTGAGGTATGGGGAGAATGCCACGTGTTCGTCGGCGTAGGTCAGGTTCAGGTCGTACTCCCGGGGCAGCCAGGAGGAGATGGGGGACTCGTTGTGGGCGATGACGGCCTCCAGCTTGTCCAGCGCCTTATAGAGCTTGGCCTCCGGCGTCTCCAGTGCGTCCATCTCCGCGTACAGGGCGGCCATCTCCGCACGGTAAGGCTGGGGCAGCGTCTCCACCCATTGGATCAGGAGGGCGTCCTCCTTCGCTGTGTCGGCGTCGGTTTTCAGAAAGCTGGGGATGTCGCCGGTAAAGCACTCGCCCAGGTCGTGGATCAGGCACATTTTAATGACCTTGTCCATATCCGTATCCGGGAACTCGTCCCGAAGGAAGAAGGCCGTCAGCGCCAGCCGCCAGCTGTGGTCGGCCACGCTCTCGTGGCGGTTCCCGGGCGTCCAGCAGTGGCGGGTGGTGTCCTTCAGACGGTTGGCGGTGTGCAGGACGGAGAGCAGCTCTTCAGGCTTCATGGCGGGGCCTCCTTGCATTTTTCCACAGTATAGCACGCTGCCGCGGGGCAGTCAACGCTTGCACTTGCACGGCGGAGAAAAGTGTAGTAGAATAGCGGAAGAACATAAAGGAGGGAGACTTTATGGGAGTTTTGTACGCGCTGGAGAGCATCCGCACGCCTGCGCTGGATAAGATCATGTCGGTCATCACGCTGCTGGGCGGCGAGCTGTTCTTCATGGTCATCGCCGTGACGGTGTTCTGGTGCGTCAGCAAGCGCGAGGGCTATTACCTGATGATCGTGGGCTTCTTTGGCACGGTCATCAATCAATTCCTGAAAATACTCTGCTGCGTGCCCCGGCCGTGGATAAAGGACCCGGATTTCACCATTGTGGAGTCTGCCCGGGCGGAGGCCACGGGGTATTCCTTCCCCAGCGGTCACACACAGAACGCCGTGGCCACCTATGGCGGCATCGCCCGGTATACTCGCCGCGGCTGGCTGCGGGTGGTGCTGGTCGTGCTGACGGTGCTCATCGCGTTCAGCCGGATGTATCTGGGTGTCCACACGCCGCTGGATGTGGGCGTGTCGTTCCTGATCGCGGCGGTGCTGGTGCTGGTGGTCTATCCGCTGATGGAGGAGGCCGACCGGCGGCCGGTGGTGCTGACGTACACCATACTGGCTATGGTGGTGTGCAGCGGGGCCTTCGTGGGGTATCTGTACCTGCGGGGCGATACGGGTGCTGCCGCTGAGGACACCGCCAACTACCTCAGTGCTTTGGAGAACGGCTGGAAGCTGCTGGGCGCCACACTGGGCATGCTGGTGTCCAACATCGCCGACCGGAAGCACATACGGTTCGAGACACAGGCGGTGTGGTGGGCGCAGCTCATCAAGCTGGCAGTGGGCTTTGGCTGTCTGCTGGCGATACGCTCCGGGCTGAAGGCCCCGCTGATCGCCCTGCTGGGCGGCAACGCCGCCATCGCCGGGGGCATCCGCTACCTGCTGGTGGTGCTGTTCGCCGGGTGCGTGTGGCCGCTGACCTTCTGGTGGTTCAGCCGGCTGGGGAAAAGATGAACAACAGAAAAAGCGCATCCCCCGGCGTGTGCCGGGGGATGCGGTGCGTTATGGGGGACTGTCTCACTCGGTGACGGTGAGGGTGGGGTGCATGAGCGGGTCAAAGGTGGCGAGGACGCGGTCGCCCTCCACGGTATATTCGCTCCACAGGCGGATCTCGGCGCAGCGCTGCACCCGGTAAAGGGTGATGCTGTGGATGGGCGTGGGTTCGGAGTAGGCTTGGTCGCGGCAGTAGACATCGGTGCTCTCGTCGCCGCGGAAGACGACGCAGAGGTCGTCACACTGGAGCACACCGGGTATGTCGCAGCTGCCGGTGTAAACGTTCTTGCGCAGCTGGCCGTGGAAGGAAACGGGAACGGTCTCGATGGCAGAATCGAGCGGGCTGGCATGGTACAGGCCGGTGCCGTCGAAGTCGATGGCCACGCCCCTGTCCCGGCAGGCGAAAATAAGTACGGCGGTGAACAGCAGCAGGATGGGAAGCAAGACCTTGCGGGATGTCCATATCTGTCGCATGGGGAGTCCTCCTTTACAGTGTTGTACCTGCTGCAAGTATACCATCAGGCGGGGAGAAAATCAACAAAAAACCGTGCGCTGCACAGCAACGCACGGTTTTGTATGTACAGGAGGTCAGACGGTCTCCCTGGGCTTCTTCAACGCCACGATGACGCCTACGGTGATCAGCACCGCACCGATGACGCTCATCACCGTGATCTGCTCGTCCAGCAGCAGGTAGCCCACCACCAGCGTCACGAAGGGGGAGGCGTACAGGTAGTTGTTGGTGATGACCACGCCCAGCCGCTGGAAGGCGATGTTCCAGATGGCGAAGCATACGGCGTTGCCGAACACGCCCAGGAACAGCCAGCTCAGCAGGACGTTGGTCTGGGTGAACAGGGGGTGCAGGTCGGGCATACCGTCCGTCAGCAGCATCAGCGGCACAGCGGTGATGAAGGCCCACAGCATGACCCGGCGGGTGACCAGGAAGTTGTCGTACTGCTCGGTGTATTTCTTGATAAGGATGGAGTACACGGCCCACATGAGGGCGGCGGCCAGGGCGATCAGGTCACCCAGAGGGTTCAGGTGGAAGGTCAGCTGGCCGTTGAGCACCACCAGCACCACGCCGGCGATGGCGATGACCGCGCCGATGTACACGAATTTACCCAGGCGCTCGCCATTGCGGGAGAACAGCTGGGCCAAAATGACCGTCAGGATGGGGGACAGGGCGATGATGATGCTGACATTGGCGGCGAAGGTGTAGGTCAGCGCTGTATTCTGCAGGAAGAAGTAGAAGCTGCCGCCGGTAACGCCGATGAGGATGAACATCAGCTCGTCCTTCCAGGGGAGCTTCAGCGTCTTGGGCCGCAGCGCCCACAGCGTGATATAGGCCAGGCCCATCCGCAGGGGGATGATCTGGATAGCGGTATAGGCGGTGAGCATCTGCTTGGTCAGCACGAAGCAGCTGCCCCACACCAGAATGGTGAAAATGGCGTACACATGGCCCATGACTTTTTGGGTGGCGGACATGGCGGTTCTCTCCTTATGACTCTATTTCTCTCATCTCACGCGGCAGCTGGCCGCAAAAAATTATTATACACGGCGGAAAAGGAAAAATCCAGTAGTTCCCGGGTATTTTCTTCCAAATGCCTTAACTTTCTATTAAGACGCTTGAAATGCGCTTGTTTTTTTTGCCATCCGTGGTATGATGGTAGCTATGAAAAATCAAGGAGGAAAGACTATGCACGCAGCGCTGGTCATCATGGCGGCGGGGATCGGTTCCCGCTACGGCGGCAGCAAGCAGACCGACGGCGTGGGGCCCCACGGAGAGATACTGATGGAGTACGGTGTGTACGACGCGGTGCGGGCGGGCTTTGACAAGGTCGTGTTCATCATCAAGCCGGATATGCGGGAGCTGATGGAGCGCCTGTGCGGCAATATGGCGTCCCGGCTGCACACGGCGGACGGGCGGCCCGTGGAGGTCCGTTACGCCTATCAGGACGACACGACACTGCCGGCGTGGTATACAAAGCCGGCGGGGCGGACAAAGCCCTTCGGCACGGCCCACGCGGTGCTGTGTACCCGCGATATCGTACACGAGCCCTTCTGCGTCATCAACGCCGACGATTTCTACGGCGCGGACGCTTACCGCACCATATATGCGGAGCTGCAGCGCCTGCCGGAGACGGGCGCGGCCACCATGGTGGGCTATCTGCTGAAGAACACCGTCACTGCCCATGGCACCGTGTCCCGGGGCGTGTGCCATGTGAAGGACGGGTATCTCAGCGACATCCGCGAGACGCTGAAGATCGCCCTGCTGCAGGACGGCGTCATCCGGGACGAGGATACCGGAGCGGTGCTGGACGGCGACACGGTGGTGTCCATGAACTTCTGGGGCTTTGCCCCCTCCGTCTTCGACGCGTTGGAGACGTATTTCCACGACTTCCTCCGCAGCAAGGCGGGGCAGTCGGTGAAGGCCGAGTGCCTGCTGCCCACCATGGTGGGCGACCTGCTGGCGGCGGGAGAGTTGCGTGTCAGCGTGCTGAAGTCGGCGGACCGCTGGTTCGGCATGACGTATCATGAGGACCGGGCCCGTGTGGCACGGGAGCTTATCAAACTGCACGAGACGGGGGCATACCCCGAGGAATTGAGGTAACAGAATGGATTACGAAAGAGAACGCCGCCGGCAGAAGCGCTACCGGGAGGCCATGCGGAACCGCATCATCGCCGCCGTGCTGCTGGCCGGCATCATCGTGGGTGCGATATTCATCATCAAGGGCTGCAAAAAGGACGATGCTCCGGCGGACGACGCCCAGAACACGAACCAGCCTGTGGACAATGTAGGCGACACTACGACGCCGGATAACGTCATCGTGGACGACGAGTTGCTGACGCTGGTGAACCCCTGGAACCCCCTGCCCGATGACTGGACGGTGGACCTGGTGACACTGGATGACGGCCACCGGGTGGACAGCCGCTGCTATGAGGCGTATATGGAGATGATCAACGCCTGCAAGGCGGCGGGCTACAGCCCGGTCAACTGCTCCAGTTACCGCACGCAGGAGACGCAGCAGAGCCTGTACGACAACAAGGTGCAGCGGCTCATCAGCAGCGGCATGAGTGAAGAGGAGGCCAAAACCGAGGCGGCCAAGGCCGTGGCCATCCCCGGCACCAGCGAGCATCAGCTGGGCCTGGCGGTGGACCTGGTGGACGCCAATATGCAGGACCTGACCTCTGCTCAGGAGAGCACGGAGACCCAGAAGTGGCTCATGGCCAATTCCTGGCGGTACGGCTTCATCCACCGCTACCCCAACGGAAAGACCGATATCACCGGTATCATCTATGAGCCGTGGCACTACCGCTATGTGGGCAAGGACGCGGCACAGGAGATCTTCAACCGGGATATCACACTGGAGGAGTATCTGGGCAAGACGGAGCATTGATGGATATAAAGGGAGGGGCCATCCGGCCCCTCCCTTTATACGAAGACATGAAGAAGTTATTTGCAGTTTTTCGCGTTCTTGGCGTTCTTGGTATTGGTGTTTTCCGTGTTGTCGGTGGTGTTGGTGTTCTTGGTGTTTTTGGTGTTCTTCGTGTTATCCATGAGATATACCTCCATTTTCTGTACCCTTTGTACCTCAGGTACAACCATAGTTTCACCGCCGCCGCAGAAAATATGTAAAAAAATTCTGGAAAAAGCCGTTGACAAACACGCCGGGATAGTATAAAATATCCGAGAAAACAAAGAAGGTCGGTGCATCCGCCTCACCTCCAGCAACGGCAAAGAGGTCAACAGCGTCATACAAGCGCCCGAAAGGGCTGTTTGTGTTGTTTCGCGGATGCCCGGAGCGTCCGCGTTTTTATTTTGGATTGGAGGTGCTTCGGTATTAGCAAGGTACAGCATCAACTGAACGAGGAGATCACCGACAAGGAGATCCGACTGATCGGCGAGAATGGCGAGCAGCTGGGCATTGTGTCCGGCGAGGAGGCGCTGCGTACCGCAGAGGAGCAGGGCCTGGATCTGGTAAAGATCTCTCCGCAGGCAACGCCTCCGGTGTGCAAGCTGATGAACTACGGCAAGTACAAGTTCGAGCAGAGCAAGCGCGAGAAGGAAGCCAGAAAGAACCAGCACGTTGTCGAGATCAAGGAGATCCGTATGTCTCCGGGCATCGACGTGGGCGACTTCAACACCAAGCTGAAGAACGCGCAGAAGTTCCTGTCCGACGGCAACCGCGTCAAAGTCTCCGTCCGCTTCCGCGGCCGCGAGATGGCGCACACCGAGATCGGACGCGATCTGCTCAACAAGTTCGCCGAGCTGTGTACCGAGGTGTCCACTCTGGACAAAGCCGCCAAGCTGGAGGGCCGGAATATGTCTATTTTCCTGTCCCCCAAGGTCGGCAAATAAGCATTTCATTCGCAAAGGATCATATTGGAAGGAGAAAACAACTATGCCTAAACTGAAGACCCATAGCGGCGCAAAAAAGCGCTTCAATCTGACGAAGACCGGCAAGGTCAAGAGAGCTCACGCGTTCAAGAGCCACATCCTGACCAAGAAGGACACCAAGCGTGGCCGTCGTCTGCGCAGCACCACCTATGCTGACTGCACCACCGAGGCGACCATCCGCAAGATGATCCCCTACAAATAAGATACGTTTTCGTTAGAATAGGAGGCAATTAGAATATGGCACGTGTTAAAGGCGCAATGATGGCGCGTAAAAGAAGAAACAAGACGCTGAAGCTGGCTAAGGGCTACTGGGGCGCCAAGTCCAAGCATTTCAAGATGGCCAACGAGCAGGTCATGAAGTCTCTGACCTACGCCTATGTGGGCCGCCGTCTGAAGAAGCGTGACTTCCGTCAGCTGTGGATCACCCGTATCTCCGCCGCTGTGAAGCCCAACGGTCTGAACTACTCCACCTTCATGCACGGTCTGAAGGTCGCCGGCATCCAGATCAACCGCAAGATGCTGTCCGAGATGGCCATCAGCGATCCCGTGGCGTTCGCCGCCCTGTGCGAGATCGCCAAGAAGGCGTAAGTTTGTGCACATACAGCGCTCTGCCGAGGGCAGGGCGCTGTTTTTTGCATTTTGCCGCTGGTAAAAGCTTGACATTACTGCTATAATACCCCTGAAAAGATCATGGAAAGGATGAATGACCATGTATTGCATCAGAAAAGTCAACGACGACTACACCTGGGTGGGCGCGGATTGCCGCCGTCTGGCCCTGTTCGAGGGTGTGTTCGGTGTGCCCGACGGCGTCAGCTTCAACAGCTATCTCCTGATGGACGACAAGACTGTCCTGTTCGACACGGTGGACAGCGCCGTGCGTACCACCTTCCGTGAAAATGTGGCCCACGTCCTGAACGGCAAAGCCCCGGACTATCTGGTGGTCCACCACATGGAGCCGGACCACGCCGCCGAGATGGCCGACCTGGCCCGTCAGTACCCGGACATGGGCATCCTGTGCAGTGCCGCCGCCAAGAACATGATCGCCCAGTTCTTCGACGCGGAGTTGGCCGGCCGCGTCACCGTGGTGAAGGAGGGTGACACCCTATGCACCGGCCGCCATACCCTGCGCTTTATCGCCGCGCCCATGGTCCACTGGCCGGAGGTGTTGATGACCTATGACGAGACGGACAAGCTGCTGCTGTCTGCCGATGCCTTCGGCAGCTTCGGCGCGCTGAACGGTACCCTGTTCGCCGATGAGGTGGACTTCGACCGGGAGGTGCTGGACGAGGCACGGCGGTATTATACCAACATCGTGGGCAAGTACGGCGCACAGGTCCAGGCGGTGCTGCAAAAGGCCGCCGGACTGGATATCCGTATGCTGCTGCCGCTCCACGGCCATGTCTGGCGGCAGGACCTGGGCTATATCCTGGGCAAATATGACCTGTGGAGCCGTTGGGAGCCGGAGGTCCGCGGCGTGATGATCGCCTACGCTTCCGTATACGGCAACACGGAGAACGCCGCCAATATCCTGGCCTGCCGTCTGGTGGAGCAGGGGGTAAAGGTGAAGATGTACGATGTGTCCGTAACGCCCAGCTCCTATGTGGTGTCCGACGCCTTCAAGTACAGTCACCTGGTGTTTGCCGCACCTACCTATAACGGCGGCGTGTTTATCACCATGGACGAGGTCCTGCGGGACATCGCCTCCCACGGCCTGCAGAACCGCGGCTTTGCCCTGCTGGAAAACGGCACCTGGGCGCCAGTCACCGCCCGGCAGATGGCCGCCCTGCTGGAGCCCCTGAAGGGCTGGCGGCAGGTGGGGGAGAGCGTGACCGTCCGTTCCGCCGCCCACGCGCCCCAGCTGGCGGCCATCGAGGGCCTGGCCGCCGCCCTGATTGCGGATATTTCCGGGGAAAAGCAGTAAAAAACTGCGGAAAACGGGCAAAAACTTCTTGCATTATGCCGTGCCGCGTGGTATTATATTGCGGTAAATCCGCACAGCTTCAGACTTTCGGTCGGTGCCGCAAGGTTGGCCGGAGGGCGGAAGAGGCTGGAGGTACAAACTAAAATCAAAAGGAGAAACAAACCAACATGGCAAATCAGAACGTCGTATCCATGAAGTCCCTGCTGGAGGCAGGTGTCCACTTCGGTCACCAGACCCGCCGCTGGAACCCCAAGATGGCGCCCTATATCTACACGGAGCGCAACGGCATCTATATCATCGACCTGCAGAAGACCGTGAAGAAGCTGGAGGAGGCCTATGCCTTCGTGCGTCAGCTGTCCGAGAACGGCCAGACCCTGCTGTTCGTGGGTACCAAGAAGCAGGCCCAGGAGGCCATCAAGGACGAGGCTGCCCGTTGCGGCCAGTACTACGTCAACGCCCGCTGGCTGGGCGGCATGATGACCAACTTCAAGACCATGCGTACCCGTATCGACCGTCTGAACCAGCTGAAGACCATGCAGGCTGACGGTACCTTCGATATGCTGCCCAAGAAGGAAGTCATCAAGCACCTGGGCGAGATCGAGAAGCTGGAGAAGTACCTGGGCGGCGTGAAGGAAATGAAGAAGCTGCCCGGCGCCCTGTTCATCGTGGACACCCGCAAGGAGCGCAACGCCATCGCCGAGGCGCACCGTCTGGGTATTCCTGTTGTGGCCATCGCCGACACCAACTGCGATCCCGATGAGATCGATTACCCCATCCCCGGCAACGACGACGCCATCCGCGCCATCAAGCTGATCGCCTCCGTTATGGCCAACGCCATGATCGAGGGCCGTCAGGGCGAGCAGGTGGAGGAGGCCGCCGAGGCCAAGGACGCCGAGTAAGCCAACTCGATAGATACCGCGTAACGCACGGGGCAGGGAAGTGTCCCTGCCCCTTTTAATTCAACTTTTACAGGAGGAAATACAAATGGCTTTTACTGCTGCTGATGTGAAGACCCTGCGCGAGATGACCAGCGTGGGTATGATGGACTGCAAGAAGGCGCTTGTCGAGTGCGACGGCGATATGGACAAGGCTGTCGAGTGGCTGCGCGAGAAGGGCCTGGCCAAGGCCGCCAAGAAGGCCGGCCGCATCGCCGCCGAGGGTATGTCCTATGCCCTGACCGAGAACGGCGTGGGCGTCGTGGTCGAGGTCAACTGCGAGACCGACTTCTGCGCCAAGAGCGACCTGTTCGTGGCCTTCGTCAAGGACATCGCCAAGGTCATCGCCGAGCAGGATCCCGCCGATGTGGACGCCCTGATGAACTGCAAGTATGTCGGCTCCGACCTGACCGTTTCCGAGACCATGCCCGAGAAGGTCATGTCCATCGGTGAGAACCTGCAGATCCGCCGCTTCGTCCGCTTCTCCGAGAACACCAGCGTGGGCTACGTCCATGCCGGCGGCAAGATCGGCGTGCTGGTGAACCTGGCTGTGGACGGCGGCATCGACGCCACCGAGATCGGCAAGAACGTCGCCATGCAGATCGCGGCCCTGAACCCCCGCTTCTGGGACAAGTCCCAGGTCACCGATGAGGTGCTGGCCGAGGAGAAGAAGATCGCGCTGGCCCTGATGGACACCGATCCCAAGATGGCCTCCAAGCCCGAGGCCGTCAAGGAGAAGATCGTCATGGGCAAGATGAACAAGTTCTACGAGGAGAACTGCCTGCTGCAGATGGAGTTCGTCCGCGGCGACATCTTCCAGGGCAGCGTGGAAAAGTATATCGCCGACGCCGCCAAGAAGCTGGGCGGCTCCGTCAAGTTCGTGGATGCCGTTCGCTTCCAGACCGGCGAGGGCATCGAGAAGAAGCAGGAGGACTTCGCCGCTGAGGTCGCTGCGCAGATGAACATGGGCAAGTAATTGCAGATGCACAAAACACCCTTCGGCTCACGCCGAGGGGTGTTTTTTCGCACATAAAAAGGACCGCCGTGAGGCGGTCCTTTTTATGTGCGGATATGTCAGGAAACGAGCACGTGGATGCGCCCCGCGGGCTCGCCGTACTTGTCGGCGGCAACGGTGCCGTTCAGCACGGTGGTGATGTAGTCCATGACCACCTCATCCATGGGGATGCCCAGGTCGTAGTTGGCGGTGGCGTTGACAAAGCGGTAGTAGGTGTCGCCGCCGCTGGCCATAAAGTCGTTGGTGGCGATGGTGTACGTGGCCGCCGGGTCAAAGTCCTTGCCGCCCACGGTCTGGATGGTCACACGGTTGATGGTCTTGGGGGCGAAGTAGGTGGTGCCGGGATACTCGTCGCCCTGGTCATAGCCCTTGGTGGTGTCCACGGTGAACTCGATGCCGGATACCTGGGGGAAGCCGCCGATGGCCTCCGGCGTGCAGAAGGTGGAGGCCTCCAGCACTTCCAGCAGCTCCGTACCGGTGATCTTGATGATGCTCAGGGTGTTGCCGAAGGGCAGCACGGTGTTGACGTCCTTCTTGGTGATGTCGCCGGCCTCGATGGTGGCGCGGATGCCGCCGCCGTTGGTGATGGCCGCGTCAACAGTCTCGCCCTGCTGCTCGGCGCCCCACACCAGCGCGTCGGTGATCAGGTCGCCCAGATTTGTCTCCTGCGTGCGGTTGCCGGGGTCCTTCTCGCCGTTCAGCGTCACCTCGGTCTTGGCGAACACCGTGCCGTAGTCGGCCTCGATCTCGGCGATGATGGCGGCGGCGCGGGCGGCGATGGCGTCGTCGGCGGCCACCTCAATGCCCTCGGTGGGCACGCACGTGGTGGTGATGGTGCTGTCCTTGATGGTCACAACGCCGATGTTCTCCAGCTTCGTGCCGGTAGAGGTCAGGATAGTGTCGCCTACCTTGCGGTCCGTGTTGGTCTTCTCAACGATCTCCTCCTCAGTGGAGTGGGAGTGACCGTCGATGAACACGTCGATGCCGGTGACCTTGTTCAGCAGGTCGATAGAGCGGTTGCCGGTGGCAGCGGTCTCATCGTCGATGCCCAGGTGGCCCAGGCAGATGACGTAGTTGCAGCCCTCGTCCTCGCGCAGCATATTCGCCATATCCTGCGCGATCTGGTACATTTCCTCACCGCCGGCGAAGGTCACGCCCTGGATCTTGCCGGGGTGGGCCTTTGTGGCGGTCTCCGGGGTGTCCAGACCGAACACGCCGATCTTGGTGCCGCCGGGGGTGGTGAACACGGCCGCATCGTCAAAGGCCAGCTCGCCGTTGTACTTCACGTTGGCGGCCAGCACGGGGAACTGGGCGTTCTCCATGTTCTTCTTCAGCGCCTCGAAGCCGTAGTCGAACTCGTGGTTGCCCAGCGCCACAGCGTCGTAGCCCACCATGTTCATCAGCTCCACAGCCGTTGCGCCCTCAGACACACTCACAGCAGTGTCGCCCTGACTGAAGTCGCCGGCGTCCAGGATCAGCACATACGCGCCCTCAGACTCATACTGGCTGGCCAGCGCCGCTACCTTGGCGTAATTGGAAACAGCGCCGTGCACATCGTTGGTGTGCAGGATGACCACCGGCTCCGTGGCGGTGGCGTCCTTGCCGGGGTCGGGTTTCTTTTCGCCGCAGGCCGCCAGGGTGAACACCATGGCCAGGGCAAGCAGCAAAGACAGCAGCTTTTTCTTCATACTCCTTATTCCTTCCTTTCAGCGTTTTTGCACATTTTCTGCGCCTGATGTATGGCCATTGTACCGTATTCCACGGCTGAACGCAAGCTTTTCCCGGTTTTTATTTTACATGGATTTTACACCAGCGGGATTTTTCCCTTTACATTGGGCACTTACAATAAAAACCGTACAAGGGAGTTATCCAAAACGACGAAAGAAATGAGGTAATACATATGAAGAAGATCATTGCACTGGTCCTGACCGCCCTGCTGGCCCTGAGCCTGGTGGCCTGCGGCAGCGAGACCAAGACCGACGACGCCGACAAGACCGAGGACAAGACCTCCACCGAGCTGACCGGCACCGTCTCCACCGACGGCTCCACCTCCATGGAGAAGGTCATCGGCGCCCTGAGCGAGTCTTTCATGGCGCAGAACGGCGGTGTCACCGTTAACTACAACCCCACCGGCTCCGGCTCCGGCATCACCGCCGTGCAGGAGGGCACCTGCGACATCGGCCTGTCCTCCCGTGCGCTGAAGGACGAGGAGAAGTCCGCCGGCCTGAAGGAGACTGTGCTGGCCTATGACGGCATCGCCATCATCGTTCACCCCGACAACCCCGTCAGCGACCTGTCCGTTGAGCAGATCGCCAAGCTGTACACCGGCGAGATCACCAACTGGAAGGACGTGGGCGGCAATGACGCCGAGGTGGTCCTCATCGGCCGCGAGGCCGCCAGCGGTACCCGCGATGGCTTCGAGTCCATCACCGGCACCAAGGACAAGTGCCAGTATCGTCAGGAGCTGACCTCCACCGGTGATGTGATCACCGCCGTCAGCCAGAACCCCGATGCCATCGGCTACGCCTCTCTGGCCTCCATCAAGGACACCGTCAAGGCCCTGAACGTGGATGGCGTCACCCCCGGCGAAGCCACCGTCAAGGACGGCAGCTATAAGGTCCAGCGTCCCTTCGTGCTGGTGACTGTGGACGGCAAGGCCCTCTCTCCCGCGGCCCAGGCGTTCTTTGACTACGCCACTTCCTCCGACGCAGCTTCCATCATCGCCAAGGCCGGCGCTGTGGCAGCCGCAGGTTAACAAGTACGGCACGGACACAGGCGACATCCCCGCGCGGGGTGCCGCCTTGCCCCGTATCTGCTGAGGTGCATATATGAAAGCAAAACGATTTATGGAGAACGCCATCCATGGCTTCTTTCTGCTGATGGGTCTGGTGACGGTGGGCTGCGTGCTGCTGATCTCCGTCTACCTTGTCGTCTCCGGCATCCCCGCTATCCGTGAGATCGGCCTTGTGAAGTTCCTCTTTGGCCCCGTGTGGAATTCCAACGCGGCGGAGCCTCAGTTCGGCATCCTGCCCTTTATCCTTACCAGTATTTACGGTACTGCGGGCGCGATCCTGCTGGGCGTGCCCGTGGGCTTTATGACCGCCGTGTTTCTGGCCAAAATAGCCCCGCCGAAGCTGAAGACCGCCGTCTCCGCCGCGGTGAGCCTGCTGGCGGGCATCCCCTCCGTGGTCTACGGTCTGGTGGGTATGCTGGTGCTGGTGCCGGGCATCCGTCAGGTCTTCCATATTCCCGACGGCTCCGGCCTGCTGGCGGCCATCATCGTGCTGGCGATCATGATCCTGCCCTCCATTATCAACGTGGCCATGACGGCCCTGGAGGCGGTGCCCCGTGAGTACGAGGACGCCTCTCTGGCGCTGGGCGCCACCGCCACGGAGACCTGGTTCAAGGTGTCTGTCCCCGCCGCCCGCAGCGGCATCGCCGCCGCGGTGGTGCTGGGCGTAGGCCGCGCCATCGGCGAGGCCATGGCCGTGATGATGGTCTCCGGCAACGTGCCCAATATGCCCTCCCTGTTCCAGAGCGTGCGGTTCCTGACCACCGCCGTGGCCAGCGAGATGGGCTACGCGGCGGCAGGTCTGCAGCGTCAGGCGCTGTTCTCCATCGCGCTGGTGCTGTTCCTGTTCATCATGCTCATCAACGCCGCGCTCAATTTCTTCCTCAAGCGAAGTAAGGAGAAGTGACCATGGACAAACATCAATTCTCTGCCCGCCGCCGTATCTGGGGCGGGACCATGCGGGGCCTGATGCTCCTCTGCGCCGCCGTTACCTGCGCGCTGGCGGTGTTTCTCATCGTCTATGTGCTCGTCAAGGGCGTGCCCAACCTGAGCTGGCAGCTGCTGAGCACCAAGCCCAGCTATCTGGACGGCTCCATCGGCATCCTGCCGGATATCATCACCACCGTCTGCACGGTGCTGACCACGCTGCTGGTGGTGCTGCCCCTGGGCGTCTGCGCCGCCGTGTACCTGACGGAGTATGCCGCCAACAAGAGGGTAGTGGCCGTTATCGAGTACGCCGCCGAGACGCTGTCCGGCATCCCCTCCATTATCTACGGCCTGGTGGGCCAGATGTTCTTCTGCCAGTTCCTGGGCATGAAGAAATCTCTTCTCGCCGGCGCCATGACCCTGGTCATCATGAACCTGCCCACCATCATGCGTACTACACAGGAGAGCCTCAAGACCGTGCCCCAGTCCTACCGGGAGGGGGCCTTCGGTCTGGGCGCCGGCAAGTGGCGCGCCATTCGCACGGTGGTGCTGCCCGGCTGTGTGGACGGTGTGCTCACCGGCTGCATTCTGGCCGTGGGCCGTATCCTGGGCGAGACGGCGGCCCTGCTGTACACCGCGGGCTTTGCCCACACGCTGTACAATAGCCTGCGCGCCACGCTGGAGGGCTCCGGCGCCACACTGTCCGTGGCCCTGTATGTCTACGCCAAGGAGCAGGGCGAGTTCGATGTGGCCTTCGCCATCGCCGCCATCCTCATGGCGCTGGCTCTGCTCATCAACCTGGTGGCTATGCTGACCGGGCGTTACTTCAAGAAACGGAGGAGCCTATGAGCGATATCATCACCGTAAACGATCTGAACCTGTGGTACGGCCCCACCCAGGCGCTGCACCACGTCACCATATCCGTGCCGGAGCACAGCATCACCGCCCTTATCGGCCCCTCCGGCTGCGGCAAGTCCACATTTCTTAAAACGCTGGACCGTATGAACGACCTGATCCCCGGCGTAAAGGTGGAGGGCCAGGTGCTCTACAAGGGACAGGATATTTACGCCCCCGGCGTGGACGTCAGCCAGCTGCGCCGTGAGGTGGGCATGGTGTTCCAAAAGCCCAACCCCTTCCCCATGAGCATCTACGACAACGTGGCCTACGGCCCCCGTACCCACGGCATCCGCAACAAAGCCAAGCTGGACGAGCTGGTGGAGCAGTCCCTGCGGCGTGCCGCCATCTGGGACGAGGTGAAGGACCGCCTGAAAAAGAATGCCCTGGGCCTCTCCGGCGGCCAGCAGCAGCGTCTGTGCATCGCCCGCGCCCTGGCGGTGGAGCCCACCGTGCTGCTGATGGATGAGCCCACCTCGGCCCTGGACCCTATCTCCACCTCCCGTATCGAGGAGCTGGCGGTTGAGCTGAAGCAGCATTACACCATCGTCATCGTCACCCACAATATGCAGCAGGCACTGCGTATCTCGGACCGCACCGCCTTCTTCCTGCTGGGAGAGCTGGTGGAGTACGGCGACACGGAGACCATGTTCTCCACGCCCAGCGAAAAGCGCACCGAGGATTACATCACCGGGAGGTTTGGATAATGCGTAGTCAATTCGATAAACAGCTGGCCAAGCTCCACCGCGAGCTCATCGAGATGGGTGCCCTGTGCGAGCAGGTCATCGCTCTGTCCTCTCAGGCCCTCACCAACCGCGATACCGCCCTGGCGGAGAAGGTCGCGCCCCTGGACCACGAGATCGACCGCAAGGAGCGCGACATCGAGAACCTCTGCCTGCGGCTCCTGCTTCAGCAGCAGCCGGTGGCCGGCGATCTGCGGCAGATCTCCGCTGCCCTGAAGATGATCACGGACATGGAGCGTATCGGCGACCAGGCCGACGATATTGCCGAGATCCTGCTCTGCCGCGCCGGCCGGCCTCTCAGCGCCGGCGACACCCTGCGGGATATGGCCCGGGCCACCATCCGCATGGTCAGCGAGAGCGTGGACGCCTATGTCCGGCAGGATGTGGACCTGGCCCAGCAGGTCATCGCCGCCGACGATGAGGTGGACGGCTATTTTGACCGGATCAAGGCCCATCTCATCGACCGTATCGCCAAGGACGTGGATGACGGTGAAGCCACACTTGACTTACTGATGATCGCCAAGTATTATGAACGTATCGGCGACCACGCCACCAACATCGCCGAGTGGGTGATGTTTTCCGTCACCGGCGTGCACAAGGCCGAGGCCACTTGAGCCAAAAGGAGGGACCCCACATGATCTGGTGTGTAGAGGATGACGCCAGCATCCGCGATATCGAGCTGTATGCCCTGCGCTCCGCCGGGCTGGAGGCCGAGGGCTTTACCGACGGCGCCGCCTTCTGGCAGGCCCTGCAAAGCGAAAAGCCCGATCTGGTGGTGCTGGACGTGATGCTCCCCGGCATCGACGGCACGGAGCTGCTGGGTCGTATGCGCGCCTCCACGTCCCTGCGCCGCATTCCGGTCATTATGGCCACCGCCAAGGGTGCGGAGTATGACCGCGTCCGGGCGCTGGACGGCGGCGCGGATGACTATCTGACCAAGCCCTTCAGCGTCATCGAGCTGGTCTCCCGGGTCAAGGCGGTGCTGCGTCGCTGCCAGCCGGAGGGGGACAGCTCCATCCTCCGCAGCGGCGAGGTGTCGCTGGATACCCGTGCCCACACCGTCCTGTCCGGCGGCGAACGCGTCGACCTGACCTACAAGGAATACGAGCTGCTGCGCCTGTTCCTCAGCCACCCCGGCACGGCCTACACCCGCGACCGGCTGATGGAGCTGGTCTGGGGCATGGATTACTGCGGCGAGAGCCGTACCGTGGATATGCACATCCGTACCCTGCGCCAGAAGCTGGGCAAGGCCGGCGCACACATCACCACGGTCCGCGGCGTGGGCTACCGTTGGGAGGAGACCATATGACAAAAAAGATATTTCGCTCCACCGTGGCGGTGGGGCTTGCGGTGCTGCTGGCCAGTCTGGTCATTATCATGGGCGCACTGTACACCTATTTCGGCCATGTCCAGGAGCAGCAGCTCCGGGATGAGCTGTCCATCGCCGCTGCGGCCATGGAGTCCGGCGACGGCGAGGCCTATCTGTCCAAGCTGCACTCCGACAATTACCGCATCACCTGGCTTCGCGCCGACGGCACGGTGCTCTATGATACGAAGGCTGACGCTGCGGCTATGGAGAACCACGCCCAGCGCGAGGAGGTCCGTCAGGCCCTGACCAACGGCACCGGTGAGTCCAGCCGTTACAGCGCCACTCTGCTGGAAAAGACCCTCTACTACGCCCGCCGGCTGCCGGACGGCACGGTCCTGCGCCTGTCCGCCAGCCGCGTCACCATGGGTGTGCTGCTTCTGAGTATGCTCCCCGCCATCCTGGCGGTCATCGCCGTGGCCCTGATCCTCTCCGGCATTCTGGCCGGCCGCGTGTCCCGCCGCATCACCCGCCCCCTGAACACCCTGGACCTGGAGCACCCCCTGGAAAACGACGCCTACGAGGAGCTTTCGCCCCTGCTGCGCCGACTTGAGCACCAGCGGCGTCAGATCGACGATCAGCTGCGTTCTCTGCGCCGCCGGTCCGAGGAGTTTGAACAGATCACCGCCAGCATGACCGAGGGCCTGGTACTGGTGGATAACGGCGGTACCATCCTCAGCATGAACCCTGCCGCCTGCGCCGTGTTCCACACCGATGCGGCCTGCGTGGGCCAGCCTCTGCTGACCGTGGAGCGCGGCAGCGCCGTCAGCCACGCCCTCCACGATGCCATGGACACCGGCCACGGCGAGACCCGTATGGAGCGCGACGGCCGCGAGTACCAGTTCGACATGACCCGTATCCAGGCCGACGGCGAGGTGGTGGGCGCGGTGCTGCTGACCTTCGACGTCACCGAGCAGGCCTACGCCGAGCGCAACCGCCGCGAGTTCACCGCCAACGTCTCCCATGAGCTGAAGACCCCGCTTCAGGGCATCATCGGCAGCGCCGAGCTGCTGGAGAACGGCATGGTCCGGCCTGACGATGTGCCCCGCTTCGTGGGCCATATCCGCGGCGAGGCCCAGCGCCTGGTGACGCTGATCAACGACATCCTCCGCCTGTCTGAGCTGGACGAGGGCGGCAGCCTGCCCACCGAGCCGGTGGAGCTGCTCTCCCTCTGCACCGACACGGTCAAGTCGCTGGAGAGCGCCGCGCAGCAGCGCCAGATCACCATGACCGTCACCGGCGAGGCCGTTACGGTTCCCGGTGTTCGCCGTCTGCTGACCGAGACGATCTTCAACCTCTGCGACAACGCCATCAAGTACAATAAGGACGGCGGCAGCGTCGCCGTCGCCGTGGGCCGTGACGGCCCCGACGCCGTGGTCACGGTGGCCGATACCGGTATCGGTATCCCGCCGGAGCACCAGGGCCGCGTCTTCGAGCGCTTCTACCGCGTGGACAAGAGCCACTCCAAGGCCTCCGGCGGTACCGGATTGGGCCTGTCCATCGTCAAGCACGCCGTGGCTTATCACCACGGCACCGTCACGCTGGACAGCCGTGAGGGGGATGGCACCACCTTTACCCTCCGCCTGCCGTTGGAAGCGTAAACGCGAAAATGCCCGCCTCTGCGGGCGGGCATATAAAAAGACCACCCGATAGGGTGGCCTTTTTTGTCACAAATGCGCCTTTGCGTGGGCACAGATGGCGTCAAAGGTCTTCTGACTGATATCGTGTTCGATCTTACAGGCATCTGTCTCCGCCGTAGCGGCGTCGATGCCCAACGCCATCAGGAATTTCGTCAGCGTGTGGTGCCGGTCCAGCATACGCTCGGCGATGGCCATACCGCTGGCCGTCAGGGTGATGAGTCCGTCCTTGTCCATCGTGATATAGCCGTTTTCCCGCAGCCGTTTGGTGGCGTAGGTCACGCTGGGTTTTGTCACGCCCAGATGCTCGGCTACGTCGATGGAACGGATGTAGCCGTGCTGCTGCTGCATCATCAGCATCGTCTCTAAATAGTCCTCGGAGGCGCGCAGTATTTGCATAAAAAGTATCACCAACTTTCCCCAATACACTTTTAACAGCATACCACAATTTTCACAAACTTACAAGTGCGCTAAAAAAATTTCGTTCTCCCTATTGACAAAGAGGGTTTGAGGTATTAAACTGTGCCATAGGTTAAGGAGGGCTAACCGTCGTTGTCCACTATGAACCGGGAAAGTCCTTTCAGAACCGCTTTTTTCAGACACAGGGTTAGCGCAAGCTAACCGTGAAACGGAGGGATATACATGATGCCTTTGATGCTGGCAGACGCCGGAACGGAGCAGCTCATCCACAAGGTGGGCGGCAGTCCGGAGGTAAAAAAGCACCTGGAGGACCTGGGCTTCACCCCGGGCAGCACCGTCACGCTGGTGTCCGCCATGGGCGGCAACGTCATCGTGAAGGTCAAGGAGTCCCGCGTGGCCATCAGCGAGGAAATGGCCCGCAAGATCATGGTCTGATAGCCGCGCCAAGCGGTTATTGCATTTGAGAAACAGAAATATCACATAGAAGGAGAGCAGAAGCATGAAAACATTGCGTGAAGTCAAGATCGGCGAGACCGTCAAGGTCGTCAAGCTCCACGGCGAGGGCCCTGTCAAGCGCCGTATCATGGATATGGGCATCACCAAGGGCGTGGAGGTCTATGTCCGCAAGGTAGCCCCTCTGGGCGATCCCATGGAGGTCACTGTCCGCGGCTACGAGCTGAGCCTGCGTAAGGCCGACACCGAAATGATCGAGGTCGAGTAATGACCTGCGGTACCGTGTTCCGGTGCCGGAAATACGTCCGTTATTTAAATTCATCTGTATATAGGTTCAACAAGATTAACCGGAAGGAGAGACACTATGGAAAAACAGATAAAGATCGCGTTGGCAGGTAACCCCAACTCTGGCAAGACCACCCTGTTCAACGCGCTGACCGGCTCCAACCAGTTCGTGGGCAACTGGCCCGGCGTTACGGTGGAGAAGAAAGAGGGCAAGCTGAAGAAGCACGATGACGTGGCCATCATGGACCTGCCCGGTATCTACTCCCTGTCCCCCTACACCCTGGAGGAAGTGGTCGCCCGTAACTACCTGATCACCGAGCGCCCCGACGCCATCCTGAACATCATCGACGGTACGAACCTGGAGCGTAACCTGTACCTGACCACCCAGTTGACCGAGCTGGGTATCCCCGTTGTCATCGCCATCAACATGATGGACGTGGTCCGCAAGAACGGCGA
>ERZ1026921.160-NODE-160-length-42446-cov-13.111297_pt1 | contig 42446 bp, 41 predicted proteins | sample MGYA00519571_ERZ1026921 | MGnify/ENA primary metagenome ERZ1026921 (study PRJEB26926, sample SAMN06164877) | human gut metagenome | biome: ENVO:00009003; feature: ENVO:2100002; material: ENVO:00002003 | host: Homo sapiens | place: USA | collected 2012 ... | reverse complement strand
TGGCTGCCCTGCGGCCAATGGGTGAAGTGGCGTTGCTGCCACAGGAATTTCTCCACACCGAGGTCGGTCTGGAGCAGATGGCCTACGCCATCGTTGCGCTGGGGGAAGATACCCGCGTCATCATGGAGGCCACCGGACGCTACCATGAGCCGATAGCGGCGGCGCTGCACGAGTACGGCATTTATGTCTGCGTCCTCAATCCGTTATTCATCAAGCAGAGCGGAGGCGGCTCTATCCGCAAGGTCAAAACCGACAAGGCAGACGCCATGAAGATCGCCAAGTATGGCCTTGACAACTGGGTGGAGCTGCGGGAATATACTCCCATGGACACGGTAAGACAACAACTGAAGCTGTGCAGCCGCCAGTACAACCTCTACATGAAAACGGTGGTATCGCTGCAAAACAATCTCATTTCATTGACCGACAAGACCTTTCCCGGTGTGAACGAACTGTTCTCCAGCCCGGAGCGCGCCGACGGCCACCAAAAATGGGTGGACTTTGTCATGACCTTCTGGCACTGTGACTGCATCTGCCGTGTCAGCGAGAAGGCATTCACCGATCGCTACCAGAAATGGTGCAAACGCAAGGGCTACCATTTCAGCACAGAGAAAGCATTAGACCTCTACGCCGGAAGCTGCGGCCATTTCACCACGCTGCCGAAGAATGACAACACAAAGCTGATCATTACGACCGCTGCCCAGCAGCTGCTCGCAGGCAAGACGACGCTGGCCGCACTGCGCACCGAGATGACGCGCCTTGCAAAGCAGTTGCCGGAGTACGATACCGTGCGGGCCATGTACGGCGTCGGTGAAACGACCGCTGCCCAGCTCATGGCGGAGATCGGCGATGTGCGCCGTTTCCCACGCCGCAGTTCCATCGTTGGATTTGCCGGCGTTGATCCGGCCGTAGACCAGTCCGGCAAGCACAGCGCCAAGAGCGTCCCTACGACCAAGCGAGGCTCTCCACATCTGCGGAAAACGCTGTACCAGATCGTCTGTACATACCTGAAAAGGTCTCCCGCGGATGAGCCGGTGTACCAGTTCCTCGATAAAAAACGCGCCGAGGGCAAGCCGTACTTTGTCTATATGACCGCCGCTCAGAACAAGTTCCTGCGCATCTACTACGCCCGCGTGAAAGAGTGTCTTGAGGCATTCGACGAGCGGCAGGATACCGTGCAGAACTAAATCCGCCGACAATTTCATCCCGGCTGGCGATGTGATTTTTCTCCAGCCTGTTTTGTTATGCCCATTTTCGGTCTCGTAAACTTTGCGGGACTTTTTTCGTTTTTTCTATTGACTTTTGTTTGCAGGACTCCGATTTACAAATCGCTGCCAATAGTATATACTATTCGTATCGTCAACACAACTGTTACCTGTCAGGAGAGTATATAGTATGACAACGATAAAACCAGGCCGCTACCGCCACTTTAAGGGTAATGAATATGAGGTCATCGGCACCGCCCGCCACTCTGAAACACTGGAGGAACTGGTGGTCTACCGTGCCCTGTATGATAATGGCGGTCTGTGGGTGCGCCCCGCCGCCATGTGGTCCGAGATCGTGGACCGCGACGGTTACCGCGGCCCGCGTTTCATCCCGGAGGACGGTCAATGATCGACTATACTGTGATACGCTCCCGCCGGCGCACCCTGGCGCTGGAGGTCACGCGACAGGGAGCAGCCCTGGTCCGTGCACCTCTGCGGGCCTCCGATGCGGATATCACCCGCTTTGTGGACAGTCACCGCGGCTGGCTGGAAAAACATCTGGCAGCACGGCAGGCCTATCTATCCGCCCACCCGGAGCCGTCTGCGGCACAAGCGGACGCATGGCGACAGCAGGCAAAAGAGACACTGCCGCCCCTGGTGGCCCACTGGGCCCAGCGCATGGGCGTGCAGCCCGCCGGTATCACCATCACCGCCGCCCGCACCCGCTTCGGCAGCTGCTCCGGCAAAAACCGTCTCAGCTTCTCCCTCTACCTGATGGCCTATCCCGAGACCGCCATTGAATACGTGGTGGTCCATGAGCTGGCGCACATTCGCCATCACGACCACTCCCCCGCCTTCTACCGCGAGGTGGAAGCCTATCTGCCCGACTGGAGGGCGCGCCGCGCCCTCCTTCGCCGGTAATTCCGCCATTTTGCGCCGTACATTCGATACTTCGCCGCCGCCCGTTCAATCGGGCGGTGGTTTTCTTGTGATTTTCACAAGAAAACCACCGCCTTTTCTGTGCGTTTCGGCAAAAATGCAGCGAAGCAATTGACAATTGCGGCAAACACTGATAGGATAACTATGCTGAACGGAAACGTTACCGGTAATGTTTTCGCTTTCCTCTGACGATTTTCGTTCCTTTCGATCTGGTATAGTAGGAGGCACACCCAGGTATGACGATCAAGGATATAGCCAAACAGTGCAGCGTCAGCGTCAGTACCGTCTCCCGTGTGCTGAATGACCGGCCGGATGTCAGTGAGGATGTCCGGCGTAAGGTGCTTTCCGCTATCAAGAACAGCAACTACATTCCCAACAACAGTGCCCGCGATCTGGTACGCACCAAGTCCGACGCTGTGGGTCTGGTAGTCCGCGGTGTGTCCAATCCGTTCTACACCGACATTATCCGCGCCATTGAACGCACCATCACCGATGCCGGTTTTACAATGGTCATGCAGCAGATCGGTACTTGCGACGACGAGGTCAAATGCGGTGCGGTCATGGAGCGCGAAAAGCGCCTGCAGGGAATCGTGTTCCTGGGCGGTCGGTTTGATTACACCCCCGCTGATCTGGCGATGCTGAACGTTCCCTTTGTGTGCTGTTCCTACTCCAACCGCTATGGCACGCTGATCGAGGGCGAGTATTCCTCTGTGTCCATCGCCGACGGTGACACCGCACAGCAGGCGGTGGAGGAGTTGTACCGCCACGGGCACCGGCGCATCGCCGCGCTGATCTCCCGTCCCAACGATCAGTCCATCAGCCAACTGCGCTATGAGGGCTATGTGCAGGCGCTGGAGAGTCACGGCATCCCCGTGGACCCGGAGCTGGTGATCTCCACCGGCGGATTCGGCGTGAAGGACGCCTACAGAGCCGTGCAGGAAAAAATGGCCGAAAACGTTGATTTTACAGCACTTTTCGCCATCGCGGACTCTATGGCCATTGGTGCCATGCGGGCTTTGATGGACGCCGGCAGGCGTATCCCCGAGGACTGTTCCGTTATAGCGATAGATGGGTTAGAATTGTCTGCCTATATTGAGCCGCCGCTGACCACCCTGTGCCAGCCTATGGAGGAAATGGGCCGCCGCAGCGCCGAGATTTTGCTGGACATGGTGCGGCACAAGGGCTCCCACGCCTGTGAGCTGCTGCCCACCACCCTGCGCCAGGGCCGCAGCGTGGCCGCGCCCAGGTGATACTTTTGTATATCTTTGTGATCTATTTTGTGTATCCTAAGGATCCGTTTCCTGCATCCCAATAATTTGTTTTTTGTACCCTAATAATCTGTTTTTTACATCCTTGTGATGTGAAAATAAAAACAAAAAAGGAGTAATTACCATGAAGAAGTTTCTTGCAATGCTTCTTGCTCTCGTGATGGCCCTGTCTCTGGTGGCCTGCGGTGAGAAGAAGGACGACACCAACGAGGGCGGCGACACTGCCACCGGCAAGGTCTATTATCTGAACTTCAAGCCTGAGCAGGATCAGGACTGGCAGGATCTGGCCAAGGCCTACACCGAGGAGACCGGTGTGCCCGTCACCGTCCTGACCGCCGCCTCCGGCACCTACGAGGAAAAGCTGACCTCCGAGATCGCCAAGACCGACGCCCCCACCCTGTTCCAGGTGAACGGCCCCGTGGGTCTGGCCAACTGGAAGGATTACTGCTATGATCTGAAGGATTCTCAGATCTATGGCGAGCTGACCAGCGACAGCTTTGCCCTGAAGGATGGCGACGCCGTTGCCGGCATCGGCTACGTGATCGAGTCCTATGGTCTGATCGCCAACAAGACTCTGCTGGAGAAGGCCGGCTACACCGTCGAGGACATCCAGAGCTTTGATGATCTGAAGAAGGTCGCCGAGGACATCACCGCCCGCAAGGACGAGCTGGGCTTCGCCGCTTTCACCTCCGCCGGTATGGACGGCAGCTCCGACTGGCGCTTCAAGACCCATCTGGCCAACCTGCCCATCTACTTTGAGTATCAGGCTGACGGCATCAACAGCACCGATGCCATCAAGGGCACCTATCTGGACAACTACAAGGCCATCTTTGACCTGTACATCAACAACAGCACCTGCGCTCCCGCTGATCTGTCCGGCAAGACCGGCACCGACTCCGAGAACGAGTTCCTGAACGGCAAGGCCGTGTTCTTCCAGAACGGTTCCTGGGAGTATTCCGCTCTGTCCGCCAAGTACTCCGATGACGAGATGACCATGATCCCCATCTACATCGGTGTGGGCGATGAGGCCAATCAGGGTCTGTGCACCGGCACCGAGAACTACTGGTGCGTGAACAAGGACGCCGCTCCTGAGGACATCCAGGCCACGCTGGACTTCATGTACTGGTGCGTCACCTCCGACAAGGGCACTCAGGCCATGGCCAACGACATGGGCTTTGTGATCCCCTTCAAGAAGGCCGCCGAGTCCCCCAACCTGTTCGTCAAGGTGGACAAGGAGCTGACCGCTGCCGGTAAGACCCCCGTGTCCTGGAACTTCACCACCATGCCCTCTGAGCAGTGGAAGAACGACGTTGGCTCCGCTCTGACCGCCTATGCCGCCGGTACCGGCGACTGGGAGGCCGTCAAGACCGCCTTCGTGGACGGCTGGGCCAAGGAAGCCGCTCTGAACGGCTGATCCCTTTTTACACCGTGATTTTCCGGTCGGGTGGGCTGAAACAGGCTCACCCGACCGCCGCACAGCCCCTGCGCTCCTGCGCAGCGGCTGCCTGTGCGCCCCGGCTTACAGGACGCGCAGGCAGCCGGATAATTCAACAAAACCGATATGGAGGTACACGCTTATGCAAAAGAACATCCGCAGATACTGGCCCATTTTCCTGCTGCCTACGCTGGCTGCCTTTCTCATCGGCTTTGTGATCCCGTTTATTCAGGGTCTGTATCTGTCCCTGTGCAAGTTCACCACCATCAACAAAACCACGTTCGTGGGTCTGAGCAACTATGTCAAGGCGTTTCAGGATGAGCAATTCGCACACGCCTTCGGCTTTACCGCTTCCTTCACCGTGGTGTCCACCGTGCTCATCAACGTTATCGCGCTGGGCATTGCCCTTCTGCTGACACGCGGCATCAAGGGCACCACCCCATTCCGCACGGTGTTCTTCATGCCCAACCTCATCGGCGGCATCGTGCTGGGCTATATCTGGCAGATCCTTCTGAACTGCATACTGAGTCTGATGGGCAAGCCGCTGCTGACTCTGGACTCCACCTCCGGCTATTGGGGTCTGATCATCCTGATGTGCTGGCAGCAGATCGGCTACATGATGATCATATACATTGCCGGCCTGCAATCCATTCCCAATGACTATATCGAGGCGGCCTATATCGACGGTGCCACTCCGTGGCAGGCCTTCTGGCGGGTAAAGCTGCCCAATCTGATGCCCAGCATTACGATCTGCCTTTTCCTGACCCTGACCAACTCCTTTAAGCTGTTCGACCAGAACCTTGCTCTTACCGCCGGTGAGCCCGCCCATTCTACGGAAATGCTGGCAATGAACATCTACCAGACGTTCTACGCCCGCTCCGGCCCCATGTGGAAGGGAATCGGGCAGGCGAAGGCCGTGCTGTTCTGCATTCTGGTCATCGCCATCTCCAGCCTGCAGCTGAAGTTCACCCGCTCTAAGGAGGTACAGCAGTGATGAAAAAACGCTCTCAAGCCATCAACACCCTCTGGACGGTGATCCTGACGATCCTCAGTCTTGCGTGGGTCTACCCCGTGGTGGTGGTGCTCATCAACTCCTTCAAAAAGGACTCCGCCATTTCCACCAACACCGCTTTTCAGCTGCCTCCCGCCGACGGCTTTGCCGGGCTGGGTAATTATGCCAACGCAATCCATTCCAAGGGCTTTCTTGCCGCCTTCTTCAACAGCTTTATTATCTCCGTCACCTCTGTGGTGCTGATCCTGGTTTGCTGCTCCATGTGCGCGTGGTTCATCACCCGCGTAAAGACGTGGGCCACGAAGCTCTGTTACTTCCTGTTCGTGTTCTCCATGGTGGTGCCCTTCCAGATGCTCATGTTCACCCTGGCAAATCTGGCGGATAAAACGAAGCTGAACACCCCCTTCAACATCTGCATTATCTATCTTGGCTTCGGCGCAGGACTGGCGGTGTTCATGTTCACCGGCTTCGTCAAGTCCATTCCTCTGGAGATCGAGGAGGCCGCCATGATCGACGGCTGCGGCCCTCTCCGCACCTTCTTTCTGGTGGTAATGCCCATGCTGAAGCCTACACTTGTCAGCGTCGGCATACTGGAAACCATGTGGGTGTGGAACGACTACCTGCTGCCGTATCTGGTGCTGGACGGCACAAAATACATGACCATTCCCATTCTGATCCAGTACTTCCGCGGTGGCTTTGGCCGCGTGGAGATGGGTCCCATGATGGCCTGCATCGTCCTGACCATCCTGCCCATCATCATCATCTACGTTCTCGGCCAGAAGCACATCATCAAGGGTGTGGCGGCAGGCGCCGTCAAGGGCTAAACTTACAACACGCCGGGGGCGGGCTGATCGCCCGCCCCCGTATATTTTGGCCGGGACCGTCCGGCTGAAAGTCAAATCCTATCCAAGAGAGAAGTTGAGTTATGAAACGAAGCAGCGGTATTTTAATGGCGGTATCCTCCCTGCCCTCCCCCTATGGCATCGGTACCCTGGGCAAGGCGGCCTATGATTTCGCCGATTTCCTGAAAGACGCCGGCCAGTCCTACTGGCAAATGCTCCCACTGGGCCCCACCAGCTATGGCGACTCCCCCTACCAGAGCTTTTCCGCCTACGCCGGCAACCCCTACTACATCGACCCGGATATGCTGGCGGCTGACGGACTGCTGACGGCCGCCGAGTGCGCCGCCCCCGACTGGGGCAGCGACCCGCGCCATGTGGACTACGGAAAGATCTACGAGAGCCGCTTTACCCTGCTGCACAAGGCCTACAAACGGGGCTGGGAGCGGGACGCGGAGGCCGTAGCGGCCTTTGCGCAGGACAATGCGCGGTGGCTGCCGGACTACGCCCTGTACATGGCCTGCAAACGCCATTTCGGCATGAAGGCATGGACGGAGTGGCCCGACGACGACCTTCGCCTGCGTAAGAACGAGGCCGTGCTGGACAAGTACCGCACACTTCTGCGGGAGGATGTGCAGTTCTTCACCTATCTGCAATTTCTGTTTTTCAGGCAGTGGACCGCTCTGCGCGACTACGTCCACCAGCAGGGCATCCGCATCATCGGCGATCTGCCCATCTACGTGGCCATGGACTCCGCCGACGTCTGGGCCGAGCCGCAGTTCTTCCAGCTGGACGACGATCTGGTGCCCAAGGCTGTGGCCGGCGTCCCGCCGGATTACTTTACCGCCGACGGCCAGCTGTGGGGCAACCCCCTCTACGACTGGGGCGCCATGCGTGACGACGGCTTCGGCTGGTGGATCCGCCGGATCGACGGCGCCGGCAAGCTGTATGATGTGATCCGCATCGACCACTTCCGCGGCTTTGCCAACTACTGGGCCGTGCCCTACGGTCAGCCCACCGCCAAAAACGGCCGCTGGATCGCCGGTCCCGGCATGGACCTGATCGAACGGCTCAACGGCTGGTTCCCGCAGCTGGAGTTCATCGCCGAGGATCTGGGCTACCCCACCCCGGAGGTGGCGCAGCTGCTCCGCGAGTCCGGCTGGCCCGGTATGAAGGTGCTGGAATTCGCCTTTGACTCCCGGGATTCCAGCGGGTATCTGCCCCACGCCTATACGCCGCACTGCATCTGCTATACCGGCACCCACGACAACAGCCCCCTGGCACTGTGGCGGCAGGAGGCCGCGCCGGAGGATGTGGCCCACGCGGTGGAATACCTGGCGCTGACAGAGCAGGAGGGCTTCCACTGGGGTATTATCCGCGGCGGTATGTCCAGCGTGGCGGAGCTGTTCGTGGCGCAGATGCAGGACTATCTGGGCCTGGGCGAAGGAAACCGCATGAACATCCCCGGCACCCAGGGCGGCAACTGGACCTGGCGGCTGCTGCCCGGCGAGCTGAGCGATGCGCTCTCTGTCAGGATCGACCGCATGACCGCGCTCTACGGCCGCAAGGCATAAGCGAACACCCCCGGCAGTGCCGGGGGTGTTTTTTGCCGTGAGCACCGCTTCCGCAACGCCGAAACCCCCATCTGCCATGTGACAGATGGGGGTTTCGATGCCGCCGAGGTAGGGGTTAGACCTCCGCGACCCGTACTGCAATATGGGCCCTGCCGGGCAGGGCAAATAAAAAACCGGCTGCAATGTATGCGCCTTTGAAGCGCATCCCACTTGCAGCCGGTCGATCATGCGGTCAAATGCCGTTTAGACACCGTAGCTTTGCGTCTCGGCCTTTCAGCCGATTTGCCAACAGAACATTATTATATTTGTAGTATATCACTTTCGTTCCGTTTCGTCAAGTCTTTTTCGCAAAAATCCGTGTTTTTGCAGGTTTTAATATGTACTTGGACAGGCTGGGTCAACTGATCCGGGCCTGTCTTTCATATTACATAGCCCTACATGGGCAGAAAGAGAGGCTCTATATGAGCGCAAACGAAAGCAAGCTGTACACATTCAAAGAACGTGAGTGGGTCGTAACTGGTTGGGCGGAAGGTCAGATGGAGACCGAGCGCGAGGACGACAAGGGCCAGAAAGTCATTGTCATGCAGCCGTACTATCAGCTGTTCGTCATTTCCCCGGTCAGCTCCTACAAGTCTGACAACTACAGCGCCAACGGCATGAAGGCTGAGAAGCTGCGCTGCGTGTCCAACGCCGTATGGAAAGACCTTAAGCCGCTGGAAGTCGTCAACCTGTACTTCGACGAGAAGAAGCGCGTGTCGCTGGCTGCGTCTACCGGCGTTTCTGTCGAGCTGAACGAGGTCTCCTTCTAAGGCCATTGTCGCAAACCCCTCATCCCTGCAACGCCGGGAGGTCGCTCCTCCCGGCGTGACCCCCCCCGCTAACAGGGGGTCACTACCTACAAGATAGCCGGTTAGGGGGTCTGTTATGGAAGGAAAGGAGAACATCGTTCTTTACGACTGGCTTTCATTTACGAGCAAGAACCACACCCCGGAGCAGCTCATAGAGGCGCTGGGGCTTACCCATTGTCCGTGGCAGGAGACCAAGGGCGCGCACGGCTACCGTGACCGCAAATACTTCTCCTGCATCAGTGTCCACTACAACGGCCGGGAGGATATGGGCGTATGGGTGGAGATGTCCGGCCAGGGCTGCCGGACGTTCGAGTCCCTCTCCGCCAAAAGCTGGGATGATCTGTTCGGCTGGATCGCCGTCCAACAGTTGAAGATCACCCGTCTGGACGTGGCCTTTGACGACCACACCGGCATACTGGATATAGATGAGGTCGTGGAGGACACCCGCCGCAAGCATTACGTCAGCCGCAGCGACTATTGGGAGACCGTGCTCAGTTCCAAGGGCTCCACGGTGCAGATAGGCAGCCCGCAGAGCAAGGTGCTTGTCCGTATCTACGACAAGGCCGCCGAACGGCACTGTGAACCCGGTACTCACTGGGTGCGTGTGGAGATGCAGCTCCGGGACGACCGGGCGCTGCAGTTCACCAAGATACCCATGACCGTGGGCGAGGCGTTCTCCGGTGTGCTGCTGAACTACCTTCGGTATGTCATTCCGGATGATACCGATACCAACAAGTGGCGCTGGCAGATGACGGATTACTGGCTGGATATGCTGGAGGTGCTGACACCCATCAAGATATATACGGCACCGGGCATGGACTACAACATAGACCGCTGCCGGGAGTATGTGGTCAACCAGGCGGGCAACGCCATAGACGCCCTGCTTCAGATTTACGGCATACATGAGTTCCAGCGGATGATCAGGGAACGTCCCACGGTGGAGAACCCCAAGTATACCCGGCTGGTACAGCAGTACAAGGCTGACAGGCTCTCGGCGATGGCGGGACGGTATATGACATGAACGAGTTTCAGATATTCTACGTCGTGTGGCGGTGTCTCCGCCACGCATGGTATAAGTACAGGAGGAAGGTCATGCGGTTTTGTGACAGGCTCAAGTGGTGCGTGATAGGCGGCTTCGCCTATGCGCTGGGACGGTTCCTGTTCCACTGGCTGCAGACCGGCATAGGAGGATAACATGGCAAAGAACAACATCCGTTCCGTCCGGTTCTCGGACGAGCTGATAGAGATCATCGAGCAGCAGGTAGGCGACAACTTCACCCAAAAGTTTGAGCACCTGGTCTACAACTGCTATATGCTGCTGCCGGAGAAGGAACGGCAGCTCCATGAGATGGAGGCGCGGTATCAGAAAGCGAAGGAAAGCTATTTCGCCCTGTCCGACCGCTACCGTGACGCGCAGGCATTCATGATCTCCCTTGAAAATCGGCTCAAAGGGCTGGAGCAGTGCTTCAAGGAGTTCGAGACAAAGCTGTAACACAACAATGACACGCTGCGGCGCGGATCACCGACATCTGAAGCTCTGCAGCGTGTTACATGGCGGGATGTGAGTAAGGGTAGCTGGCCGGGTTCTCACCCCGGAGATGGAGGTTCGAGTCCTCCTCCCGCAACCATCAAATCTATGAAAGGAGGGCACTACCGAGACTGCTGCTTCCACCACCGTTGCTACCATCCTTGGTAACACCAGTACGCTGGCTACGCTGGTCGGTGATGTCTGGGACATCATGACCGCCAATCCCATTCTGACGCTGTTCATCTGCGCCGGTCTGGTGACTCTGGGCTTTTCCATCTTCCGCAAGGCCAAGCGCGCTGCCCGCGGCTGATGCCGCACACAAGGGGTATGGGGAACGCCCCATACCCCTTTCTCTCTTTTGGAGGTGTCTATGACTGTTTCCGCATTTCTGACCGGCATCTGCTCGCTGATCAGCGGCGTCTTCTCGGCGGTATTCGCCCAGCCGCTACTGGCGTTTTTCATGACGGCCACGCTGCTGGCCGTGGTGGCCGGTCTGTTTCTATATATCTACCGCAGGTCCAAACGATTTTAAGAGTGAGGTATAGATATGATAAAGTTTCTCGTTACGGCGGCCATTGTCCTGGTCTGCCTGTTCATCCTCGTGCTGGTGTCCTGTCTCATGGTCTGGGTGGTCATGCGGCTGCTGCGCTGGCTGTTCCCCGATAAGTTCAAGGGAAAGGCAGGTAAGGCGTAAATGCGACAGTGGACAATTACTGGTCTTGATGGCCTGACTGACGATTGGGGTATCAGTGAACCATATTGGGCTACCGAGGTAATTCGTTCTCGTTTGGCTGCGGGGCAAAGCCTTTCAGAGCGAGATATTGAGGACATCGCTTATAGGTTTTTCTGCCGTGTGGAGTGGAGGTAAGGCATAATGTCGCGTCCTCGTGTTAGACATTGTAAAGAATGTCTTTACTATTCTAAGTCACCTTCCGGCAAGTATCATATCTGCAAAAAAGATCGCGGTTCGTATGGCGTGGGGCGGTACATAGATGGTCAAGAAATACGGAACTCTCCGCGCTGGTGTCCTCTCGGGTGCAATTTACGCAATGCTATTGTAGGGTAATTCTCCCAGGAATTTTTGCACGCTGCTGCAGCATCATGCAAAAAATAAATCCCCCGCCTGCGGCGAGGGATTAGAGATCAGTCCTTCACTTTATCCAGTTCCTTACAGAACGCTTCCACGGCGGCTTTGATACGCTTCAGCTGCTTGACTTCGTCCTTGCTGATCTGGCCGTCATCCTTCATGGCCGCCAGTTCGCAGGACTGCCCAAAGGTTTTTGCCATGGCCTGCATATTCAGTATCTGGGCGTATATGTAGTGGTTCATATTCTCTCCTCCGGGTGGTGATTTTTTGTATCTCCCTAAACGCATTATATCAGTTATTTGCGCGATTACAATAGCATCTTCGTGCATTTCCCCGGTTTTTGCCGATGGCTTCGGCGGCGGCAGCCGTACATATAAGCCGACCACTTTTTGGGACATCGTCTATAATCTGCTCTTTGGTGACAGCAGTTCCGGTACCGGTATCAGCGGCGGCAGTCGCGGCGGCTGGTCCGGCGGCGGTGGTTTCAGCGGCGGCGGTCGTGGCGGAGGCTTTGGCGGTGGCGGCTTTGGTGGTTCCGGTGGCAGTTCCGGCTCCGGCAGTGGCTCCGGTGAGACTGGCGGCGGTAGCTCCGGAGGTGGTTCTGATACACCCACTACGCCCACATGGACAAGCCCGGATGATATGAAGCTGGACTATAACCAGTATGTTGATCAGCTTCCGGCCACGGGGTATACCAGCGATGGAAAGTTGCTGTGGCAGCCACGATGGAGCGATACTAATTACTGGTCTTTTTTCGTTTCGGGTACTGGTGGTAAAATTCAATATTTTAGCTCTGCCGATGGGCAATATAGTAACAACAGTACAGACCTCGTAAAGGTTTCTTTTTCAGGCACTCAGTTTTTTGTAAATGCACTTTTGCAAAAAGATTTCTATTTAACCGTTTCATTTAGCACCTCGCATACTTTCGTTGCCCCTATTTCTGGGCGCTATACTTGTGTTACTCCTATTTGTCAGTATCGTTCTTACGAAAGTACTGGTGGAACTTATTACAACAATCAAGTAGAAAAATTTATTTGGCAAAAGGCAACTACTTTTAATTCTGGCGATTTGGTTCCCCTTGGCGACTTGGGTCGTAATCAATCCGCTGGTACTAACTGGTGTGTTCGTGCCTCTCTCGTTTATACTACTCCCGTTTTCTCTATCGAACCTTCTGCCACAAGTCTTATTACCAACAACTACTACATCTCCACCCGTGTTGACAATCTCACTGGTATCTACGTCGACAATTCCGACAACTACTATACGGACGTCACTATCGTGGATGAGACAAACAACAGGTATTACGATATGACTACGAAAACGTACTATGACATCAAGTCGTGGTCATACGATTACTCCTCCCGGACGTACTTCCTCACTCTGGATAACGATGTTGCGTTGACGGTACAGTTTGGTGATACCAACGTGACGATCACAAATAATAACGTCTCCAACACCTACAATTATGTGGTTGAGGATGATACCGGTTCCGATCCCGATACCCCCACCACCTGCAAGCACGACTGGCAGGAGACCATTGACACGGCTCCCACTTGTCTTGAGGGCGGCCACGCCAGCTACACCTGCTCCAAGTGCGGTGAGACCTACGAGCAGATTCTCGCCGCCAAGGGTCACGACTGGAAGGTCATTGAGCACGTCAACATGGTCTATAACTCGGATGGCACCGTGGCTACCCAGGGCCATACGCTCTACCAGTGCTCCGTCTGCGGCGAACAGTGGTATACCGATACCGGCGCTCCGCCCCCGGATGTGTCCGGCAGTAGCAATATCCTCGCGTGGCTTCAGTCGTTCCAGACGTGGCTGGATGAGAAGCTGGACCTTACGCCGGTGCTGGAACGTCTGGACGCCATCCTCGCCGAGCTGCAGAGCACCTCCGGCTCCACCACCTGTGAGCATACCTATGAGCAGCACATGGAACAGGACGCCGACTGCACCCTGCCCGGCCTGCAGGTCTCTACCTGCTCCCAATGCGGGGACAGCTACTCGGAGATCATCGACCCGCTGGGCCATGACTGGGTCATATCGTCCCATGTGGACGCCGTCACCGATCCGGACACCGGCGAGGAGACCGCCTCCGCCTACGATGTCTATACCTGCTCCCGCTGCGGCAGGACTTATGAGGACCATACCGGGAACGGTGCCCCAGATGAGGATTACAGCAGCAGCTCCATCTCACAGCTGGTGGTCAAGGTGTTCTCCAAGCTGGGCACCTTCGCCGGTAAGCTGATAGGCTTCATCGTCCGGCTGTTTGACAAGGCCATCTCCAGCGTGGACGAGGTCATCTCCAAGTTCAACGAGTATACGGAGCAGATCAGCGGCTTCGGCGGCGATTACCCGGCGTGGCTCACCGGCTTCTGGACGGTGCTGCCGTCTGAACTGCAGGTCGCGCTGACCTTCGCCGTAGTCTGCATGGTGCTGGGCATCGTGGGCAAGAAGCTGTTTTTCTCGTAACACACTTCTTGCTGCAGCTCCGGCGCCAGGATTTGAAATTTGTGTTACAGGGGTGAGATACCATGTCTGTTTTACTTGAGCCGCTGCGGGCTCTGCTGAATATGATCACCAGCCTGATCAACGGCCTTATCGTTGGCTCCCTGCACTTCATCCTTAATCTGCTGGACGGTCTGGACGATGTGGACCTGCTGCTGGACCATACGGTGGACTCCGTCAAAAACTTCTTTACGGCGTTCCTGAATCTGGGCAGCAGCCTGTTTCCGTTCCTGCCCTCCGAGTGGACGGCCATTATTGAAGCGTCCCTGATCGTGCTGGTCATCGGCGTCATCATCAAAAGGAGGGTGTTCTGATGCAAAGCCTTGGGCAAGTCCTTACATCGTGTCTGGAACTCCTGCAAACGGAGTTCGCCATTGATGGACTGACATTCTCATGGTGGAAGATACTGCTCTGGACAATTGTGGCCGGTGCGGTGATCTGCCTGATCGTAAAATGGAGTGATGATAAATGAGATACATACAGATGCTTTCCGGCGTCCTGGCGCTGCTCCTGATCCTCACGGCGACCGCCTACGCTGCGCCGACAGCGGAGGATATTCCAGAGTGGGCGCTCAGACCGGCTCTTGAAGCGGACGAGGAGCCGGAGGATGACACCACGACCAGACCTCCTACCACCATCTATGACACGGACGGCTCCATCCTCTATACCGATGATCCGGCGCTGCTGAATGGGTGCGATATCTCTCCGGCCACGCTGCCCTATACGGTGGATTCCGCCGAGCTGTTTCTCACGAAGCCCTTTGACACCTACACCGTCACCGAGGGCTTTCTGCTGCTGGGTCTTGTGCTCGGCTTTATCCTTCTTCTTTGGAAACTGGTAAAGGGGGTGTTCTGATGGCGTCTGTTGTAGCTGAGTTCTTCCAGATCACCGGGGTGGATATCACGCCGCCCACCACCATGGCCGAGCTGATCCCCTATCTGCTGACCGTGTTCGTGGCCATTGTTCTGGTGATCTCCGTATTCCGTATCGTGGCAGCGATTGCCGCCGCGCTGGTCAACTGGCGGAGGTTCTGATGGTTCTTCTGATACTTATCGGCCTTGCTCTGGTACTGGCCTTCTGTCCCACCATCCGCTGTGCGTTCTTCCATCCGGTGAAGCTGGTTCGCTATGGCGTCACCGATCTGTACGCATACATCAAGTACCGCCGCTGGAACGAGTGCAAGACCGGCGAGCTGGTGGCCTACGTCGGCCTGTTCGGCAAGGGCAAGACACTCTCCGCTGTCCATAAGGTGGTCTCCATGTACGAGCAGTACGACGGTAAGCCGGTCTGGGATAAGGACCGGGCCATGTGGGTAGAGCAGCGGGTCAAGGTGCTGTCCAATGTGGCGCTGTCCATCCCCTATGATGACTTCGTTTCCCTCCAGCAGGTGGTCTACTGTGCTGAAAAGAACGGCCAGTATGACAGGGAGCACGACACGCTCACCGTTACACTGGTGCTGGGCGACGAGTTCAGCGTCCAGATGAACAGCCGGAACTTCAAGAGCAACATTGACCCGCTGTTCCTCAACACTCTGCTGACCTGCCGCCATTACCACATTTCCATGTACTACACTGCCCAGCGCTTCGGCCATGTGGACGCGCTGCTTCGTCAGGTGACAAGCTGCGTGGTGGATTGTGATAAGCTGTGGCGCTTCCAGCGTCAGAACCTCTACGACGCATGGGAGATGGAGAACGCCACCAATACCCAGCTGCTCACACCGCTTACCCGCCGCTGCTGGTTCGTGACCAACAAGGACTATGCGACATACGACACGCTGGCCTGTGTGGGCAATCTACAAAAGTCCTTCAAGGAGGGCGATATGCTGTCTGAGGAGGAGATACTCTCCCTGCGCCGGAACGAGCAGCAGGCCAATATGGACGGTGTGGTCAAGCCCTCCCGGAAGTGGCGGAGAAGTCAGAAAAAGATACGTAAGTGATGTAACACGCCCTGGTCCTGCTGCGGCGCCGATCCAAGCCGGCTGCAGCTGCACAATGTGTTACAACGGGGCCCCGCGCCAAGGCTTCAGCCGCGCGGGGTCCCTGCCTATGCTGCGGCTTCATCGGGTGTCTGCCAACCTAACACTCTGCGCGGATACCGGTTCATCCAATCCTGCACCCGCTGTACCTCTGCCGGAGATACCTCGTCGAAGTTGGTGCCTTTGGGAAAGAAGCGGCGTATCATGCGGTTGTGGTTCTCCACGCTGCCTTTCTCCCATGCGGAGTAGCTGTGACAGTAGTAGATGTCAAAGCGGCTGCCCTTGCTCCGGCAACTCTTGACCAGCTTGTCATACTCCATGAACTCGCTGCCGTTGTCGGTGGTGATAGACCGGAACTTCTGCCGGAAGCCCGGCGTCTTACGCTCCATTCGGCCTATGGCCCTGCGTATGGTCTCCGCCCGTCTGTCCGGCAGCTTGACGATGATCTCCTGTCTGCTCAGTCGCTCCGTCAGTGTGAGAAGTACACTTCTTCCATTCTGACCGCTGACCACCAAGTCCATTTCCCAATGTCCATACTCTTCGCGTCGGTCAATGTGCGCCGGTCTGACCTCTATGCTGGGCAGCTTCGGGTGTACTACCCGCTGCTCCTTGTCCTCGGTTTTCTTGGGCCGCTTCTTCCACTTCTCCCATAGGTGCCGGTTGCCCAACTTGTAGAACACCCGCTTGTCGATATAGCTGTACAGAGTACTGACGCATATCCTTGTAGCAAAAGGGTACTTCCGCGCCGCCGCCAGAGCAGCAGCCGGGGAGTACCTATCCACGATGATCTTATGCTCGATGAAGGCGGCAAAGGCGTGGTCACTGCCGATCTTCAACGGCCTGCCTTTTGCCGTCTGATTGTAGTCGTGTATCTGCTGCCCCTTGTCTGCCGAGTACCGCAGCTTGTCATAGTAGCCGTAGTTATGGAGATACTGTCCGCGCCGTATCTCGTTGTAGACCGTCTGGCGGCAGCAGCCCAGCTTCCGGGCGATGTAGCTGACCGGCTTTTTCTCGTTCAGCAGCGTCTGCATGATAATGCGTTCCTCTTTCGTCATGTAGTGTCCCATGAGAGCCTCCCTTATGTTTCAGGATAGTTCGTGGTCTTTCAATGATTGTAACACAAATTCGCCCACGTCGCCGGAGCTGCTGCAGCAATCTTGTGTTACGCCGCGCCCCGCGTCCCCATGATATGAAATTGCGTCAGCATGGCCGGCGAAGCTGGCCATGTTGGTTACCCAACGCAGGGAACCACCCGCCTGTCAAGACTGCCCGCAAGGGCACTCCGCATGAAAAAAGCAGCTCCCCCGTGAGAGCTGCTTTTTTCGTGGTCTTGATTGGCGCGGTGTTTCCATGCTACATCGCGCAGCGATACCGCTTGTAACACACTCCGCCGCCAGCTGTCTGGCGCCCGGAGATCTTCTTGTGTTACATCTCAAGATTGATATTTTTTGTCATTTGTCCATTTTCTTCTTGACATCTGCCAAAATCCGTGTTTTCTACGCGTCCGTCTCTAAATCTCCGATCGCCGCGCACGCCTCACGGTATGCCGCGGCCGTCTCCGGATACAGCGCCGACGCGCGCTGCATATCGCTGCCGCGCAGGGCCTCCGTCAGGGCTGAGGCTGTCTGCCATAGCTGCACCAGCCCCAGGTTGGCCGCCAGGCCCTTCAGCGTGTGCGCCGCCCGGAACGCCCGACGGGCGTCTCCGGCGCTCATGGCCGCCTGCAGCATGGCGAAGGTGTCGTCTCCGGCGAACATCCGCAGGAAACGCTCCACCGCGGACGCGCTGCCCAGCCGGCGCACGGCGTCCGCCATGTCGCCGCCCATCTCTTGATAAAGCTTCTCTAAATTCATTGTTTCTTCCTCTCCAGCCACTCGGCGATCGTTCTTATCATCTGCCCAGCCTCCAACGGCTTGGGGATATGCGCGTCCATGCCCGCTGCCAGGCAGGCCGCTACGTCCTCGTCAAACAGGTTGGCGGTCATGGCGATGATCGGCAGCTGCGCGTCCGGCCTGTCCATGCCGCGGATGGCGCGGGTGGCGGAAAGGCCGTCCAGCTCCGGCATCATCACGTCCATCAGCACCGCGTCGTAGGTACCGGGCGCCGACGCGGCGAACATCTCCACCGCCTCCTTGCCGTCGGCGGCCTGGTCCACCATGGCGCCGGCCTCCTGCAGCAGGTAGACCGCGATCTCCCGGTTCAGTTCGTTGTCCTCCGCCACCAGCAAGCGACGTCCGGCGATGGAAGCCGCCGCGTCGGGAAGCGCGGCTTCCGGTTCTTCGGCCTCACTGGGCATCATGGGCAGCACCACGCGGAAGCGCGTTCCCTGTCCGAGTGCACTGTCCACCTGAATGGTACCGCCTCTTTCGTCCACCAGCTTCTTCACCACGGCCAGGCCCAGGCCCACGCCGCCGGAAAGGCTGCCCCTATCGCTGTTTTCCTGAGCAAACGCCTCGAACATATGGCGCTGGAACGTCTCGCTCATACCTGCGCCGTTATCCTCGCATATAAATTCCAGCCGACACACGCCGTCCGCATAACGGGACTCGCGGAAGCTGCAGCGCACCCATCCGCCGGGGTGATTGTATTTGATGGCGTTGCCAATGATGTTCTGGCAGATCTGCCGCATATACAGCGGGTCGCCTGTAAATCGTTCATGCTCCAGCGTCAGGTCCATCACCATCAGCGCAACGCCTGCGCTCTCCGCCTGGGCGTGCGAAATACCCAGCATCTCGTGCAGCTCGCTTGTCAAACAATAGGGGGTCTTTCCCAGCGCCTCCTGCTTCGGGCGATTCAGCGTCAGCACGTCGTTTACCAACGCCAGCAGATAGCGTGCCGCGGTCTGCGCCTTCTCCCGGCAGGACTGCACCAGCGTCACATCCTCCGGGTTCCGCCCGATGATCTCCAGCATACCCATGATGATGTTGATAGGTGTGCGTATGTCGTGGCTCATGCTGCGAAGGAAGTGCGTCTTGGCCTGGTCCGCCGCGCTGGCGCGGCGCACCTCCTCCTCCAGACGGTGCTGGTAGTCCATCTCGCGACGCTTGCGCTCCTGCGTGGTGTGGAGCACCAGCAGCGTCGCCAAGACCGCCGCCAGCGCGTAGACGCCGAAGGCGGAGATCACCATGTTCTTGCCCAGGATGAACACGTATTCATTGGGGAGGAACACATACAGGCTGTACTGCTGGTATCGCTCCCGTGCACCGAAGAACGTGCCGTCCGTGCGGAGCTGGGTCAGCTTGCTGCCCGGGGAGGGGGAGGACTCCAGCGCACGGATGAGGGGCACCTCGTCCACCGGCAGGTTCCACTGCTCCGCCGCGCTGCTGCCCACCACGCGCTCGCCGTCGGTGATGTAGGTGTAGACCTTGTCATTGAGCAGCGTCTCGTAGCCCGCCAGCAGGCTCTCGATGGACGCACGGTAGGAGGCGATGATCGTGTTCGACTGGAGGCGGACGCAGAAGACGACGCCGGGATTTTCGACGCGCGCCACGGCTGCTATGTCGTATACCGCGCCGTCACGGGTCAGGCGGCGGGCGAAGATCTTCTCCGGGTAGTCCATGACGGAGCGGATCGCCTCATTGGTGTAGTAATCGCTCCAGTCCATGTCCGCACCGGAGCTGAACTCGATCTCCAGATCCTTGTCCAGCACCAGCACGCAGGTTACGCGCTGACGCTGGGCGTACCGCGCCAGCTCCTCGTTGGAGCGGTTCTGCCCCACCATACCCTCGCGCTCCGCCACCTCCTGCGCCTGCTCCGTCAGCCGCACGAGGCTCTTTAGCCGGTCGGCGGCGACGATGTCGCGGTAGCTGATGCACTGGTTTTGCAGATATTGCAGCGTCCGCTGGGCGGTCTGCTGGGCGTTGCGGATGCTGCTGTTGCCGCCGATGAGAGCCGTGACCGCCATCACAAAGACGCCCAGCACCAGCATGAGCACCCAGATATATTTGTTGGAAAACTTATTGCCCATGGATCAACCCCGCTAAAGCCGCCTGTGCGTCCACGCCGTAGCTCTCCAGAATGGCGGCCACGGTGCCGTCCGCCACCAGCTCGTGCAGCATTTCGTTCAGAGCCTCCGCTCTGCCGCTGCCGTCGTCCTTATAGAACGCCGCGCCCAGACCTGCCCGCAGCAGCCCCGGCTCCAGCACCCGGTATTCCCCGGCGCGCCCGGCAATGAAGGTGAGGTACGCCGTCTCGTGTCCGGCGCAGGCGTCCACGTAGCTTTTGTCCAGCGCGGCGAACACGTCCACCGTGTCGGCGAAGCAGTACACGCTGTCCACCTGCTCCACGCCGGGCACCTGATGCTTCAGAAACAGCTCCTCCGGCTTAGTGGATATCTGCACGGAAATACGCTTATCATTCAGGTCGGCCAGTGTACGGATATCGCTGTCAGCCTGCACGATGACCACCTGACGGCTGTACATATACGGCCCTGCCCAGCGGTAGCGGTCCTCTCTGCCGTTCATGGAGAAGCTGCCCCAGAGGCAGTCCACGTCGCCTCGCTCCAGTAGGGCGTCCTTCTCCTGCCAGTTGATTTTTTGGAAGCTCGCCGTCCAGCCCAATCTCTCGCAGGCGGCGGTGGCGATCTCCACGTCGATACCCGCATAGGCGCCATTCTCATCCAGATAGAAATACGGCTCATAGTTGTCGCTGCCAATGACCAGCACCGGCAGTTCTTCCGTTTCCGTCTCCCGCTGTCCGCAGCCGCACAGCAAGGCGCCGCACAGCGCCAGCAGCACCGCCAGCAATCTTTTTGTCCTGCTCATTCCTTACCTCTCATGCCGTATACCTCACGGCACAGTGCGCCCTGTATGTCCTCCAGACAGTCTACCAGCAGCGGATCGAACGCGCCGCACTCGCCGCGCCGTATCATAGCCAACGCCTCCGCATGGGTATACGCCGGCTTGTACACCCGCTGGCTCACCAGCGCGTCATAGGCGTCCGCCAGGCCCACCGCCTGCACGGTCATCGGTATCTCGTCGCCCTTCAGCCCGTCGGGATAGCCGCTGCCGTCCACCCGCTCGTGATGCCAGCGGCAGATCTCCGCCGCAGCCTCCACCAACGGCTCGCTTTCCATCTCCTTCATGCCCCGCATCAGTTCCTCGCCGATCAGGGTATGCTTCTTGATCTCGTCAAACTCCTCCGGCGTCAGGGGGCCAGGCTTTCGCAGCAGGGCATCCGGCACGCCCATCTTTCCGATGTCGTGGAACATAGCCGCGGCGGCGGCCCGCCGGCAGTCCTGCAGGGTCAGGCCGTATTTATCCGTGCGTTCCAGCATTCTCTACAGCAGCCGCTGCGTGATCTGCTCCACGTGCCGCCCGTGGTCCGCGCCCTCGCCGTTGCGGTAGCCCATCACCCGCGACAGGATATCCGCCACGATGCCCATCATATGCTCCTGCCGCCGCAGCTGCTGCATCATCACCGCTGCCAGCCGCCGCTGCCGCGCGTACAGCTTCACGGTGTTCATCACCCGCTGCCGCACGATACGGATATCAAAGGGCCGTTCTATGTAGTCCGCCACGCCCATGTCGTAGGCCTGCCGCACCTTTTCTTCTGAGCCGTCCGCCGTGATGATAATGACCGGGATATCCTCGATAAACCCCCGCTTATTCATCTCCTCCAGCACCTGCAGGCCGTCCAGCTCCGGCATGACCATGTCCAGCAGCACCAGTGAGATATCCGCGCCGTAGGTCTCCAGCTGCGCCATACACTGCCGGCCGTCCTCCGCCTCCAGCACGTTGAAAGCCTCCGCCAGCATCTCCCGCAGTATCGCGCGGTTCATAGCTGCATCGTCCACTACAAGAATATGCGGCTTGATCTCCTCCCCCTCCTCAGTGGGGGTATCCTCGGTGACCACGGCGTTCTTTCTTCGCTTGGCCCGGTACATCAGCCGGTCCGCCCGCTGTACCGCCTGGGCGATCGTCTCCTGCTGCGCCATGACGCATCCCACGCTGATGGTGATATGCTGGCAGCCCTCGCAGCCCGGTATGCTCACTGTCCGCAGCCGCCGCTGAATGTCTCCCAGCACGGTGGCAAAGGCCGCCTGCTCCACGCCCGGCAGCAGCAGCAAAAACTCATCGCCGCCGTAGCGCACCAGCGAGCCGCTGCAGCCTACTACCTCATAGATGGTATCCGCCAGCACCCGCAGCGCGTTGTCGCCCACCTGATGGCCATTTATGTCGTTATACAGCTTCAGATCGTCCATATCGATGAGCGCTACACCGCCGCGGTATATCTCATTGCTCATATCCCGCTGGTAATGGTTGCGGCTCAGCGCGCCGGTCAGCGCGTCTATCTCCTGCTCCTGGGTGTCCCGCCCGGAGATGACCAGCACATAGTCGCTGATCCGGTCGATGCGGACGTCATACTGCCGGCAGCCCACACCGCCCTGACGGAACCGCAGGCGAAAGCTCTCGTTTCGCTCCTTTTCGTAGAAAAAGCTCCGCAGGTTTTCGCTGCTGAGATAGCGCATCCACACGCTTTTTTCCGCCGACACACCGCCGTTATCCCGAAAGATGTCACGCAGCTCCTCTACGGTGTACCATTTATCCTCCAGCCCACTGGCCAGGTCGGTTTTCCGGACCCGCAGCTTTCCCCGGGTCCTGTCATATTCACATACGGTGTCGCAGATCGGCAGCAGTGCCGCGATAAAGGCTTCCTTCTCGATCATGGCTGAGACCTCCGTTCCTATCATACCAGCCTTATTATAGCATCTTAATACCGTATTGCAACGGCTTCCCCCTGAAACGCTGAATTTTTCGCCTGTTTTGCAGGCAGCGCGCCGGGGCGCGCTGTCGGTGAACGGCCCTGACCCGCACAGGCAAAATAAAACCGCCCGGACGGGCGGTTTTGTTTTGCCTTTTTGCGATCTAACTGCGGCGGCGGAGGGCTAAAACGGTCAGTGCCGAAATGGAAGCACCAACAATAAGCCATGCCCACGGACCGGCGGAGGGCGCGGCGGCCGGCAGAGGCTGCCAGGCGGCATACAGCGTCATATCCGCCGTGACCGGCGCATTGAAATCCCAGGGGCGGGTCAGGTCGTAGTCACTGTACCAGCCGGTGAAGCGATAGCCCGAGCGGGTGGGCGCCTGCGGCGGCGCCAGGGGCGTTCCACGGAGCACCTCCGCCGGCGCTACGCCGCTGCCGCCGTTACTTTGGAAGGTCACGCGGCACTGCTCCGACACCACCACCGTGACGTCCCGGGCAGCGGCGGCGTAGCGGCCCATGCCGTCCTCGGTGGACACCAGGTAATGGCTGCCGGTTATGGCGGACGCACCGCCGTCGGCCAGGACCTTCAGCTGAAAGGAGCCGACAACCGTCTCATCCGCCCAGTCCGCGCCGCCGCCAAAGTCTACGTAATTCATGTAGACCGCCTGACGGCCATCACGCAGCGTGACCAGCGTCGTCTTGACGCCCTCGCGGAGCAGGGTGCCATCAGGCTGATAGGCGAAGAAGGCAGGATCGAAGCATATCTCGTCCTGCATGGCGAACATCGGCCCTGTGCCGGTGGTCCGGCACAGGGTAAGCGATACCGTTACGGTATCGCCGGCGGCGGCATGGTACGTCGCCTCTCCGTTGGCGGCAAGGCGGAATTCATAGCGCCGGCTGTCGTCGCCCCAGGCCAGGGACGGCGCCAGCAGCAGCACCGCCAGCAGCGCCAGAACTACCCGCTTCATGGTCCTCGCCTCAGTTCAGGAAGTCCTTGAGTTTCTTGCTGCGGGAGGGGTGCCGCAGCTTACGCAGGGCCTTGGCCTCGATCTGGCGGATACGCTCACGGGTGACGTTGAACTCCTTGCCTACCTCTTCCAGCGTGCGGGTACGGCCGTCCTCGATACCGAAGCGCAGCTTCAGCACCTTCTCCTCCCGGGGCGTCAGGGTACCCAGCACGTCCACCAGCTGCTCCTTCAGCAGGGTGAAGCTGGCGGCCTCGCTGGGCTCGGACGCGGCCTCGTCGGGGATGAAGTCGCCCAGATGGCTGTCCTCCTCCTCGCCGATGGGCGTCTCCAACGACACGGGCTCCTGGGCGATCTTCAATATCTCGCGGACCTTGTCCACGGGCATATTCATCTCGGCGCTGATCTCCTCGGGGCTGGGGTCGTGGCCCAACTCCTGCAGCAGCTGGCGGGACACACGGATGACCTTGTTGATGGTCTCCACCATGTGGACGGGGATGCGGATGGTACGCGCCTGATCGGCGATGGCGCGGGTGATGGCCTGACGGATCCACCAGGTGGCGTAGGTGGAGAACTTATAGCCCTTGGTGTAGTCGAACTTCTCCACGGCCTTGATCAGGCCCAGATTGCCCTCCTGAATCAGGTCCAGGAACAGCATACCGCGGCCCACATAGCGCTTGGCGATGGACACCACCAGACGCAGATTGGCCTCGGCCAGCTGCTGCTTGGCCTTCTCGCCGGCCTTGATCTGCTTTTTCAGCTCGGCCATCTCCGCCTCAGGGATGGTCTCGCCGTCCGCCTCGGCCTGCGCCACACGCGCCTCGGCCTCGCGGCCGGCGGACATAACGGTGGCCAGCTCCACCTCCTGATCGGCGGTCAGCAGGGGCACCTTGCCGATCTCCTTCAGGTACATACGCACGGGATCGTCAATGTTGAAGCTGTCCACCAGCGTGTTGGGGTCGACCAGTTCCTCCTCCTCGATCTCGGCGATCTCATCCATAGCGGGCTCGCCATCCTCATCGGGCAGGTCGGCCAGGAAATCCTCGCTGCCTACCTCGATGCCCAACTGCTCCAGAGAGTCGTAGATGGAGTCCATCTGCTCACTCTCCAGGTCCAGCTCGTCCAGCACGTCGGACAGCTCACCGGCATCCAGCTTGCCCTTCTTCTTACCCTTGGTAAACAGGTCGCGCAGCTTCTCGTTGCCGTTCAGCAGCGCGGCCGCCGGCAGGGACGCGATGGTCTTTTCGTCCAGGCCGCCCTTGGCGGGCTTGTCCTGCGCCGGCGCGGCCTCCTGCAAAAGCTGGTCCGCCATCTGCTCCAACTGCTCCGCGGTGTACTTTTCTTCGGTCATGTTCGCTTTCCTCCGTAACCTTTTTTATCTTTATACGTCTCCATCGCCGCCGCCAGCGGATCCGTGCCGCCGGTGCGCTTGGTGTGTTCTTCCCGAATGATGCGTATGTAATCCGCCAGCGCCTGCGGCGCGTTGGCTGCGGATTCCGGTTTTTGCAGCAGCGCCGTCAGGTGGTTCATCTCCTCCGGCGTCAGCACCGCGGCCAGCGCCGCCATGCTCGCGTGCCCCCGCCGCTGCCACAGCTCGCCGTAGATGCGGCCCAGCAGCGGTGAGGAAAATTCCTCCGGCCGCACCGGCATTTCCGGCGGGAACAGGCTCTCGTCCTGCATCAGCAGACGGATAACGCCCTCCTCCGCCAGCGCGCTGCGTACATTCTGATAACGGATGCTGCGGTCCGCGGGCTGCAGGGCCGATATCGGGTTCATCTCCTGACGCTCCTGCGCCTTCCGTGCCTTGGCCTGCACCCGCTTGGCGGCCCGCTGGACCTCCATCCGCATGGCCTCCGCCGGCAGGGACGCCGCCTCGGCGGCCCGGGTGGTATAGACCTCCCGTTCCACAGGATCATTTAATTTACATAATGTTTCAGCGATCTCTCCCGCGTAGGCGATGCGACCCTTGTCGTCCTTCAGGTCATACTTGGCCGCGATCTCAGACATCGTGAATTCAATGCCGTTTGCACTTCCGGAAAGCAGCTGCTCAAAGGCGTCCCTACCCTGGTATTTGATAAAGTCGTCGGCATCCTGCTTTACATAATGTCCATCCACCAATCGCTGCGGCAGACGCAGGACCTTCACGGTGAACTCGCTGTTCTGCAGCAGCTCCAGCGCCCGGTCCGTGGCCATCTGGCCCGCGCCATCGTTGTCGTAGCACAGCACCAGCTCCCTGGTGAAGCGGCTCAGCAGACGTATCTGCTCCTGGGTCAGCGCCGTGCCCATGCAGGCCACCGCGTTGTCGAACCCCGCCTGATGCAGCGTCACCACGTCCAGGTTGCCCTCGCACAGGATCATGTTGGGCCGCTTGGTCTTTTTGGCCAGGTTCAGGCCGTAGAGCACCCGGCGTTTGCTGTACGCCACCGTTTCGGTGGTGTTCATGTATTTCGGCTCCGACTTGTCGATCACGCGGCTGCCGAAGCCCACCACGTCGCCCCGCACATCGATGACCGGCAGCATCAGCCGGTTGCGGAATTTGTCGTACAGCCCGCCGTTTTTCCCGTTGACCACCAGCCCGGAGGCCAGCAGCTCCTGCTTGGTGAAGCCCTTGTCCGTCATGGCGCGGAGCAGCGCGTCCCACTGGTCCAGCGACGCGCCCATGCCGAAGCGCACCGCGATGCCGCGCCGTATCTGCCGCTTGTCCAGATACGCCTGCACCGCCGCACCCTGCGGAAGCTGCAGCTGGTCGTAGTACCACCGCGCCGCCGCGCGGTTCAGCTCCAGCACCCGCCGCCGCAGCCGGTCGGCGTTGCTGCGGGCCTCGTCCTCTGCCGGCAGCGGGATGTTGGCCCGCTTGGCCAGGAACTCCACCGCCTCCGGGAACGACAGGCCCTCGATCTCCATGATGAAATTGATGACGCCGCCGCCCTTTTTGCAGCCGAAGCAGTGGTAGATCTGCTTGTCCGGCGCTACGGAAAATGAGGGCGTTTTCTCGTTGTGGAAGGGGCACAGGCCGAACAGGTTGCCGCCCTTGCGTGTCAGCGTCACGTAGCCGGATACCACGTCCGCAATGTCGTTCCGCGCCACCACTTCGTCCAGAAACTGGTCGCTGAAATGCACGAAAAGCCCTCCTTTCCCCCGCCGAACCGCGGTGCAAAATAAATCTGACAATATACTATACCAAAAAACTTCCTCAAATCCTCTTTTTTCGCAAAAGTTTTTAGCCGTGACGGATGAGGTGCCACAAAAAAAAGGCCCAGCGGGAAAGCAAACTCTATTCACCCCACCCCCGCCAGGGGGTGGGACAATTAAAGTCAAAAAAGAAAGGCCCGTAGGAAAGCAATCTTTACTATTCCTCCCGCGGCAGCGGGAGGGTTATATATTTATCTCACCCCGTCAGGGGTGAGATATTATCTATCCCTGGCCGACAGGCCAGGGATAAATAAGTACAAAAAAAGAAAGGCCCAGCGGGCCTTTCTCTTTTTTGAGTTTAATTAGAACTCCTTTTTCTTGCCGATGACGACGGCGGAGCCGGCGACGGAGGTCAGAGCCATACCGACGTACATAGCGATACCAGCGTCAAAGGTCTTGGGGCTGGAAGTGCCATCAGCGGGCTTGGTGTCAGCGGTCTTGTCAGCGACGACCCACACACCAGCGACCTGCTCAGCGGTAGCGCCGGAGGGAACCTCGGTGTAATTCTCATAGACCTTAGCGGTGGCGCCGCAAGCGGAGCACTTAGCGGTCAGCTTCTCGCTGTCGATAACCCAAGTGTGCTCAACCAGCAGATCGGACAGAGTTTCGTTAGTGCCCAGCTTGGTCACCTGAACCATCTGGCCATCAACCAGCAGGTACTCATCGCCGTCGGTAGTGTCCTTAACGAACAGATAGGTCTCGTCATCAGCCTCGCTAACAGCAGTGTAGAACTTGCTGTTCTTGGTCAGACCGGCGAAATCCTTGTAATTCACCTGACCGCACTTGGTGCCAATGTTGGTATAAGCCGCGCCAACACCATTGTACTCAACTTCGGACACCTGAGCCAAGTACATGGCCACGGTGCTCTTGCCAGCGTACTTCAGAACCAGATCGGCATCAGAAGCCTTGGACACCTTGACATAGTACTCATTCTCATAGCCGTTAGTGTTCTGACCATCGTCCAGCGTATAGTAAGCAATGGTATTTGCGTCCGCGTCAGCCTTGGTGTAGCTAACAGTAACAGTGTACTCGCCCTTATTACCGTCCTTGTCAAAGACATCGTACTCCTGACCAGCCGCGAAAGCGGTGGTGCACAGTGCCAGAGCCATGACCATGGCCAGCACAGTTGCAATGATCTTCTTCATGTTTGTTTCCTCCATAAAAATTTGTTTGTGTCCGGTTCGGCTTCATTCTCCGAGACAGTGTTTACAACGTAAACATCATTATGTTGTAGACCGCAGGCCCGAACAACTCGGCTTCGCCTTTCACGGTTGTAAGTATACCACATCCCGCAGATAAATCAAGGCGTTTTGGCCGGGGATTTGCAAAAAAACTCGTAAAAAATTATTAAAAAAGATTTACATTTTCCGAAACGTTGCGATTTCCATGAAAAACAGCACATTTTCGGAACTTTTATGACTGTTCTGGTTCAGCGTCCGGGGGTGCGTAAAACACAAAAAAACGCGCTTTGTATGCGATATTCGGTATTTTGCTGGCGTGTATGTGCGTTGCAGCATAAATACGCTGGGAAAAAATGGGAAAACTTTGAGACGCGAAAGCGCGCAAGGCGGACATTTGTTCACAATTTGTGCGCGTTTTGCGGACGTGTGCATGGTTTTGCAGAATGTAAAGGGGTTGGGGTTGTTTTGCGGCGCTTGACAAATCGCGGAGAGGGGTTATAATAGGAGATGAAAAGGGGACGCCGCGACAGGCGGTTGACCCCGTTGCGTGAGAAGTTTAGATGAGTTTCAGCAACTCAAAGAAACCGTCACTTGGCAGAGTGGCGGTTTCTGCTTTTGAGTTTCTGTATCCGTATCGAGACCGAATGGCCGAGGATATGGAACGTAACTACAAAATACATTGCGTCACCCCCTTTCGGGGCCGTGACTAACCGCCCGCCTATGTATGCAGCGTCCTTGTGACGGAGTATACACCGCGGGGCGGCGTTTGTCAAATTTCGGGGAACGGCGGCGCTTGACAAATCGCAGGGATAGGATATAATAGGAGATGAAAAGGGGACGCTGCGACAGGCGGTCAGTCCCGGTTATGTGAAAATTTCATCGGGTCTTGCGGCCCACAGAAACCGTCACTTGGCCGAGTGGCGGTTTCTGCTTTTCAGCTTTTGGATCCGTATCGAGACTGAATAGCCTAAGATATGGAACGTCAGCGTCCAAAACATACTGTCCCACCTCCCTTCGAGAGGAGGTGACTAACCGCCCGCCTATGTATGCAGCGTCCTTGTGGCGAAGTATACACCGCGGGGCGGCGTTTGTCAAATTTCGGGGAACGGCGGCGCTTGACAAATCGCAGGGATAGGATATAATAGGAGATGAAAAGGGGACGCTGCGACAGGCGGTCAGTCCCGGTTATGTGAAAATTTCATCGGGTCTTGCGGCCCACAGAAACCGTCACTTGGCCGAGTGGCGGTTTCTGCTTTTCAGCTTTTGGATCCGTATCGAGACTGAATAGCCTAAGATATGGAACGTCAGCGTCCAAAACATACTGTCCCACCTCCCTTCGAGAGGAGGTGACTAACCGCCCGCCTATGTATGCAGCGTCCTTGTGCTGTATTATATATGGTGGGCGATTTTTTGTCAAATTCAGTTGTCAAGGTGCATCTTTTCCGCCAAGGGGGACAATAAGGGCGGGAGGCGCGGTTTACAGCACCAGGCGCATACGCTCGAGACAGCGGCGGTGCTCGGCGCTGGTGGTGCGGATGTAGATACGGGTGGTGTTGATGCTGCTGTGGCCCAGCAGGTCGGCCAGCTTGGCCAGGTCCTTGTTCAGCCGGTAGAACGTGCGGGCGAACAGGTGGCGGAAGTTGTGGGGAAACACTTTTTTGTCGGAGACGCCGGCGGCGCGGCACAGGGCCTTCATCTCGCGCCAGATGTTGCTGCGGTCCAGGGGTGCGCCGCTGCGGGTGACGAACACCGGGCCGAAGGCGATGCGGTGCTGCTTCATATAGCGCAGAAGCTTCTTTTGCAGGCGGGTGGGGATGAGCACGCGGCGGGATTTGCCCTTGCACCGCACCACGGCTACGCCGCGGCGGGCAGCCTCGGCGGTGATGGCGGGCAGCTCGCTGACGCGGATGCCGGTGGCGCAGATGGTCTACAGCACCAGCGCCAGGCGGGCGCGGCCTGTCTCCCGGGCGGTACGGACCAGATCGGCGTACTCCTGGGCGGTGATCTCGCGTTCCTCGGGGCTGTACGCCTGGTACTGGATCCGCAGGCGGTGAACGCGGCAGTCCTCGCGGGCGATCATACGGAGAAAACGGTTCAGCGCGGCCAGGATGGAGTTGACGCTGCCGGCGGCGTAGTGGCGCATAAGGTCGGCCTTGTAGTCCAGCATGGCGTCGCGCTCCAGCGGCGTGTCGCCCAACCACAGGGCGAAGCGCTGGATGTCGCGGAGGTATTTGTTCAGGGTGGCGGCGGATTTTTCCTCGTTTTTCAGCAGGGCGCGAAACTGCGTCAGCTGGTCGGTTGTGATGGTCATGGCGGGCCTCCAATATATATAATGGGTGTATTATAAGGCCTGCGCGCTGTTTTGTAAGCGTTTTTTGGAAAATACTGGGCAAAAATGTGGAAGTGAGCTTCCTCCGCGCCGGGATGGCCTGTCTCCCGCCGAAGAGCACGCGCAGAATACGGCCGCCGGGGGGTAAAAACAAGTGAAGACACTTTACGTCAGAATGCAGGAATTCTCTTTAGCGAAATAAATTGTAAACAAATCGCGAACGGGATAGGCGAGAAATGTGGTGGCCCTGCCGGACACGAAATTGGTGAGGAAAACCGGGAGATTTCCGGAAAACGGAACGCTCTCCGCCCCTGCAGGGGTGGGGAGCGTATTTCGGTTTTGGTAAATTATGGAAGAAATGCGCCGTAAAAATTTTTACAACATAATGATGTTTACGTTGTAAACCGCTGGCGAGAGTGGCGAGGTCAAGTCCGACACAAACAAATTTTTATGGAGGAAACAAACATGAAGAAGATCATTGCAACTGTGCTGGCCATGGTCATGGCTCTGGCACTGTGCACCACCGCTTTCGCGGCTGGCTTTATCGGTGACGATATGGACAAGGCCGCCGCCGCCGCTAAGGACGGTTCCACCACCACTGTCGTTACCAAGATTCAGGACGCTCGTGCTGATTCTACCAACAGCTATGCTCCCCTGTATCTGCTGACCAGCACCACCAAGGATGCTAACGGCAATGTTACCAACACCACTACCAAGAACGCTGTTGAGATGGCCGATGCTCACGGTGCCGACACTGTTTATGTTGAGGGCTCTACTGTTCGCTACTTCAAGACTGCAACCTCTGCCCCCGCTGCCACTGTGAAGGTTACTGCTGCTACCGTTGTGACCAAGCTGGCTGACGTGAAGTGCGGTTCTCTCGTTGCCAGTGCAGACGATGATGTCTATGTCACTTCCGCCGATGTCTATTACCTGGGTTCTGCGGATTCTGATGCTACCATGGCTCTTGTCGGTGACAAGTATGTCATGGTCAAGACTGTTACCCTCACCGAGCAGACTGCCGCTGCTACTACCGCTGTTCCTGCCGCTGGTACGCTGATTGGCGTGGTTCACAACTACAAGGCTGACACTACTAAGGTGAATGGTGATGAGTCCATCACCAAGGTGTACTGCACCAAGTGCAACTCCACCTTCAAGTTTGTTGACGGTTCTGAGGCCAAGGCTATCAAGGAGTTTGGTGTGGGCAACTATGCTGCGACCAACCTGACCAGCCTCAATAAGGGCACGGTCTATGTCATGAAGACTGCTTCCGCCACCACTCCTTCCACTGACAAGAACACTTCCCCCAAGACCTTTGACGCTGGTATCGCTATGTACGTCGGTATGGCTCTGACCTCCGTCGCCGGCTCCGCCGTCGTCATCGGCAAGAAAAAGGAGTTCTAATTAAACGCAAAAAAGAGAAAGGCCCGCTGGGCCTTTCTTTTTTTGTGTTTAATTATCTCTGGCCTAACGGCCAGAGATAATATAGATGATTTTTCTTTTTGGGGTGCTTCTTTTTTTGTGCTTAATCAGCCCGCGCCTGTCGGCGCGGACGAAATAAATATCCCCCGCTGCCGCGGGGGATAAATATATAACCCTCCCGCTGCCGCGGGAGGAATAGTAAAGATTGCTTTCCTACGGGGGCTTCCTTTTTACGCTTAATTATCCCACCCCCAGGGGGAAGACAACCGCAAAAAAGAACCGCCGTAGGGCAGTTCTTTTTTGCATTTCCCGGTTGACACCGGGGCGGATATACGTTACAGATACAGGTAGCTGTACTTGTCGCGCAGGGTGACGATCAGTTTCTCCAGATCGGCGGGCAGGTCGTTTTTGCCGGACAGGTCATAGTCCTTCGGCTCGCCGAAGGTACGGACGCGGACCTTGTCGCCGCCCAGGAACAGGACACCGGCATTGTGGCTGTCCACCATGTCCTCGGCGGTCTGGAACAGGGTGAACTTGTCGTGGCAGGGCTCGGAGCTGTACGGGCAGAACTGGGTGCAGTTGCCGCACTCGTTGCACATCTTGTCCACGTGGACGATCTGGTGGCTGCCGTCGGCCATGCGGATGGCCACATTGGCGCGGTTGGGGCAGGAGTCCACGCAGTTTTCGCAGACGGTGGCGCACTGCAGGCAGCGCTCGCCCTCGCAGCAGATGCACGCGCTCATCTTCAGAATACCCTTCTTGGCCTCGGCGTCCGCCTTAGTGACATAGGCCTGCTCGGGGATGTCATAGGTATAGGGCTTGCCGATAACCGCCTCGGCAAAGGCCGCGGCGTCGGCGATGCCTTCGACAACAGTGGCGGGGCCGCGCTTGGCGTCGCCGGCGGCGTAGATGCCATCCACGTTGGTCTGGAAGGCGGGACGGCCCTTCTTGTCCAACTCAATGCCGTTGGCGGCCATGAGTGCGTCGTCCACCTGCTCACCCACAGCGGAGATCACCAGGTCGCAGGGGACGGTGAAGAACTCACCGCTGCCCACGGGGCTGCGGCGGCCGGAGGCATCGGCCTCGCCCAGCACCATCTTCTCACACTTCAGCACACCGTCGGCCTGCTTGACGGGGGCAGCCAGCTCGGCGAAGGTCACGCCGTCGGCCAGCGCCAGCGCCAGCTCGTGCTCGTCGGCGGGCATATACTTGCGGGTACGGCGGTACACGAGGGTCACGCTCTCGGCGCCGCTGCGCTTGGCCAGACGGGCCGCGTCCATGGCGGTGTTGCCGCCGCCCACGACCACGATATTGCCGGCCACAGCGATGTTGCCGGCCTTGACGCCCTTCATCCACTGGATGGCGCCGGCCACATCGCCGGCGATGTCCAGCTTGCCGGGCTTCCAGGCACCCACGGCCAGCAGAATGTGGGTGTAGCCCTGCTTTTTCAGCTCGTCCACAGAGGGGGCGGGCGCACCGCACTTGACCTCCACGCCGTACTTCTCCATGAGGGCGATATCCTTCTCAATGGCCTCGTTGGCGATACGGAAGCTGGGGATCACATGCCGGGGCACGCCGCCCAGGCAGCTCTCGCGCTCGAAGATGGTGGTCTCGATACCGGCGCGGCCGCAGAAATAGGCGGCAGCAATGCCAGTGGGGCCGCCGCCGATGATGGCGACCTTCTTGCCCGCCACGCGCTCCGGCAGCTTGATGGAGGCCATCAGGGCGTTGTAGCCCTTCTGGGCGGCCAGCAGCTTGGTGTCGCGGATGCGGACGGACTCGTCATAGAAGTTGCGGGAGCACTTGGTCTGACAGCGATGGGCGCAGATGGTGCCGGTCAGGAACGGCAGGGGGTTTTTCTCGGTGATCAGCTTCAGCGCCGGACCGTACAGGCCCTTATTGCACAGCTCCATGTACTCGGGGATGTCCTGCGCGATGGGGCAGCCGCCCTTGCAGGGCGCGGTGAAGCAGTCGATCCAGGGCACGTTCTTCTCACTCTTGCGGCTGGGCAGGGGCTTGATAGGCTTGACGTGGTGCACGTCGGTGTGAGAGGCGGTGCTCATGTCGCAGATGGCCTGGGTGTCGGTGCCGTCAAAGGGCTTGTAGGGCATGGGCTCCACCTTCTCCACCATCTGGAGCAGGCGGTTGTAGCCGCCGGGCTTGAGGATGGTGGTCGCAACGGTGATGGGCCAGATGCCCGCCGCGAACAGCTTGTCGCAGTTGAAATACTCCGCGCCGCCGGCGAAGGAGATACGCATCTTACCCTTGAACTGGCGGGAAATGCGGTGGCACATCTCAATGGTCAGGGGGAACAGGCTGCGGCCGGACATATACATCTCGTTGTTGGGCAGCTCACCGCGGGTGGTGTCCACCGGGAAGGTGTTGGAGAGTTTCAGACCGAACTCCAGACCCTTGCTGTCGGCCAGCGCCTGCAGACGCTCGAACATGGGCACTGCGTCGGCCCACTGCAGATCCTCGCGGAAGTGGTGGTCATCGAATACAATATAGTCATAGCCCATGCCGTCGAGAATACGGCGGGCCGTCTCGTAGCCCAGAATGGTGGGGTTGCACTTCACGAAGGTGTGCAGGTGCTTCTCGGTGATGAGATAGCTGGCGATGCGCTCGATCTCATCCGGGGGACAGCCGTGCAGGGTGGACACGGTGACGCTGCGGCTGACGCGGGGATCAATGGCGTCGATATAGTCGCTCTCGGCGGGGAACAGCTCCTTGAGAACGGCCTTGCACTCGCCGAAGATGGCGGTCTTGGTGGCGTCCTTCATGCCCTCGATATAGGTGTTGACCTTGTCGCCCTTGATGCCCTCCAGATCGTAGCCCACGGACATATTGAACACGAAGCCGTTGGGGTCACCCAGATCATAGACCTTGCTGAGGACCTTCAGGGCGCACCACGCCTTGATGTACTCGTCCATGGCCTGGGGCACGGTCAGCTCGGTGGACCACTCCTGGTTATAGCCCTCGTCATTGGCCAGGATGCAGGGGCGGGGCACGCAGGCGGCCAGCTCCTCGCCGTCCATCTTCTGGACGGTCTTGACCTCGAAGAAGCGTGCGCCCGCCATATAGGCGGCGATGATGTTCTGCGCCAGCTGGCTGTTGGGACCGGCGGCGGGGCCGAAGGGTGTCTCGATGCGCTCGCCGAAGATGGGCAAGCTCTTGCCCGTGGCGTGGTACGCCTTGCGGACGCCGAAGATCTCGCCGGAGTTGGCATATTCGGTGACCACCCAGTTCATCAGAGACTTAAAGGGGATCGGATACATTTTTTCAGACATGGGTCTTCCTCCTTGTCGTTGATTTTATCAATACACCCGGTGGTTCAGGTCGCCCCACAGCTTCTTGGCGGCCTCGAGGATGTGGGCGTTCTCCGCATCCTCGTCGATGTTCACCAGCACGCGGTCCTTCATCAGGACCTTGCCGGCGGCGATGGTGGTCTGGCACTGGCGGCCGGTCATGCCGAAGATCATGTGGCCGTCGATGTTCTCGTCGCTGAACGGGGTGAACGGCTTGTAGTCCATCACGATGATATCCGCCGCCGCGCCGGCCTTCAGCACACCCAGCTGGTCCGGGAAGTACCGTGCGCCGATCTTGGCGTTGTTCTTGAACAGCATATCCGTGACCTCGCACCAGCCCACGTTAGGCAGGCAGTTCTGGCTCCGCTGGGAGCACAGGGCCACCTTTAGAGACTCCAGCATATCGTTGGTATAGGCATCGGTGCCCATGCCCAGCAGGATGCCCCGCTTGTACAGCTGCAGCACCGGGCAGATGCCGATGGCGTTGCCCATGTTGGACTCGGGGTTGTTGACCACCATGGTGTTGGTCTCGCGGATGATGTCCATCTCGGCGGTATTCACATGGATGCAGTGACCCAGAATGGTCTTCTCGCCCAGGATGCCGTGGTCCTGCAGACGCTGCACCGGACGGCGGCCGTAGTTCTGCAGGCTGTCGTACACGTCGTTCATACCCTCGGACACGTGGATGTGATAACCGGTGCGGCCATTGTTGGCCTCCACCATGCGATCAAAGGTCTTGTCGCTGATGGTGAACAGCGCGTGGCCGCCGAACATGGCCGCCAGCATGGGATCGTTCTGCTTCTGGCAGTAGGTGATGAAGTCCGCGTTCTCCTTGATGGCCTGCAGGCACTTCTCCTCGCCGTCGCGGTCGCTGACCTCGTAGCACAGGCAGGAGCGCAGACCCAGGCGGCGGCTCTCCTCGCTGATGGTAAACAGGGTACCGGGGATCTCGCCATAGCTGGCGTGGTGGTCAAAGATGGTGGTCACGCCCTGCTTGATGCTGTCGATGTACAGCGCGGTGGCGGAAGCGCGGGTACCGTCCATCATCAGGTGGCGGTCGATGGCCCACCAGGTGCCGTCCAGCACCTCGTAGAAGTTGGTGGGGTTGTTGCCCACGATGCTCAGGCCGCGGGCCAGTGCGGAGTAGATGTGGGTGTGTGCGTTGATGAAGGCAGGCATGATGACGCCGCCCTTGGCGTCGACGATCTCGGCATCGGCATATTTTGCCCGCAGAGCGGCTTCCTCACCTACCTCCACGATCTTGGCGCCCTCGTAGGCCACCGCGCCGTGCTCATAGTAGCCCTTGCCCTCGCTGTCGCGGGTAATGAGCCGTCCATTTGTTACCAGAACCATGTGTATTCCTCCTTTGTTTCCGATAGTGTTCGTGTGTTCTCCCCAATATGGCTCTACTCCCCGGTAAACAAAAAGTGCCCCAAACCCTGTTTCCGAGGGTTTGAAACACTCAAGCGTCCGCCGAGTGATAGTTTCAGCCCGTGCGCGAAGCACTTCCTTACAGCTACCAATCTTGGATTGTCATCTGTATTTTACAACGATTTCTCCAAAAATGCAATAGTTTTGTCAGCCTGTTTTTGCCCTTTTTACCCTGCGTTGTCCCGCTGCACCGTGTACCGCTTTCGCTATTTCATGACAAAAAAGCCAATAAATGGAAGTATACTTCGTGGAAGTAAACTTCCCGCTGCGCTATCATCTTCTTATAAAGCGGAAACGGAGGCATTTGCCATGCAGGAGTATAAGGACGCGGTGCGGGAGCATCTGTCAAGCTATGTGTGCCAACTGCGGCAGCGCCGTGGGCTTACACAGGAAGAAATGGCCGAAAAGCTTCGTATCACGGCGCGGGCCTACGGCGACCTGGAACGTGGAAAATTCTGCTTTTCCGCCCCGGCATTGATGGCCCTGCTCCTCATACTGAAGGAAGACGAGGTGGCAGAGCTTCTGAACGGCTTTCGCAAAATTACAGAAAAATTAGACGGTAAAGAGGTGGCGTAGCATCCATGGATAAGGGGGATGTGAGCCGCACATTGTGCGGCTTGGGGTTGTTGCCGAGCAGCGTCTGCTATTTTTATATGGCAGAGGCGCTTCGGCTGTCGCTGCGGGAGCCGGACAGGCTTCTGCTGGTCACAAAGCACGTGTATCCGGACGTGGCGCGCTGCTTTGACACAAACTGGAAGTGCGTGGAGCGTGGCCTGCGCCGCGCCACAAACGTTGCCTGGAACACGGCGCCGGAGAAGCTGTCAGAGCTCGCACATCGACACTTGACGGAGAAGCCTTCTGTTTCAGAGCTGTTGTCTCTGTTGACGATCTACCTGCGCGCGGAAGAGGAGAACTGAAACCGGTCATAGGGCAGAAAGCCCCGGCTCTGCCGGGGCTTTCTGCTTTGTACGTATTTCTTCACGGATAAAAAGCCGCCCTCGGGCGGCTTTTTTCTCTGCACAGCAAAACAAGGCTCCCGGGCAACAGATGATATCTGCCGCCCGGGAGCTCCCCTCCTGTCGCGCGAGGCCTGTACCTCGCGCCCCCTACGTTGTTTCATGGTAGCACTCTGAAATCTGGTTTTCAAGAAAATTGGCGATTTCTTAACGGCATCTTAACGGAGCGTTCACGGATGCACCCCCGCGCCCGGGGGTGCACCACCCAAAGCCGCCCTCCGGGCGGCTTTGGCGCGATTTGATAATCGCCCGCCCGGGAGAAGAAAACGCCTCTACCGTGGCTGGGGCAAGCGGCCGCGTAAGCCTCTGCGCCGCAGGGGCGGCGAAGCTCCTTTTACGCACAAAAACACAGACAACGCTTTCACCGAGTAAATTGTAACCGAATTATGAACGGGATTTGGGGCGCATTTCGGGCCGAATAGTTTACATAATGACTTTTCGATTTTGACTGGAAAATTTTTCCAGCTAAGTTGTTGCATTTTTTGAAAATCTCGATTTGAATTGCATAAATGCTGCGTTACACAGGAATTACGCTTTACAGGCGCTCAAATAAATTGCGTAAATTACTGGTAAATTATGGAAGAAATGGAAATTACTTCCAATTTCGGGAGATTTTTAACGGCGCGCCGGCGCTGTCTCAAAAATGGAAATAACTGGTAATAAAATCCGTAAAAATTTTTACAACATAATGATGTTTACGTTGTAAACACTGTCTCGGAGAATGAAGCCGAACCGGACACAAACAAATTTTTATGGAGGAAACAAACATGAAGAAGATCATTGCAACTGTGCTGGCCATGGTCATGGCTCTGGCACTGTGCACCGTGGCGTTCGCCGCTACGACCACCGTCACGGAAGTAACCGGGACCGATTATAGCAAGGTCGAGGATGGCGATTCTACCGACGGCATCACTATTACCGCTCACTATAAGCTGACTGCCGATTCCGCAGCTGACTATGATGTCTATGTCAAGTCTGGCGATACCTTCAAGATGGTTGATGAGGTTACTGCTACCAAGTACAGAGAAGGCTTTAAGACCATCAATCTGGCTCTGTATGCGAATGCAAAGGCCGCTACCTGCTCCGACGATGGTTACAAGGTAACCGTGTATCAGAGCGCTAATGCGACTTACTTCGCCAAGGTGGCTGATGTTGATGCCTACAACGATGCCAATGCTACCAGCAAGATTACTGACACCACTACCAAGGTGTTCATCGGCACCAAGTTCGATGATGCTGTTGCGTACTATCAGTTCACTTCCAAGGATTCTGCCAAGGTTGCCGGTGGCCATGCTCTGTACAAGACCAGCGAGGTTTGGGGCAAGAACGATGCTACCGTTTATGCCTGCGCTATCTGCGGCGGTAAGTACGTCATTAAGAGTAATGTCAACGCTAATGACGCTGTTGAGTCTCTGGCTAAGATCAGCTATGGCCCCATCAACGCTGGCGATGTGAAGTCTGTTCTGAACGGCAAGGGCATTGATGTTACTAAGGCTTTCGAGCCCACCGCTGCCACTGTAATGTACACCCTGACTGCGGGTTCCACCACTGGCACCACCAACACCACCAAGCCCTCCCCCAAGACCTTTGACGCTGGTATCGCTATGTACGTCGGTATGGCTCTGACCTCCGTCGCCGGCTCCGCCGTCGTCATCGGCAAGAAAAAGGAGTTCTAATTAAACTCAAAAAAGAGAAAGGCCCATTGGGCCTTTCTTTTTTTGTGCTTAATTATCCCTCCCGCTGACGCGGGAGGGATAGTAAATGCTGCTTTCCTACGGGCCTTTCTTTTTTGACTTTAATTATCCCACCCCCTGGCGGGGGTGGGGTGAATAAAGATTGCTTGCCCGCTGGGCCTTTCTTTTTTTTGAGCTAAATTATCCCTGGCCTAACGGCGCGGACAAAATAAATATCCCCCGCTGTCGCGGGGGATAAATATATAACCCTCCCGCTGCCGCGGGAGGAATAGTAAAGATTGTTTTTCTGCGGGACCTTTCTTTTTTTGCCGCAATTTGTGGGGCGGGGACTGCCCCTTGACAAATCCAACGGGATGGGTATAATAGTAAACAGAAGGGGACGCTGCGACAAGCGGTCAGCCCCAGAATTGGTAAATGATTTTAATGGGCTTTACAGCCCACAAAAACCGTCACCGGCCAGGGTGGCGGTTTTTGCTTTTCAGTCGTTGGACTCGTATCGAGATCGAATGACCCAGAATATGAATCGTAAACACGAAAAACATGTATGTCACCCCCTCTCGGGGCTGTGACTAACCGCCTGCCGTTTATTGCAGCGTCCTTGAGATGTATTATAAGCCGTTTGCCGGTTTTTGTCAATCTGACGTGCCGACAACCACCCACAAAGCCATTGTCCCGCGCCGCGTTATGTGGTACAATACCCTCGACACACTCTGAAAGGAGTTTTTCTATGCTGGATATCTTTGAAATACTGGGTCCGGTGATGATCGGTCCCTCCAGCTCCCACACCGCCGGCGCTGCCAAGATCGGCGCCATGGCCCGCACACTGCTGGGTGCGCCGCCGGTCAGGGCCGCCATCCACCTCTACGGCTCCTTTGCCGAGACGGGCGCCGGCCACGGCACGGACCGTGCGCTGGTAGGCGGTCTGCTGGGCATGAAGCCGGACGATCCCCGCCTGCCGGACGCCTTTGCCGAGGCGGAAAAGGCCGGGTTGACCTATACCATCGACGAGATCAAGCTGCGGGATGCCCACCCCAACACCGCCGTCATCGAGGCCAAGAGCGCCGACGGCAGGACGCTGACCATGCAGGCATCGTCCATTGGCGGCGGCCGCATCATGGTGAACAAGCTGGATGGCATCGACGTGAACTTCAACGGTATGTTCAACACGCTGGTCATCCGCAATCAGGACGCCAGCGGCACCGTAGCGGCCATCACTAGCATACTAAGCCAGCTGCGCGTCAACGTAGCCAACATGAGCCTGTACCGCCACAAGCGGGGCGGCGACGCGCTGATGGTCATCGAGCTGGATCAGCACCTCAAGCCCAGCCAGGTGGCGTTTCTGTCCGAGCTGCCGGGCGTGCTGTCCATGACCTACTACGACAAGGAGGAGGATGACGATGGCTCTGGATTCGATGAAGGAAATATTTGACCGCATGGAGCAGGAGGGCAAGCCCTTCTGGGAGATCGTGCTGGAGACGGATATGGACGAGCGCCAGGTAACGCGGAACCAGTCCATGGCGAAGATGCTCATCACCTGGCAGGCCATGGCCGACGCGGCGGACAGCTACACCGGCCGGCGCAAGAGCGTCAGCGGCCTGGTGGGCGGCGACGGCATGAAAATGCGGCAGTACTGCCTGCGGGGCGAGGCCATGTCCGGCGGCTACGTCAGCGAGGTCATCGCCGAGGCGTTGTCCATGGCGGAGTCCAACGCCTGCATGTGCCGCATCGTAGCGGCGCCTACGGCGGGCGCCTGCGGCGTGCTGCCGGCGGTGCTGTTGCCCCTGTGCAGGTACGAGGAGCTGAGCCAGCACCAGCTGCTGGAGGCGCTGTATGTGGCCAGCGGTATCGGCGCGGTCATCGCCTACCGGGCGTGCATCGCCGGCGCTTCCGGCGGCTGTCAGGCGGAGATCGGCACGGCCTCCGCCATGGCGGCGGGGGCGCTGGTGGCCCTGCGGGGCGGCAGCGGCGAGCAGATCGGTCATGCGGTGGCCATGGCGCTGAAAAACCTGATGGGCCTGATCTGCGATCCCGTGGCGGGCCTGGTGGAGGTTCCCTGCGTCAAGCGCAACGTCATCGGCGCGGTGAACGCCGTCAGCGTGGCGGACATGGCCATGGCGGGCATCACCAGCCGCATTCCCGTGGACGAGGTCATCGACGCCATGGGCGAGGTGGGCCGCCGTATGCCCGTGGAATTCCGCGAGACGGCGCTGGGCGGTCTGGCCGTTACGCCCACCGGGCAGGCCATCACCGAGCGCATACGGAAATCGAAATAAGGAGGGACTCAAATGACGCTGGATTTTAACGCTGTCGATCCGACCGTTGTGCCGCATTTCAAGGGCGGCACCGGCGAAGCCCACGTCCGCACCGCCGTTGCCGACGGCATGGGCCGTATCCTGACATTGACCCTGCCCGCGGGGTCCTCCATCGGCCTGCATACCCACACTGGCAACTGTGAGATCATTCACGTGCTGTCCGGCTGCGGCGTATGCCACGACGATGGGATGGACGTACCCCTGACCGCCGGCATGACCCACTACTGTCCCGAGGGCCACACCCACGGCATTGATAACACCGGAGATGCGCCATTGGTGCTGCTGGGCATCTTGCCGGACAGCAAATAAATTGACCGATACCCCGGCTGTGCGAAAAGCGCAGCCGGGGTATTTAGCAGGCAAAGCAAGGCTCCCGGGCAACAGATGATATCTGCCGCCCGGGAGCTCCCCTCCTGTCGCGCGGGGCCTGTACCTCGCGCCCCCTACGTTGTTTTATGGTAGCACTCTGAAATCTGGTTTTCAAGAAAATTGGCGATTTCTTAACGTTATCTTAACGGAACATTCACAGATGTACCCCCGCGTCCGGAGGCGCACCTCTTTGGCGCGATTTGATGATCGCCCGCCCGAGAGAAGAAAACGCCCCTACCGTGGCTGGGGCAAGCGGCTGCGTAAGCCTCCGCGCCAGCCTCCGCGCCGCCGGGGCGGCGAAGCTCCTTTTACG
>ERZ1026921.134-NODE-134-length-47701-cov-15.617282_pt1 | contig 47701 bp, 53 predicted proteins | sample MGYA00519571_ERZ1026921 | MGnify/ENA primary metagenome ERZ1026921 (study PRJEB26926, sample SAMN06164877) | human gut metagenome | biome: ENVO:00009003; feature: ENVO:2100002; material: ENVO:00002003 | host: Homo sapiens | place: USA | collected 2012 ... | reverse complement strand
AGGTCTACGATGGCCGGTTCTTCCCCTGCTATTACTACGAGCCGAACGCCATCACCGTTGCGGTGACCTCAAAAGCCGAGCCGGAGGACACAGAACACATCACATGGCTGTTCCTCCCCATGGAGCGGGAGGAGATCGACCGCGCGCTCCTTCGCGGGGGCATCACAGATCCCGCTGATGTCCGCCTGCGGCTGGAGGACAGCCAGCTCCCCAACGAGGTGGATGTGCTGCTGGATATGGAGCGTGAAAATCTTTCTGACCTTAACGCATTGGCACAGGCCGCGGATAGCCTTTCCGATAGCGACATGAATAAGCTGGGGGCCGTGGTCATGCTGGCAAAGCCAAAGTCCGCGGCACAGATCAAAAATCTTGCGGAAAACCTTGATCTCTTTGACTTCGCCCCTGGCGCGCACTCTCCCGCCGAGTACGGCAAGTACATGATCCAACAGTCCGGCCGCTTCGACTATGACGAAAATCTCGACGCTTTTTATGACTATGAGAAGTACGGCACGGAGCGCATGAACGAGGAGGATGGGATGTTCACCGACCGGGGTTACATCGCCTATAAGGGCTATATCAGCATGGAGGAAGTGATGAACGGCAGCCAGAGCAGCCACATGGTGATGGGAGGGCTTTCACGATGATCATTCGGGCAGAACTGAAGTGTAAGCAGACCGGGTGCGAGGCAGACCACTGTGCCGTGGATAAGGTCATCGAGTTGCCAAGCCAGCGGTTCCAGCAGTTCAGCCGCGCACTGCTGGCTGACTATGATTTCATCGCGGAGAATAAAAACGCCATCCGGCACGATGATGACTCCAGGCACTGCCTGCTCATCCTTGACGCGGAGGGAAAGGACGGTTTCCTTGTTGACCCGCAGGGGTACAACTATGCCCGGTACAGTGCCTTTGTCCCCAACGCCCGCAGCTTGCTGACGCCGGATATTGGGATCGACCGCAGCTATCTTTCGCCGGCAGAGCCTTGGCGGGATGAGAGCAGGGATGAAATGCTCCGCATGACGCTGCGCGTCGATGGAAAGCCGGACTACACCCTCGTCCTTCCCGCTGATGAGGAATACCTCGACGCTGTGAAAAATTACCTTGATATCGATGTTTTCGCGGATGCCATGCTCTGCGATATTCGCTTCAAGGTGCCTTACATCGGCGAGCTGATCCGTGATACGGATTGCCCCGCCGTGGAGGATTACAACGATTTTGCGGAAGCCTTGGAGGGCATCTGGCAGCAGGACGGTGCGCTTCTGACCTACGCCGCCGTGCTGGAGGCCGAGCGGCCGGATACGCTACGCGGAGCCTGTGAACTCCTGCGAAATCTGGACAACTATCAGCGCATCACGGAGGGTGTTTACGGTTACAGTCAGCAGCGATTGCAGGAAACGCTGGGGCTGGACGATGAAGCCATCTATGAACTGGACGGCTACATGGATTTTGAGAAATACGGTCAGGACTGCATGGAAAACGACTGCGTGACAAAAACAGAGTTCGGCCTGCTGCGGCGATTGGAGCCGCCCTTCCCGGAGCAGCGGCAGGGACAGAGGATGGTGTAGGCAAAAGCGGCTCGATCCATTTGGATCAAGCCGCTTAATAAGCAGACAAACTTGAAATTGTGATGTAGAAAGCCCTTAACAAGCCTGCTGAGCTGCTGTTCTATCAATCGAAAGTGAAATGCTATTTGTTGGCATATAAATGGCAACCTTTTACATGGTCATTGACAATCCCTATTGCCTGCATATAGGCATATATAATTGTACTACCAACAAACTTAAAGCCAAGCTCTTTTAAGTCTTTACTAATTTGATCTGAGAGTGCAGTCCTTGCGGGTATATCAGTTTCAGTTTGGAACTGATTGAGAATTGGCTTACCATCAACATAAGACCATATAAACGAATCAAAACTGCCATACGATTCTTGGATTTTTATAAACTGTTGAGCATTTGTTATTGCTGATTTGATTTTTAACCGATTACGAACAATGCTGCTATTTTGCATTAGCTCTTCTATTTTTGCATCATCGTACAGCGCTACTTTTTTGCAGTCAAAGTTATCAAAAGCAATTCTAAATGCCTCTCTTTTGTTTAGTATTGTCAGCCACGATAGTCCTGCCTGCATACCTTCAAGTATTAACATCTCAAATAATTTATTCTCATCATGAACGGGCTTTCCCCATTCATTATCATGATACTCTTTATATAAGTCGGTAGTTGCCCATGAACATCTTTGTATCAATTCTTCCATAAGTTTCTCCGTCCTATAAACTCACTTTTGTTTGCCACATCATAGCACACCCCCAAAAATGTGTAAAGCCAAATTCTACACCGAAAGGAGTTCATAGCTTTGAAAAATACAACGCAATTTCATATCCGCCCTGCCCGCCCGGATGAGGCGGGCTTATTTTATACCCCGCACCCCGAAGAAGATAAACGGCTGGGTACCGTTGGACATGTCCGCATGGACTTTGGCCGTAGCGGAAACGAGTTCTGGCATACCTGGTGGCCCCGTGGCCCAGAGGAACTGAACAGCCCCGCGTTCAAAGCGGAGTTGCAGCAGATCGTTGGTAAGCTCCGTGAAGATGTGCTGAAAAGCCGCTTCGCGATGGAGCGTTTTTGCTATGACCACGGCGGTAAAATCGACGGCGGCTATGTACAGAACTACGGCTACATCGTGGAAACCGAGCATTACCGCTACTGCCTGCGCTGCAACCCGTCCCCCGGAGATTATAACGGCTACCTTGCGGTATACGATTTGGCCGTCCAGCGGCAGAACATGGTGCGGGACAAGCCTTTGGTGGGCCGTGTGTCCTATGCCAATGGCGACGCGCAGGAGTTTGCCGATGCCGAAGCATTTCTCAAGTGTGTGCGGGAGGAACTTCCGTACCGCCCCACCACAGGTCTGCGCTATGAAGTGCTGACCGATGATCCCAACCTTCGCAAGGCGATAGACGATATCGTTTTTGACCTCTATGGCGAGGAAAATCCCCGTCAGTTGGAGGAATATCAAAAAACGCCCAAACAGGGCATGACAATGGGAGGAATGTGAGTATGGACCGAAAAATGGTGAATTTTATCAAGGAGCAGTATCCCCCCGGCACCCGCATCCGGCTTAATTCGATGGAGGACCCTTATCATCCCATTCTTCCCGGCACGGAGGGCGAAGTGGACTTCGTGGACGATAAGGGGCAAATTTTTATGAAGTGGGACAATGGCCGCACGCTGCCGCTCTCCCCAGGCGAGGACAGCTTCACGGTGCTGCCGCCCAAGTTGTCCACCCTCAAGCTGTATATGCCCCTGACCGCCGATCTCTATGAGCGGAATGAATACGGCGAATTCGATGACAGCAGCACGTTGCTGGAGGGCAGTGAGCTGCGGGGCTATCAGAATCAGATCACGGCGGCGCTGGTGAAAAACCGGATGCCGGAGGAAACCGAGCGAGGTCTCATGCATTGGTATGATGAAGCCGACAGCGTTGACCGCAAGGTGCGCTCCGCCGTCTTCATCGTAGAGGAACGTGACCGGCAGCTCTGGGGTGTGGCGGAATGCCGTGTCGCCGGAGAATTGTCGGAGACAGAGCTGGAAACCTTAAAGGAATACCTTACCGGACAGGCTTCGGACGGCTGGGGCGAGGGGTTTGAGCAGCGGGAGATCTCCGTGGATGACGGCGGCGAATTGTATGTCCACTTTTGGAACTCGGACGAGTGGAGCATCCAGACGGAGCAGAAATTGTTCGCCCCCAAACTCCATGAGCAGAATGGGATGAAGATGGGAGGGATGACCCTTGGGTAAGAAGATATTCGAGGTATATCTTGCGAAAGAAGACGTACCCAACAACGAGGCGTATGCCAAGCTGGACTTGCCTGCCTCACTGTGGGAACTGTGGGACGCGCTGGACAAGGTACGCCTTCAGACAGATGACATCCTGTATATGGAGATCGAAGGCTACGATGCCTTTGAGTATCTCTCGCCCCATTTGGACGGGTTGGACATCAGCCTCAACGAGCTTAATGATCTCGCCGCGCTGCTGTCGGCGCTGGACGAGGTGCAGGAAGCTGCCTTTGAGGGGCTGTTTTCCATGGAGGTGCAGAGAAAAGTAAACGCCAACGGCGGTGTCATCACGCTGCAGAATCTGCGGGATCTGGCGATCAGCGCAAAAACAGACTGCTATCATGTTGTGGAGGCCGCGGATGACGCCCAGCTTGGCCGCTTCTACGCGGAAAATGAATTTATCCCCGAACTGGACGGCGTATCCAACGAGGTATTCGAGATGCTGGACTTCACCGGCATCGGAAGAATGATGCGGTGCAGTGAAAACGGCGTTTTTGTGGGCAGTCTGTATGTGCTGCGGGATGGCGAACTGACCACCGCGCCGCCCATTCAAAGAACGCTTCCCGAAAAGCCGGGATACCTCTTTCGGCTGACCCTCGGCCTGTGCCCTGACTTCGGTGGCGACCGCACGGCGGTGCTGGATCTGCCAGCGTCAGAAGAAGCGCTGGCTGCGGCGCAGGAACAGCTCGGCACCCTGAATTGGGAAAACACCGTTGTCCTCAATTATGACGGCATTCTGCCCCACATCGCCGTCTTCGCGGATCTGCCTATGGAGCTGGAGAAATTTAACGCCTTCACAAAGACCGTGCGGGACATTCCGAGATCCGAGGTGCCAAAGCTGAAGGCTCTGCTAAAACAGTTTGAAGTGCAGGACATCGAAACCGCCATGGGCTTGACGGAGCATCTGGCGGACTACGTCCTCACGCCAGAGATCAGTTCACCGCAGGAAGCGGCGCTGGATCAGCTTTGTTTCATCATGGACCGTGAAGAAGCCGTTCGGCTGATCCCGTATGTGAACCTCTACACCTACGGCTGCGACATCATCAAGGAGGACAACGCCGCCCTCTCGCCTTACGGCCTGCTGCACCGTGTGGACTATCAGCCCATGCTGTCACCAATGCAGGAAACGCAGAAAATGGAGATGAAGATGAAATAACACCGCCTTGACCCATAAAACGGGCAAGAAACTTTCAGCACTCCCCTTCCCGGCATCGCATCGCGGCATAGGTGATGAGATCCTCCGGCGTGAGGACGTTTCCATCACAGGGGATCTCACCCCAGATTTTCCGCGTGGCAGGGTCAGGGCTACACATTGCCATCGCCATAGCCAGACGGATCTCCCTGCGCACCTCTTCCACGGTGGTATGGTGTCTGCGGGCTACTTCCAGCAGAGCTGCTTCGGCACGAATATTCATTTGTTTCATAGTGTTCACTCCTTGCTTTTTAGAACGGTTATCGTTCTTATGGAACTACAATACCACAGGAGTCTACGGGAAATATGTCGAACGCAGTCGAAAAAAACAGAGGTCTGCAAAAAGCAAACCTCTGTTGTACTGTTATTGGAATTCGGTGATCAATGCGTCCAGCACATTCATCACCTTACGCTGCCCATCCGGGGAGAGCGTCTTCAAGCGCTCGGAGAGCTCCGTGGCTCGGAGCATCGTCGCCGCGTTCAAACTGTCCTGAAGAAGCTCGTCTGTCCCAACATTGAGCACATTGGCAATGGCAACCAGCTTTTCCAGCTTTGGCGGCTTCACGCCCCGCTCTACAACGCTCACATGATCCACGCTATAATCCACAGCGGCAGCAAGATCTTCCTGCGTCATGCCGACTCGCTCACGAGCGGCCTTGATCCGTTTACCCAATGCGACCTGATCCATACGCAATCTCCTTTTGAACGGTATCCGTTCTTAAATTATATGGGAGATGGCGTTTGTTTCACAGGAGCACACAGGGCGATTACCGTTCCGTAAGAACGGAACATTCAGAAAAACAATCACACTTAGGGGCCGTATTCCCGGAGGGGGAAAAGCGGCCCTTTCTTTTTTGCGCATTGTCCCTTCCTCCGGGAGTACAGCCCCGGAAAGGAAATCACAATGCAAAACGAAAAAATTCTGGCATATCTCGAAGGCTCTTGTTTCGGAAAAGCGAACCGCGCCAGCGGAACGGAACTGGAGCGGACCCTCCATATCAGTGGGACTTGCCTGCGAAAGCAGGTCAACCGGCTGCGGTGCAAGGAGCACCCCATTGCCAGTGACCGCAGCGGCTACTTCTATGCCACCAATGCCGGCGAGGTCTATGACACCATCCGCCAGCTGAAGCAGATGGCATCCGGATTGGAGGCTGCCATCAGCGGTCTGGAACGGTCTATGGAACGCTTCCGGGAGCGTGGGGAGGCCGGACATGGCTAAGCCACCCTTTCCGTGGATCGGCGGCAAGGAGAAGATCGCGCCCTACATCCTGCAAACCTTTCCCCCGAAGCTGGCGCAGTATGTGGAGCCCTTCGGCGGCAGCGGCGCGGTGCTGCTGGCTCTGCACCAGGACCCAAGCCGCTTGGACATCTATAATGACTTGGATGCCGAGCTGGTGAACCTGTATTCCTGCATCAAGGAGTGCTCCAACGTTCTGCTGCGGGAACTGAAATTCCTGCCCATCCACAGCCGCAGGCTTTTCGAGTATTACCGCGACTTTGTCGCCCACAAAGAGGTCTACTATCAAAATGTGCAGGCGGAAATCGCGTGTCTTGGCGACCGCTCCTGTTTTACAGAGGAACAGGCCGGGGAGCTGCTCCCCATTTTTCAGGAGCGGCTGGCACTGTTCGATGTAAAACGGGCGGCGGCGTATTACCTCGCCATCCGGGGCAGCTTCAGTGCGACGGTCACCTCCTTCGGCGTAAAGGGCATGGATGTCGAAAACCTTTTGAAACTGTTTCCACCTGTGTCCGCACGGCTGAAGGACGTGCCGCTGGAGAACAAAAACGCCTTGCAGCTCATTCGGGAGCGGGACCGGGAGGACGGTCTTATCTATGCCGATCCACCCTATGTCAAAACGGAGCGGATCTATCGGATCGTGGGAAAAACCAGACGTTTCCGTAAATTCCATGTCCGGCTGTGGCAGGTGCTGTCTGCCTGCAAGGGCTATGTCGTCCTCTCCTACAATGACTGCCCATTTATCCGAAAACTCTATAGAGACTGGTACATTTTATCCTTCCAGCGCGGCAACCCGCTGTCTCAGAAAAAGGGGGCGTCCTTTGGCGAGCTCATCCTCACCAACTATGACCCCCGCCCTTATATGACCCGTCAACTGAACCTCTTTGACGAGTCTCTGGGCGAATGGGAACTGAAGCTGGTCCACATTCCAAATCATTCACCAAGACGGAAAGGAAGCCCAGCCGGATGCCGGGTTTCCAACCAAAACTTATTACAATAGGAGGCAAACAACATGAAATTCCATTTGAACCATGACCCCGCGAACAAGACCTTTACCATCCCCTGCGCCGCTTTGCAGTTCTCCGGCCTTGCAGACGTCAGCGACCTGATCCTCCATACCGACAGCGGCTGTATTCTGCTGCTGCCGGGAGATCCCACCGTGGCAGAGCTGCTGAAAACCATTTCTCTGCTTTCCACTGTAACGCCGCAGCTGATCTCCCGTCTGGCGGAGCGAAGCCAGATGGCGATGGAGACCGGAATGACGGAAACGGCGTGCGGCGCCTGTGAACGCAAACCCCAATGCTCCGGCCTTGAAATTCCACCCTGTCAGCTGGCGGAGGCGGGGATCTCGCCCACTGCCGCGCTGGAGTCCTTTGTAGAGGATGGCAGAGTCATCGTGCAGGCAGCGGAGAAAACCGCCGCGGATGTGCTCATCGACGAGCTGGACGATGATGTTCGCACCATGCTGGAGGATTCCGGTGTGCGGATGGAGGGCGTATGCCGCCTGCTGGAAAAGGAGGAAATCTCAGAATGAATGACACCTATCTCTACCCCTACTCCTCTGCCGAGGCGAGAGAGCGGGACGAGCTTCCTCTCTGGCGGGAGAGCCACAAGGCAAACATCGCCTGCCGCAACGCCATCGAGGACGCCATCCGTCAGAGCTTCGACGGAATGCATCTGGACAAGAACTGTATCACGCCGGTGCTGGAGGAATACGGCTACAAGCGCACCGCGTGGGTGCTTGCCAACACCTTGTACGAACTCAAGTGGGACGGGCGCTTCGGCCATGCCAACAAGCAGTGGGCGGAGCGCGCCTGCATCCCCAAAGACATCAACCACAACAGCGATTTTGTTGTCCGAAGCCATCCGGCTGTGCTGGATGGCTTCGTCACTTTCTACCGCAAGGCAGTGCAGGCGCTGGATCTGTTCGGAGCGGAGCATTGCGTTGGTGACCGCGCGGAGCAGGACTTCACCGGAAAGGTGCTGGTGCTGTCACCGGATGTACTGCGGGAGCAGTATTGGGGGCAGGATTACCAACTTCTGTATGCTCGGAGCGGTTTTGGCTGCGAGCCTCATTCCAGTGGTCGAACAGTCTTTGCCACCTGCCTCTCGGACGGTGAAACAGCCAGATGGAACCGGGAGGATTTCATTGGCGTACTGGATGACAAGTTTCTGCCCGACTGGGCGCGGGAAAAGTTGAAGGAGCTGAAAACGCAGGAACAGACGGACGCCCCCACAATGGGCGGTATGAAAATGAAGTGAGGAGGATACTTGCATGAGCATGACCTATTACACCGTGGACGATCTTCGGCCCGGAAGATCCGGCTGGGGTGTGAAACGTTTTTCCGCGTTGAATGACGCGATCTCCCATTACCGGTCGCTCCCTATGGATGGGGCCCGCGTCCTCGGCATGGCGGATGATGCCCACGCCTATGAGCTCATCCGCTGTGTGCGTCTTTTCCCCGGCGATGCTCAGGGCGAGGATGTTCTGGCGGCAGATTACCGGCGCGACGGCTTGACAAAAAAGAACGCTGCCCTGAAGGACGCGCTGGATATTTGCTTGGAAAGCCTGCGTCCACGCTTTCTGCTGGAGCCGGAGCGTCTGATCCCCGTCCCCCAGCGCAAGAAGCTGCGGAAAGAACTGCGGGAGGCCCTTCTCTGGCAGGGCTATGAAGAAAACTATGATTCCGCCATTCGCACTGTTTTTGTGGGAGGTGCTGGCTGGCTCTCACCCCAGGATGTGAAAAAGCAGCGGCAGCTTCCTCTGGTGCTGTGCTATCGGGTGGACGGCATGACGAAGGATGGCGCCTACCTCTCCTTAGAAGTGGAGCCTTGGGAATATGACCTCCTGCTGGAGCAGACAAGAGATCACTATAAAATGAAGAAAAGAGGATAACAACATGAAACGAATGCTCTCCCTTTGCGCCGCGGCGCTGTGCCTGACCTTGACGCTGACGCCCACCGCGCTGGCGGCGGACTTTGAACCTGCGGTACCGAACGCCAAGGTTTGCTACCCCACTGCCATCGTCCGCAGTGACGATGGCACGGAACTGAAGAAAATCTATGATCTGAGTCCGGAAGATGATCCCGCAGGCATTCCCCGCTCGGACTTTCGGCAGGACGGCTTCCACTACACCCTGACGGACCTTCTGAAACAGGAGCTTCCGGAAAACGAGAGCCGCCAACACACGGAGCACATTTCCGTTGAAAGCGCCAAGAAAGATATGGAATCTGTGTTGGCGCTGCTGCCACAGGAGCGGGAATTCATCACGGATGACGGACTTATGGGAACCCTGACGCTCCGACTTGATACCGTGCAGGTGGAGCCGTCCGGCTACGGCAGCTCCACCAGGGAAATCTTCACCAAGCGCAGCTATCCTAACCTTGCCGAGCAGGATACGCAGTATCTTCCCAAAACCATTACGGAAAACGGCAAGACCCTGACGCTCACGGACATCCAGTGGCAGACGGACAACACCGCCAATCTGGACGGCTACGCCGTGGCGGATCGCTACACGGCTGTTGCCACCTATTCCGGAAGCGCCACCAGCAGCTATGTGAAAGGCTATACCGTCACGGCGGATTATACCGGGACCGTCAGCCGGATCGCCCTGAACCGTGTCCGCTATGTCGCTATTTTTGAGGGAACGCCCATCCAGCCCACGGAGCCTGCGGAGACACCCGCCACGGCGTCCGCGTTCCACTGGTCTTATGTGCTCATCCCCATTGGGATCGTGGCTACGGCAGGTGCGGGCGTCGGCGGCGCGCTGCTGGTGAAGCACAGAAAAGAAAACGCGGATGAGGAGGATACAGAATGAAAAAGATTTTGACTTTCGCACTTGCCGTCAGTATGATGGCATCCCTTGCGGTCAGCGCCTCGGCGCTGGAATACAGCATCGCCGCGCCGGACGATTATGACTTTGGAAAGGACACATCTATTGAGGTCATCCACACGGCGGACGGCGGCGCTACGAAAAACGCCGACATGAGCAAAAATGCCGCGCTTATTCCGCCTGCATTTGGCTCAGAGAGCATGAATTCGCTCCATACCGGCGAGTACCTCACGCCCAACCTTGCCCCCGGTGGTATTCCCGCGTCCGGCGCGGTCATTGGCGGCAGCGCCACCGGCGTTGTCACACCCGGCAGCACGGTGAATGGCGGCAGCGGCTATCAGCCCGCCGTGCTGTTCACGGAGGTGACCAGCGGCCTCTACTACAAAAACGGCTCCCTCGGCAGGCTGGAGATTCCCACGCTGGATCTGAGCATCCGCATTTATCAGGGGACGGACAGCAAGACGCTTGCCAAGGGCGTCGGGCACTTTGAGGACACCAGCATTTGGAACGGCAACGTCTGCCTCGCCGCCCATAACCGGGGCGCCAACAGCTACTTCGGCCAGATCCACACGCTGGACATCGGGGAAAAAATTGCCCTGACCACCAAGCTGGGCACCCGCACTTACAAGGTAACGGATGTTTTCAAGGTCAGCGAGACAGACCGCGGCGGTCTTGCGGACTCCGGCGAAAATATGCTGACGCTCTACACCTGCGTCCGCAACCAGCGGGACCAGCGCTGGTGCGTCACCGCAGCGGAGGTCTGAATCTTTCTCCCTTTTGCCGAATCGGTTCTGTTCGACTTCTGCCCCTCACTTGTGATATGGTGAAGCTGCGAAGATGATTTTCCCACATACACAGTTAGAATGGAGGCAGAAAGATGAACGAGAGCAAAAATGTGAGAAAGAATGTCAGTATGATGCTCACAGGCATGGTGATCGGCGCGGCGCTGACCGGCGGCTCTATCGCGGTTGCGACCGGGATCACGGCGGAACCCACTTGGCAGCCCATCTTTGTGGATGGTCAGCAGGTGGAAATGGAAGCCTACAACATTGCGGGACACAACTATGTGAAGCTGCGGGACATGGGCGAGCAGGTCGGTTTCAACGTGTATTGGAACGCCGGGGTCCAAATCGACACCGGGCATCCATATACGGGGATCGCCCCTGCCGCATCCGGCATCCGCGTCAGCAGCTACAAGGGCAGCACCCTCCGCCCCGGAGACCGCAGCGGCTTGAATATCAGTCCCAGTGAGGAAATAAAAAGTGTGGTCTCCACGCAGCCCAATGTCATCCGCGTCGAGAATGCCTCCGGCTTCTGGACCGCAATCGCGGTCAGCAGCGGCACATCCGACGTGGTCGTGACCGATCAGCATGGCAAGACCGCCACTTTAACGCTGACGGTAGTTGACGGCAAGCAAGGCGCGAGTATTCCGGAATCCGGCGTCAGTCAGACAGACGCGGCGCGTCAGCAGATCGTCCGGCTGGTCAATCAGGTACGCCGTGAAAACGGCGCGCCGGAGCTGACGGTCAACGCGGCTCTGATGGACGCGGCGCAGCATTGCGCGTCCCTGCGTGTCGCATATCACCAGAATAAGGTGGAGTGCGAGGCGGTAGCGGCCTCCGGGTATCCCCATGGATTTGGATCGAACATCACCGCGTTCACGAATGTACCCGCCTCTGAAACCGCAGAGCGGGCAGTGGAGAACTGGCGGAATTCTCCCGGCCACTTCCAGACGATGATAAACCCTGATTGCGACACCATCGGCGTCGGGATCTCAACTGATGAAGGCGGAACGATCTGCTTCCTGTTCGTCGGAGATCCCAACGCGCACAATCCCTACGCATAACCTATCCGCAACTCAATATGCTCACATGGCCTTCCAGCATCATTGCCGGAAGGCCATTTCAGCGTGTCGAAAAAGTTTTTTCTCCCCGCTGAACAAGTTTTCAGAACATTATAAAAGTTCTGAAAACTTAGGATTTCAATGGCGCGGGACACCCTTCTTGGGTTTCCCGCGCACACCCTTCCTTACCGTCGCGGAGAATCTTCTGCTTTATCGACAGACTCACATGGCCTTCCAGCATTGCCGGAAGGCCATTTCTTATGAGCAAATCTAAAAAGAAAGGTCAAATAACGATGAAAAAGACATGGCATTCATTGAAAAATCGCGTGACCGCGATGCTGCTGGCCCTGATCTGCGTTCTCGGCCTGCTCCCCACTGCCGCGCTGGCGGCAGGGGCCGACACCATCAAGTTAGAGCGGTTCGGCATGAGCGGTGTTTCCTATCAGTCCGCCAGCCTTGGCAGATGCACAATGCACCAGATGTATTACGGCGTGGCCGGAAAGACCTCCGTGGGCTTCTGCGGGACGAAGGGCGGCGGCATGGGCACCTCTCTGATCGGGCAGACCTGGGGGCATCCGAAGCCCGTCACCGATCCCACCGTTAAAATGATGATGGCCTATTACTACGCCCACTCCCTCGGCATCTTCACAGACAAGGCCCACGCCCTTGGCGTGGATGACATCTGGGATTCCGGTTATAGCTGGTACATGAACGCCTGGGTGCAGGCCATCGTGTGGCGGTATAAGGACGGCTCCCTGGGTGACCCCGCCACCGCCTGCGCGGAGGAATTGATGTACGTCTGGAACTCGCTGAAGGGCGCGAGTTATACCAGCATCGACCAGACCTGCGACGGCACCACATTCCGGGATCGGGCGAAATATATCCTGGATCTTGGCAAGCAGGATGTTTGGGGCGATTGCGACGTAAAAGAGTATTCCTTCACCGGCGCGGGCTCTGCCGCACACCCCGCCAGCACCGTCCAGAGCGTTATGATCGGCAGTCTTACCGTCACAAACGAGCGGTACACGCTGGTGGTCAAGAAGGTAGACGCCACCAACCCCACCAAGGGCCTTGCCGGAGCGCGGTTCCACGTGGAATCCACCAACGGCTCCTTCTCCAGGGACATTGTCACCGGCGCGGAAGGCACCTATACCTTCTCTCCCTTGGACGCCGGAACCTACGCCGTAACGGAAACAGCGGCTCCGAACGGCTACGAGATCGACAACGCGGGGCCCGAATATGTGGTCCTGCCGAACAACGGCAGCAGCACCGTGACGATCATCTTTACAGACACCCCCACCGTCACCGCCACCGGTAAGATCCGCAAGGTGGACGCGGATGATCCTACCAGAGGTCTCGCCGGGGCGGTCATCAAGATCACCGGCGTGGATAACAATTTCACCGGCACCTATACCACCGGCGCTGGCGGCGCGCTCACGGATGTGCCTTGGGATACCATGCCCATCGGCAGCTATGTGGCGGAAGAAGTGACGCCGCCCAACGGCTACTCTCTGAGCAAGGACGCCGGCAAAGTCCGTCAGGAATTCTATTGGGACGGCAAAACGGACGTATCCCTCGTTTTTGAGAATGACGCAAAGGTAAAGATCCAGCTCATCAAGCTGAACGATGCCAACAGCCCCCTCCCCGGCGCGGTATTCCACATCCTCCGGGACGGCCAGCTGATCGGCACGGAGGTCACAGACGCCTCCGGCAGGATCACCGTCCCCAATGTGACGGAGGGAATGTACGCCTTTGTGGAGGTCAGCGCCCCCGCCCCCTACGCCAAGCTGACCGCCCCCGTCTGCGCCCATGTGGATCAGGCTACCGTCAATGGCGGCGGCACCGTGACTGTAACAGCCAAAGACCAGAAGCTCCCCAATCTGACGATCCAGAAGCTGGATAAGCAGACCAAGCAGCCCATCCCCGGCACGGTCTTTGAGATCAAGGGCATCCATTACGGCTATCATCAGGACGTCACCACCGGGCCGGACGGCAAGGCGGTTCTCACCGCGATCCCTGTTGACAGCTATGAGGTAAAGGAAACATCCGTCCCTGACCCCTATGTGGTGGGCGGCGAGACAATCCAGACCATTTACCTCGGCCCCGGTGACGATCAAAACCTCGTATTTGAAAACCTGAAAATGCCCCGGCTGACCGTCACCAAAATCGACGCGGAGGATTCCAAGCCCATCCCCGGCACCGTGTTCACCGTAGAGGGCATCGACAGTGATTTCTCCGCCGATTGGACCACCGGCGAGGACGGCACGGTGACGGATCGCGTGGCCCCCGGCAGTTACAGAATTACAGAAAAATCTGTTCCCGCTCCGTACTACCTGCCCAGCAAAAACGCCGACCGGGAGCAGACCGTCAGCCTGAACGCCGGTGACGAGGTGAATGTCACTTTCAAAAATCGGAAAATGCCCCAGCTCACCATCTACAAGGAGGACAGCGTGGCTGGCGCTCCTGTGGAGGGAGCCAAGTTCCACATCACTTACACCAGCAGCGGCGAATCCGCCGAGGCTCCTGCCACGGTTGATTATGGAAATATCCTCACAGATGCCAAGGGCGAGATCCGGCTCCATGAGCAGGGCAAGCGGCTCTATCCCGGCGCGTACACCGTGACCGAGGTGGAGCCCGCTCCCGGCTTCCAGATGAAGGAGCCCTCTACCCAGAAGATCATCCTCCACGGCAGTGAGAGCAAGACCCTGACCTTCCAGAATACCCCGCTGAACGCCATCGTTGTCGAGAAGTATGACAGCGTGACCCATGAGGCGCTCCCCGGCTGCACCTTCCAGCTGCGGTTTTTGGGCGGCACCTCCGGCACAGGCGGCACGACCATCGGGCAGAAGGTCACCGGCAAGAACGACACCGCCATCTGGACGGGGCTGACCGCCGGTACCTATATCGTGGAGGAGGTTGACCCCGCCGATGGGTACAGCATCATCAACGCATCCGAAACGATCTATCTGGCGGACAGCGGTGAGCAGAGTGTTGTCACCGTCCGCTTTGACAACGCCCCGGATGGCATCCTGCTGATCCGCAAGGTCTGTTCCGTGAACCCCAGCGTGACCCTCGCCAACGCGGAATTCAAGATCACCTACGCGGACGGCACGCTGATTGGGGACAGCAACGGCATCTTCCGGACGGATGAACACGGCGAGATCCACGTCCCCGGCCTGAAGCCCGGCAAGAGCGTCATCGTAACAGAAACACGCGCGCCGGACGGCTATCTGATCGACACCCAGAGCCAGACCGTTCAGATCAAGGAAGGCCGTACGGTCAGCCTGACCTTCAAGAACCAGCCCAAGGGTAAGCTCATCATCCAGAAGCGGGACAGCGCCACGGGTCAGCCCCTTCCCGGCGCGGAGTTCCGGGTGACCACTGCCGCTGGCTGTGAGGTGGGGTTGGACGGCGTGATCGGCACCGCGACACTGACGCAGAATGGCATTTTTACCACGGATGGACAGGGCGAGATCACGATCACCAATCTGGCCCCCGGCGCTTATGTCATCAACGAGATCAAGGCCCCGACAGGGTATGTGATGGATCGTGCGTCCACAAACGTGGTCATCGGCAAAAACGGCGATACGCAGACTGTCATCGTGAAAAACTCCAAGGCCGGAACCCTGGTGATCGACAAGCGGGATTCCCTCACCGGGAAGCCCTTGCAGGGCGTGACCTTCCTTGTGACCGACAGCAGCGGGGCTGTTGTGGGCAGAAGCAACGGAGAGTTCATCACCGATGAGAATGGCCGCATCGTTATCCATGACCTGATCCCCGGCACCACCGTTACGGCGCGGGAGGTCAAGACCGTGGAGGGCTTTGTGCTGGATAGTTCCCCGAAATCCATTCTCATCAAGGCGGGTGAGGTGCAGACCCTTCGCTTTTATAATGTCCGCGCGGGCGGGCTTACCGTCATTAAAAAGGACGAAAAAACCGGAGAGCGCATCCCCGGTGTCCAGTTTGAGATCCGGAAAATGGATGGCGAGATCGTCGGCACCTACACCACCGATGAAAACGGCGTGATTTATCTCCCCGAAGCGGAAAACGGTTGGTACGCCGTGACGGAGCTGAAGGCTGCCGAGGGCTACCGTCTGGATGACACGCCCCATCGGGTCGAGGTCAGGGATGGCCAGACCGCCACGCTGGAGATCACCAACAAGGCCATCTCCGGCATCCTGATTCACAAGGTCAACGCCGTCACCGGCGAGGGCATCCCCGGCGTGTCCTTCATTCTCTATGACAGCGGCAACAACCCCATCGCGCAGGAAACCAGCGATGACCGGGGCTATGTCCGGTTTGAAAACCTGACCGCTGGCCGCTACTATCTGCGGGAACTGGAGAATGAGGGCTATATCCCCGACACGCAGAAAAAGACCGTGTATGTAAAGTCTGGTGAAACCACGGAAATCGAGTGGAAGAATACCCCCATCACCGGCCAGATCCAAGTGACAAAGGTAAGCGCCGACTACAACGCCATGAATGGCTGGCCTGCCGGGACGCCCATTCCCAACACCGTCTTTGAGATCTACAACGCCCGCACCAACCGTCTGGTGGATACGATCAAGACGGACAAAAACGGCTTAGCGGTGAGTAAACCCCTGCCTTTGGCGCGGTATAAGATCGTGGAATCCAAGGCGGCGGAATTTTACGGGCTGGATAAGACGCCCATCGAGGTAGAGATCGAGTACGCCGGTCAGATCGTCAAGGCAAGCATGACCAACAAGAGCCTGTCTACCAACGTTTCCATCAAGAAAACCGGCTATGTGGAGGTCATGCCGGGGCAGCTTGTCCGCTATAACTTCACAGGCATCGCCAACAACTCTACCACGGCACTGGAGTCTTTTTATTGGAGAGACACTTTGCCCGTCAAGGCGGTTCGGCTCCAGACCATCTACACCGGCACGTGGAATACCCCCGGAAATTATAAGATCGTGTACCGCACAAATCTCAGCGGCGGTACATGGCGCACGCTGGCGGATAACCTGAGCACATCCAAAAACTATGTGCTGGATGCATCCCCCGCGGCGCTGGGACTTGCCTCCAACGAGTATGTGACGGAGTTCATGGCTGCGTTCGGCATCGTCCCCGCCAACTTCCGGCAGGTGGAAGCCCCTCGCGTGGACTGCAAGGCACTTGCCAAGCTCACCGGCGGTACGCAGTTCGTTAATCAGGCGGACGCGGGCGGCGTCTACAACGGGCAGTGGATCATGGCCACCTCCCGCTGGGTCACCCGCGTCTATGCTCCCAGCAAGCCCCTGCCTCGCACCGGTTATTAAGAGCTAACAACACCGGATGCCGCTCCGCAAAGGACGGCATCCCCGTTTTGTGAGGGAATATGATGAACTTTTTTGAACAGGAATTGAGAAAAATCGTAGGCAGTGCTTATCCGGATGCCACCTATATCGGCAGAGCCTGCTATGTGCGGCTGGGAGAGGAGAACCGGGCGAAGATTCAGTTTGTCACCGGCATCGTTTCCAAGCAATATAACGCTCTGCAAATGACGATTTTAAACCGCAGCGAAGGAACTGTAGACACGCTGCGCGTCAGCTTAACGGATCTGTTAGGCAAGCAGGCAACGAAGAATCCTAATTTCCGAAACGGTGTGGAACCACACATCTGGGATGACAACGGAAACGTCAGCTGGTATGTCTATCAGCCAAGCAGCCGGGACTACCAGACGCTCACAAATGAGATATCGGAATATTTGGGCTTATTCCAGCAGCAGACACAAAGCTTTGCACAGCAGCTTGGGCAGAGAATGAGATGATAACAGCTTCTGCCGCTGCATGAGGATATTCAAAATAATAGGAGGTTGAGATTTTGAAACACAAAAAAATCATGATTTTGGCGTTGGCGCTCCTGCTCCTGACCGCGCTCTGCTGCACCTCCGCCCTTGCCGCGGGCGGCGATGTGGCAGGCGCTGTGGAACAGACGTGGACGGAGGCAGCCAAACAGATCAAGGCTGTGGTGGAGAAGGTGGTGTTCCCGGCGCTGGATATGATCCTCGCCATCGCGTTCTTCGTAAAACTTGGCGGCGCGTATTTTGATTTTCGCCAGCGAGGTCAATTTGAATGGACCGGTCCCGCCATCCTCTTTGCCTGCCTCATCTTCACGCTGACGGCTCCAAAATACATTTGGAGCATCATCGGCATCTAAGTGGTGCAAGGGTAAAAATCAGTTGCTTATTTTCTGTGTGCTGGGTATAATGAAAATTAGGAAAGGAGGCGGCGCGAATGACAGAATCTGTGAAAAATGAGCTTTCTGATATCTGCCGGATCATTGACGCAACTGTGGATACAGAGAAGATCTATCTTTTCGGCTCATACGCCTATGGTACACCAACCGATGATAGTGACTACGATTTGTGCGTCATTATCCCGGAAAATTCCATGCGTCCGGCAGACGCGGTCAAGGCGATCCGCCGTGCGCTCTTTTCAGCGCAGTCCGTCCCCTTGGATGTAATTGTTTATCGCTCTAACGCATTCCATCAGAGAGCGGAACACGCTTCTCTGGAGCGGAAAATCGCAAGAGAGGGGGTCTTGCTGTATGAGCACCGGCTGGAGCAGCGAATGGCTTGACTTTGCCTATATGGATCTCAGCGCCGCGGAACATCTGCTGACGATGCGTCCGCTGCCTGTGGAAATTATTTGCTATCACTGTGAACAGGCTGCCGAAAAATTTCTAAAAGCCACGCTTGTTCAATTCGACAGAGAGCCGCCCAAAACGCATGACCTTATCCAGCTTTGTAAGCTGTGCTGTGAAGTAGACACGCAGTTTGAGCAACTGGCAGACTCCTGTATTGAACTGACGCCATACGGCGTTCAGGTTCGCTATCCATCCAATTTAGAACTGGATGAATCCGACGCCGTCTGTGCGTTAAAGGAATGCAGGCTCGTTCAGGGCTTTGTTTGCCAGAAACTTGGATATGAACCGGAAAGCAAAGATACCCAAAGCTTTGGACAGACAATGAAATAAGTAAAGACAGCAGTCAAGGCCGTCGCCCGAAAGGGCGGCGGCCTTGTCGCGTCTCCGGAGGTGAATGAACAATATTTATTTGGGACTTTGTCGCCGCGACAGTCCTGGATCAGCTCATGGACTGGGTCTATGGGCAGGCCATAGGCTTTCTCGGCAATTTTTTTGCCCTCATGGGCAATATGGGCGTGGAACTTTTTGAACTGGAATGGGTCAGCGCCATCATTTTATTCTTCTCCCGCCTTGCGTGGGCACTGTTTACCGTCAGCGTGGTGGTCTGCGCCTTTGAATGCGGTATCGAATACTCCACCGGCAGGGGTAATTTGCAGCAGTGCGGGATGAACATCATCAAGGGCTTTCTGGCGGTGAGCCTGTTCACCGTCGTCCCCGTCCGGCTCTATGCCTTATCGGTGTCGCTACAGGGAACCTTTTCCGCAGGACTCACCGGCTATGGACGGAGCATCGGTGAGGTGGGACAGGACATCATAACGGAGCTCAATGAGATCCAGACGCTCTCGGACGTGGTAAACAGCTCTCACTTCGGTCTCGGCATCATCACCAGCCCCGTTATGCTCCTTTTTTGCGTGATCCTCATGGGCTACGCGGTGCTGAAGGTGTTTTTCGCAAACTTAAAGAGAGGCGGCATTTTGTTGATTCAAATTGCAGTCGGCTCCCTCTATATGTTCAGCGTCCCACGGGGCTATCTGGACGGCTTTATGGGCTGGGTGCGGCAGGTCATCGGTTTGTGCCTGACCGCCTTTCTCCAGTCCACTATCCTCATTGCGGGACTCATGGTGTTCAAGGACCACGCGCTGATGGGCGTGGGGCTCATGCTCTCCGCTGGCGAAGTGCCGCGCATCGCCGGCAGCTTCGGCTTGGACACCACAACAAAGGCCAATATTACGAGCGCCGTTTATACGGCGCAGTCCGCGGTGAATGTGACAAGAACCATCGCCGCGGCAATCAAATGAAAAGGGTGTGTATGAAATGACACAGTCAACAAAAAAGCTTACAATGGGGAGCCTGTTCGATGGCATCTCCGGTTTCCCTCTGGCTTCGGTGCGGTGCGGCATCGAGCCGATCTGGGCCAGTGAGATCGAACCGTTCCCCATACTGGTATCAAAGATCCGTTTCCCCCGCATGGAGCAGATGGGAGACATTACAAAGCTGAACGGCGCGTATCTGCCGCCTGTGGATATTATCTGCGGAGGCAGCCCGTGTCAAGATCTCTCCGTTGCTGGCGCAAGGGCAGGTCTTGCCGGCGCGCGTTCTGGCCTCTTTATGGAGCAGATGCGCATTGTGCGTGAAATGCGGTTGGCAGAGAAAGCCCGTGGCCGGGAGAGCGTCAACATACGGCCGCGCTGGATGTGTTGGGAGAACGTGCCGGGGGCCTTTTCAAGCGGAAAACCGAAGTATGAGGACTTTCGGATCGTGCTGGAGGAGATCGTGCGGATCTGCTTTCCCAACGAGCTTATCCCAGGCCCCTATCCTTACGGATGGCCCGATGTCGGTGATCTCACGGCAGGCGATATGTTTTCTATTGCGTGGCGCTGTCTGGACGCGCAATTGTGTGGCGTCGCGCAGCGTCGCAAGCGCATTTTTCTCCTTGCTGACTTTGCCGGGCCGCTTGCGCCCCAGCTTTTATTTGATGTATTTGACGAAACGGAAAACAGTGAGAAGGAGGTCTCATAGATGTACCGATTCGACACGAACGGGCAGTTGACGATGCTTGATTTAGACACGGCTGAAAGGGGCGGAGCTCCGCCCAAGCACAGACCGGGCAAGCCGGACTCCGAACTGGTTTCGATCCCGTATTTCCACTTGGATCTGCTGTCCTCTCCCGTGGATCTCTTTGGACAGCGCCATTGGGAACTCCGATCTCCATGGCGGGAAGGCAAGCGGCCCCTCAATACCGGGGCCGCGCCCCGCCGCCCGATCCGCGTCTCACTGTCCGGCATACTGGAGGCGTACCCAGCCCTAAAATATTATCTATCGAAAACCGCCTGTCTGGGCATCCTGCGCCGCGCCTTTGAGCGCAGCAAGGAGCTGCCGCAGATGCTGGCGCGTGCGCTGAAGATCCAAGCGGGGCTCATAAAGCCGGACAGCCAACCCACTGACCTGAAGGCATTTCATGTGAACCAGCGCAACGAGGGCATTGACCTGAACGGCGTGTCCGGTGCATTGATGGCAACGACCAATATGCAGATGCAGACCTTCGTGACACAGCCAAATGGAGCCGCGGAGGGCTTTGACGGCTGTAACGGTGTCATGGCCTTTGCCGCCAACCAGCGGGATGAGGTGCGTGACCTGCACGATGTAGCTGGCGCGCTGGGCGCACAGCCGGGGATGAAGCAGCAGACCTTTGTAGCCGGTTTTTCCGCTGGGGCGGGCGCAAAAGCAGGCGGCATTGGATACAAGGAATCGGTTGCTCCAACCCTCAAGGGCAGTCCAAGTGGGAACTGCATGCCATCTATTATATGTCTGAATGACCAGGGCGGCAGCGTGATGGAATGCAGCGAAAACGTGTCCGGAACCCTCCGAGCACAGGAGCATGGACACCAACCTCTTGTTTACGAAAATCACGGCATTGACAGCCGTTACACTGGCCCCCACAAGGTAGCGCCCACCATGTCTGCCCGTTATGGCACAGGTGGTAACAATATACCTCTGGTTGAGCAGAACGCGGGTGCCATCTGCATTGCCGGAAATATTGTAGACCGCCAGCCGCAAAACGGCGGCAACGGTCTTGGCTGTCAGGAGAATTTGGCGTATACATTGACCGCCACAGACTGCCACGCGGTCGTAGAACTTTATCAAAAAACAGTTGGAGCATTATGCCGCGGAGATGAAAAAGGTATCGGTAATCAATACGTCAGTCAGGATAAGTGTATCATCAACGCATCCTGTTCTGAAACACATCACCTCATTCGCCGCCTGACACCTTTGGAATGTGAACGGCTTCAGGGCTTCCCGGACGGCTGGACAGACATCCCCGGCGCGTCGGATAGTGCAAGGTACAAAGCTTTGGGCAACAGCGTGGCGATACCCTGTGTGGAGTTTATTATGTCGCGGATCGCCGCGGCCATGCGGGTAGCATAGCCGCTTTGTTGGTATCGCCGCTGTTTCACGCCGCTTCTTCGTTGGCTTTGGTCATAGCTTTCACACTTGCTTTCGGGTATCTTAGCTTTACCATTAAAAAGATCGGAGGAACTGCCATGGCAGAAAAAACGCGCAACCTTTGCGCTGAGATCCCCTTGGAGCTGCATACCAAAGTACGGCAGCGACAGGCGGAATCCGGCGAGACACTGAGTCGGTACATGACCGCGCTCATCACAAAATATTATGAAATGGAGGAAAATGTGAAGATGGACAAGGACAATGTGAGGACGGTGGCGTTTCAGGTGCCCACCGAGTTGTTTGAGCAGCTCAAGGCATACCTCAAGCGGAACGGCATCAAGCAGAACGCTTTCTTCCTGGACTGCATCCGGCAGGCGCTGGCGGAGGACACCGGTGCCGGAAAAGAATAAGAAATACATCGTGCGAACCGCTGCTGAGATTCTCGGCAGCGGTTTTGCTCTGGAGGAACAAAATGTTTATTTACCCCGAAAACCTGAAAGCCAAGCCCATGCTGTGGCTCTGGCTGCTGCGGGACATCGCCGTGATCGGCATCGGCGCTTTGCTCTCTGTGCTGGCGCTGACCCAGGGCCTTGGCATGGGACTGCTGGTGGTCACGGTGCTGTACGCCTTCCTCACCATTCAGGTGGATGGCAGCAGTATCTTAGACTTCCTGCGCCGTGCCGCCTGTTTTCTCTTTCTGCGGCAGCAATACTATGAATGGAGGCTGGACCCATGAATCGAAAACAGAAAAAAGAACTGCGCCAGCGGCAATCCACCCGGCAGCTCATGGGCATCGTCCGTGTGACGCCCCACGGCATCGTGACAGATTCCGGGGAGCGAGTCTTCTTCCTGATCCAGCCGGACAACCTCTCCGTCCTGTCCCCGGAAGTCATCCGGAGCCGTGTCCGCTCCCTGACCATGCTTCTGAGCACCCAACCAAACTTGGAAATTCTGGCTCTGGACTCCCGCGAATCCTTCCAGCGGAACAAGGAATATTACCTGCGGCGCTTGGAGGAGGAAACGGAGCCTGCCGTGCGGGAGCTGTTGGAGCGGGACATGGCCCATTTGGATGCCATCCAGTTCTCCTCCGCCTCCTCCCGCAAATTTGTGCTGGTGCTCCCACTGGATGAAAAAGCCGGTGCGGATGAAAGCGCGCTGCGGCAGTTGGAGAAAGCCATCTGTGACCACGGGCTCCGCGTGCGTCTGGCGGAGGAGCAGGATGTGAAGCGCCTGCTGGCGATCTACTACCGGCAGGATCTCACCACGGAGGTCTTCCGTGATTTCGATGGAGAGGAGTATGTACATGGCTAAAAAGAAACAGAAGAAGAAAAAGAAGATGCCGGAGCAGATCCAGCGCCCGAAAGACTTTCTGGATATGATCGCGCCTGCGGCGGTGAAGTTCAACACAGATCACTTCATCCTTGGCAGCCGGTATCACACGGCGATGGCGCTGAAAAGCTACCCGCCCATGACGGATGAGCTGGCGCTGCTGCGGGGCCTTGGCGATATGGGCGGCGTCAATCTGCGCCTGACGGCGCGGCAGGTCACACCCGCCGAGGAGGACGCCATCCTCCATGCCGCCACCAACAAAAGCCGCATGGAGCGGAGCAACACCAACGATTACAAGCAAAGCGTCACGGCGGAGGCCAACCTGCGGGATATGGCGGAGCTGCTGGCAAAGCAGCGGCAGGAAAAGGAGCCGCTCATCCACTGCGGCGTGTATCTGGACATTGCCGCGGCAGACACGGAAAAGCTGCGCACGGCGCGAGATACGGTATCCGCCCAACTGGTGCGCTCCCGCATGGGCGCCGATCCGCTGCTCCTGCGCCAGCGGGAGGGCTTTCTTTCCGCCAACCCCGCGGGCGGCAGCCAGCTTGCCAATTTTGCGGAGCGTGTCCTGCCTGCCAGGAGCGTTGCCAATCTGTACCCCATGAACTATTCCGGCAAAACCGATCCCAAGGGCTTTTTCATTGGCCGCGACAGGTTTGGCTCCAACATCATCGTGGACTTCGACCGCCGTGCTTCTGACAAGACCAACGCCAGCGCCCTCATCCTCGGCAACACCGGACAGGGCAAGAGTTATCTTCTGAAGCTCCTGCTCTGCAATGTGCGGGAGGCGGGCAAAAACGTCATTTCATTGGACTCAGAACACGAGATGGAGGACGAGTGCCGCGCCCTGGGCGGCTGCTTTTTGGACTACTTAAGCGGGCAGTACCGCATCAACCTGCTGGAGCCCCGCTGCTGGGACGATGGCAGTGGGCCGGAAGACCCGGACGCGCCGGACGCTTTCCGGGGGACACTGCTCTCCCAGCACATCTCCTTCCTGCGGGATGTGTTCCGCGTCTACAAGGGCTTCGATACGCCCCACATTGACACGTTGGAGCTGATGGTGGAGCGGCTCTATCAAAAGTGGAACATCACCGACCGCACGGACTTCGCGTCGATGCGACCAGAGGATTACCCCATCCTCTCCGACCTCTACGATGCCATTCAGGAAAGCTACGACCATTACGAGGCCGCAGACAGCCTCTACCCGCGGGAAATGCTGCGGGATCTGCTGCTGGGGCTCCATTCCATGTGCCGCGGCGCGGACGCCCGGTTCTTCAATGGGCATACCAATATTGACCGCTCCAAATTTCTTGTTTTCTGCGTCAAGGGACTGGATAACATGGCGGAGAATCTGCGGAACACCCTGCTGTTCAGTCTGCTGTCCTATATGTCGGATCAGCTCTTGACGCTGGGCAATTCCGTGGCCGCCATTGACGAGCTGTACCTGTGGCTGTCCGATCCCACCGTCATCACCTACATCCGCAACGCGCTCAAGCGGGTGCGGAAAAAGGAATCCGCCCTGTTCCTTGCCAGCCAGAACTTAGAGGACTTCACCCAGCCGGGGATACGGGAGCTGACACGCCCCCTCTTTTCCATCCCCGTCCATCAGTTCATCTTCAACGGCGGCAATGTGGATAAGAAGTTCTTCATGGATAACCTCCAACTGGAGGAGTCCGAATATGCCCTGATCCGGGACCCGCAGCGCGGTTCCTGCCTCTACAAGTGCGGCAACGAACGCTATCTCTTGCAGGTACAGGCCCCAGAGTACAAGCAGGCGCTTTTCGGAACGGCAGGTGGACGATGAATATTGTGGCATATACCCTGCGGCTATGATGATGGAGAGTGATGGAATGAATAGGAAAACGAAGACGATTTGTATTCATGTAGATGAAGAACGATTGAAAGAACTTCATATTCGCGCGGCGCAGGCACAGAAATCTTTGCAGGATTACGTTACGGATCTGATACGCAAGGACTTGTGCCCATATCAACAGTCCTCGTTGCTGCCGGAGCAAAAGGCGGCGCTGAATGACCTTTCAAAAGAGGCTCTGAGCGTGGTGGAAAAAATGGAGGACATCCTGCGGCCGGAACAGCAAGAACACGGAGGAATGCGCTTTGGTTAACCCTGCATGGATCATCAGAGCGGCGGCTGCAGTTCTCTCGGATGAGGACACCCGGAAAAGGCTGGGCTGGATCGTGGCGGCGATCTGTTCACCGTTGATCCTGACGCTGGCGCTGATCTGCTCTCTGCTCTCCGGCAGCGCGGAGCATAACAATTCCGCTGTTTTGCTCTGCTTCAACGGCGGCAGCATTCCGGGCAAAACGCCTGCGGAATATGTTGCTTACATTGAAGATATGCGCCGCAGCTTCACGCTGCTGGACGACGCCATCGCCTCCGTCAATGACATGACGGAGGGCAGCGACAGCCTTGACGGTATCCGCGTCAAGGCTGTTTTCTACGCCATTTTCTTTGGAGAGGACGCGCCGAGCAGGAGAGCGCATAAGCAGTTCGTGGACTGCTTTGTAACCTACGAGGAACGCACCCGCACCGTTACCGATGAGGATGGGACGGAAACCGAGGAGAGCTACACCGTGGCGATACCCATTGCGGACATAGCCGCCGTGTACGGCAATCTTGAAAACGTGCTTCACTTGGAAATATCTGCGGAGCAGAAGTCCAACGCCGACAGTATCTACAGCCTCGTCCGCTATGGCATAGCCGGTGGCACCGAGGGCTGGATACCCGGCACGGATGTGCCGTTTATTGGTGCGGACGGTTTCTGTTCGCCCATCGGTTCAGGCTGGGAGCGCCGTGTCACCTCTGAATTCGGAAACCGCGTCGATCCCATCACCGGGAAGCGCAAGGGGCATGGCGGCATGGACTTGGCTGTCCCCACCGGCACACCCATCCGCGCCGCGCTGCCGGGGACGGTGACGGTCTCCAAGTACAACGCTGGTGGTTATGGCTACTATGTCATGATCGACCACGGCAATGGCCTTGCCACGCTGTACGGCCACTGCTCCAAGCTGCTGGCAAAAGTGGGACAGACGGTGGAGGCGGGAGACATCATCGCCCTCTCTGGCAGCACCGGGCGCTCCACTGGGCCGCACCTCCACTTCGAGGCGCGCGTCAACGGCGAGCGAACGAATCCAAGGGCGTATCTGCCGAAAGGCTGAAAGGAAGGAAATGATTATGAACATGGCTCGCTACGAGCAGGAAACCATTATCGGCTTCAACGAGGAAGAAAAGACCGCCGTGATTTACACCCACAACAAGGTACTGCGTCAGAAGCTGGAAGCACTGGCGCGGGACAGACCGGAGGATTGCAGGCTCGTCAAAGTGTCCCACAGCGGGCGGGCAGTTGACTACGTCATCCCGAAATCATGGATAAGGATCGTGTCGCCGCGGATCGCAAGTGAAGCGCAAAAGGCATCTCTTGCAAGAGCTCGGAAAGCCGCAAATAAGCCGCTGTAACCCCTGCGCGCGCAGCGTTTCAACAACACCTGTCTCGCACCGAGGGTAGTGATACCACCCTCAACACAAAAACACCAAAAAAGCATGGAGCACAGCGACATGGAGGCGCTGGGTTTCCAGCTCCGTGACTACTACCAGGAGGTTGAATAACAATCATGAAAAAAGAAAATGTCACGATCTCATTCGAGAGCGAGCAGCTTGCCGCTCTCGAATTTTCTCTCAAAAAGAAGAACACCAGTGTACAGGCGCAATTGGAGGAGCTGCTCAAATGCCTCTACGAATCCGAGGTGCCGGAGCCGGTGCGGGAATACCTCGCCAGCCGCGCGGCGCCCGCTGCCCGTCCCCGCCGTCCGGCAAGACCGGCGAAGCCGCAGCCGCGGGAGGAGCCTCCCTCCGCGTTGGCGCAGCCCACTGACGAAAGGAATGGTGAGTGAGATGGCAGATCATGTAGACATCACACTGTGGATCGACCGGCGATGGAAGGATGCCATTGAAAAGCATCTCAAGGATGAAACCTTGCAGGAGCATCTGGAGGATGTACTGGATGAGCTGTGCAACCAACTCCCGGAGCAGGAATACAAACGCATCAGTGCCGAAATTTACGCGGAGGATGCCGCGCGGCGCGCAGAGGAAGAAGCAGCCCGCACCTACGCCGCCTACCATGTGGTAGAGAACGGGCAGGAGTGGTACTTCAAGACCTCCCCCGGTGAGGAACTGCTGGATGCCGCAGAAAAGCTGCGCGGCTATGTCACTGCGGAGAAAGGCTCCGCGCCGGATCTGTTCATCAAGCTGTTCGCGGACGGGCAGCCCATCACAGCGGAAGAGTACAACGCGCTCACCGCCCTTCGCATGGAGAACACCGGCAAGGTGCGCGGCGTGTTTGATCTCAACTTCGACAAGCGGGAGTTCTCCGCCGTTCACATCATGGACGGTTGGCAGACCTGGGCGATGCGGGATGTATCCGTGGCGGCGTACCATGCCACCCGGTCACAATTCGCGTCGAGCGATGATCAGTGGCGCAAGCTGCTGGATCATCTGAGCGGTAAGGAAATCACCTCGGCGGGACACCTCTCCGCGCGGATTTTTTCTTTCGGTGATGAGATCATCGAGATGGACGGCAAGCTCAATTTTTATGTGCGGACGGAGTTCGATGTGGATGCAGCCTTCGGCACCTTCGTCTGCACGGATAAAAACGATGACTGGCTCAACATCTACGCCAACTATGACATGGAGAAAAACCGCCCCTGCGACACGCTGGAACTGAATCTCTGCAAAGCGGATGGCACAGAGGAAACCTGGAGCTACCGGCTCAACGCGGCGGAGCGGGAGGTGCTGCTGCAGAAGATGGAGGAATACTGTCAGAAGCAGACTGACATGAGTCTCCGCGACTACGCACAGCAGTTCCGAGAGGAACCGGAACAGCGGCAGGGGCCGGTGATGAAACTGTAAGCACAAACACAGCAAGGCTGAAACGCTCGCGGCTGCGGAAACAACAGCGTCCAGGCTGCGCAGCCCAGCGGGGCCGCGGCACCGACGAACCGCGTCAACCCGCCCTTGGCGGGCAGCCGCAGTTCGGCGGCTGTTATTCTGCTCCCTCGGTTTTTCTGCGATATGGAAAGGCGCAAAACCTCACGAAAAATTTTGTTGGATTTCGTGAATAGCTTTCCGACTGCCGCTGTGCCATTGTGTTTGCGCAGCGCGCTACACAAAAAATAAACAGGAGGAATTTGAAATGAACACAGAAGCCGCAATGGAACTACAAATGCGTCTGGCAAAGGAGGCGCTGGCAATGCTGGTGATTCATCCAACGTTTGACGTGCAGTTGTACCGTGAGAGCATCATGGAGATCGGTGAGGCGTGGGAACTCCCAGCAGACGCAACGCTGGAGGCGCTCGCACTCATCGAACATGAACGATTGGCGATTCAAAAAGCCGGAGAGGGCGGCGTTGTGCAGCACATTCTTCCGGAAGAAGAACTGCCCATGCATGCTACCGGCACGGAAACACTGGATAATGTATGGGATCTGTTTGAAACATCCCTGCGCACTGAGAGCACGAAAGGGCGCACGGTTCTCTACAACATGGCGAGGACACTGGAAGAAACGCAGAACCTGCTGGACTGGATTGAAAAAACGGAGGAGGAAAAACAGGTGTAACTGCGCCTGACCAGAGCGATTCCATACAGCCGAGCCGCCCCACATGGGGCGGCTCCTCGTTTCCCCCCGTGTTTCGCCCTGTGAGCCGTTGTGTGCGCGGTTCGGGGCTGGGGTGGCGTGTGTACCCGCCGCAGCCTCTTGAAACGAACGTTGCAGCGTTTGTGGGCGATGTGCGAAAAGGCCCGGTGAATCCTGCTCCGGCGATGGGAAACCGAGCCTTTTTGGATGGGTGTTTCCCTCCCGGCCAAGTCCCGTTTCGGAGGGTTTCGCCCCTCATTTACCCGTTCGATAAAAGCACAAGATAAAGAGAGGTGCCCCTAACTGGGCCCCTCTCAGCCACAAAGCCCCGCAGTGCGGGGCTTTCAGAGGTTTGGACAAGGTGCACCTTTTGCGGATCTTGATGGAAAACAGGTGCACCTTACCCGCAAAAACGCAGGCGTGACAAGAGGTTGCGCCTTTTCAGAAAGGAGTGCTGCAAAAATGCAGGAAAATGACGAAAAGCGGATCGAGCGCACAGTGGTATGGCTGGATGCCAAGTTGGTTCCCCGTATGGACGGTTGGCTGGCCGCGGATAATTGCAAAAACCGCAGTGAATTTATCAACAAGGCCCTGCGCTTTTACATGGGCTATCTCGGCACCGAGGACAACACCGCCTACCTCTCCCAAGCCATCCTCACCGCCATTCAGGGTACGCTGGACGACAACAACAATCGGCTCTGCCGCATTCTTTTCAAGTGCGCGGTGGAACTGAATATGCTGTGCCACACCATCGCCGCCCACTTCCGCGCCGATCCCATTCACACGCGGGAGCTGCGGGCCTACGCCGTGGATGAGGTGAAACGCACCAACGGTCAGGTGAGTTTTGAAAACGCGGTGCGGAGCCAGCGGCGCATAGAGCCGGACGACGCATGGCCCGGATCGTACTGATCTCCCCCTACCTCAAGGGCGGACAGAACGCCGCGAAGCTGGCCCAGCGCACACGCTACGTCGCCACCCGTCCCGGCGTGGAACTGCTGGCGGATGAGCGCAGTACACTCCCCGTGACGAAAAAGCAGCAGGACTTCATCGCACGGCTGCTGAAGTCCTTCCCCTCCTGCTGGGAACTCATTGAGTACGAGGAATATCTGGATCACCCCACCCAGGGCAGCGCCTCCGCGTTCATCCAGCAGGTGCGGGAAAACTACATGGAGGCGCTGGATCAAAAGGAAAATTTCATCGACTACATCTCCCACCGTCCCGGCGTCCAGAAGGACGGCGAGCACGGGTTGTGGGACGCCCACGGCAAGGTAAAAAATCTCGCGCGGGCGGTACGGGAGGTGGCGGAACACACCGGAAATGTGTGGACGCCGGTGATCGCGCTGCGCCGTGAGGACGCGGAGCGGCTGGGCTATGACAACGCGGAAAACTGGCAGGCTCTGGTGAACGCCTCCGTCTGTGACATCGCCGCGGCATATAAGATCCAGCCGGACAACCTGCGCTGGTATGCCGCCTTCCACCAAAAGCCGAATCAGGTGCATATCCACATGATCCTCTTCTCCGCGGACCCCAGGGAAGGGTATCTCACCAAAGAAGGCATCCGGCAGGTGAAGTCCGTCTTCGCCAGACGGATCTACCACGCGGATCGGATGCACATCTACCAGCAAAAGGACATCGCGCGTCAGGAGCTCCAGACGCAGACCCGCAAGGCCATGGTGGAATGCATTGCGCAGCTGGAGCATGGCTCGATGGACAATCCAAGGCTGGAGCAACTCACCGAGGAGCTGGCGGAACGCCTGCTGACGGTCAAGGGCCGAAAGGTCTACGGCTACCTGCCGCCAAGGGTCAAGGCCATCGTGGATGCCATCGTGGAGGAGCTGGCGAAGAACGAGCGGGTGTCCGCCGCCTACGAAACATGGCAGACGCTCTACGAGCAGGTGTGCCTGGACTACGATCAGCGGCCACCCAAGCGGTTGCCGCTCTCCCAGCAAAAGGAGTTCCGGAGCGTCCGCAACATGGTCATTCAGGAAACGCTGCAATGGATGGCTGAGCGGCAGAGGTGTGCGGATGCACAAAGAGTTTCTGCCACGCTGACGGAATCCATTTCGCCTGAGAATCCTGCGGCGGCCACGAAAGCCGAAGTAGAATCCACAGCACCAGCCGTTCCCGCACAGCCCAAATCTGACCGTGCGGCCAGCGCCACATCGGAAGATACCGGCTCCGCTGACGCTGCCGCCTCCAAAGATACCGCGCCGCCCGTGGGCGAAATGACTCCGACGCACTCAGAATCCGGTCAAGCAGGGCAACCCGCACCGGCAGGATCAGAGTACCGTGCTCCCACGGTGGGCGAAACCGTCGTTCGGATGCTGCATCACATGAGCAGAATTTTTGAGGACAACAGCAAGATCGATCAAATCCACCGCGGCTTGCAGATCGACCGCAAGCGCCGTCAGGAATTGCAGCGCAAGCGGCTGGCGATGGGACACAAGCCGGACGATCACGAGGAACAGACATTCAGATAGCGCAAAGCAGAATTTTGAAAGGACACATCATGAGCAAATATATTTATTTCACGCCGGAGGAAAAAGCGCGGGCGCAGAACACGGATCTCGTGTCTCTGCTGCGTGCCCAGGGGGAGCGACCTGTGCGCTCCGGCCGGGAATTCCGTACGCCCAACGATCCCAGCATCACCGTCCGGGGCAACAAGTGGTTCGACCACTCCAAGCGCGAGGGCGGCTATGCCGTCAGCTTTGTCCAGCGTTATTACCGTCTCCCTTATCAGGAGGCGGTTTTGCTTTTGCTGGGCAGAAAGAATGGAAAATCGTATGAGCAGGCAAAGCCCGCAAAGGAGGCTCCGAAGCCCTTCGCTCTGCCGGAGCCCTACGGGACCATGCGGCGTATGTACGCCTACCTCATGCGCCAGCGGCACATCGACCGGGAGGTCATCTCCTATTTCGTACACGAAAAGCTGCTCTACGAGGACAAGCATCACAACTGTGTTTTCGTGGGGCTGGATGGCAGCGGCGAGGCAAAGCACGCCCACATCCGCAGCACCAACAGTGAGGGACGGGTGTTCCGCATGAACATTGAGAGCAGCGCCAGCGAACACTGCTTTCATAAGGACGGCACGGACAAGTCCCTCTATGTGTTCGAGGCCCCCATCGATCTCCTGTCCCACATCACCCTCTACCCATACGGCTGGCAGGAGCACAGCTACGTCGCCTGCTGCGGGACATCCATCCAGCCGGTGCTGGAACGGCTGCGGCAGAATCCCAAGCTGGACACGGTGTACCTCTGCCTCGACAACGATGACGCGGGCAATGACGCCTGCGACCGCATGACGGATACGTTGGAGGACATGGGCTTGGAGGTGGAGCGGCTCTGTCCGGTACGCAAGGACTGGAACGACGACCTCCGCGCCAAATTTGAGAGAAAGGAGAACTAACCATGAACGGGGATACATGGATCTTCCTCGCCCTCTGCGGCGCTCTGCTGGTGTTTTTGCTCATGGCATCCTTCCTCTCCAAGAGCTACTCCCTCAACAACATCAAGAGCAAGACGGTGGGCGACGGTCAGCACGGCACGGCGCGGTGGGCGACGCCCAAGGAGATCGGCAAGACCTATCACACCGTACCCTTCCGCCCCCGCCGCTGGCGCAAGGGGAAGGAGCTGCCCACGGAGCAGGGGCTCATCCTCGGCAGCGTGGGCGGCAGAAAGCGTAAAAGCAAGGGAGGTTTCCTGCGGAAAACCTCCCGCAAGCTGCTGGAAAAGCTGCGCCGTCCTGTGGCGGGAAAGCAGAAACGGAAATCGAAGAAAAAATCAAAGGTGCTTTCAAAAGTCAAAAAGATGATCGAGGAGCAGGGGGATATCCGGGCGCTGGTGGACAGCGACGACATCCACTGTCTGATGATCGGTGCCTCCGGCGTGGGCAAGACGGCGTTTTTCCTCTACCCCAATCTGGAATACGCCTGCGCCTGCGGCATGAGCTTTCTGGCGCTGGACACCAAAGGAGACTTGGCGAGGAATTACGGCGCCATCGCCTCCCGGTACTACGGCTACCGGGTTTCCGTCATCGACCTGCGGAATCCCACCCGCTCGGACGGCTTCAACTTCCTGACGCTGATGAATCACTACATGGATATTGCGAGAGCAGATCCGTCCAATTTGGCGGCACGGGCCAAGGCGGAGAAGTACGCCAAGATCCTTGCCAAGACCATCATCAGTCCGGATGGTGACGCCTCCCAATACGGTGATAACGCCTACTTCTATGACAGCGCCGAGGGATTGCTGACGGCCGTTGTGCTGCTGCTGGCGGAATTCGTGCCGCCAAAGGACGGAGAGCCGGAAAAGCGGCATATCGTGTCGGCCTTCAAGCTGGTGCAGGATCTGCTGGCGATGCCGAGCTCACGGGGCAGGAACGGCTTTCAACTGCTGGTGGACATTCTGCCGCCGGAGCATAAGGCACGATGGCTGGCGGGCGCGGCGCTGACGGCGGCGGATCAGGCGATGGCCTCGGTCATGTCCACCGTCCTCTCCCGCCTGAACGCCTTCCTGGACACGGAGTTGGAGCAGGTCATCTGCTACGACAGCCCCATCAACGCGGAGATGTTCGCCTCGGAGAAGTGCGCCATTTTTCTCATTCTGCCGGAGGAAGACCCCGCCAAGAACTTCATCGCGGGACTTATGATCCAGAACCTCTCCCGTGAGCTGTTCTCCGTGGCGGACGAGCATGACGGCAGGCTCAAGAACCACGTGGTGCTGTTCTGCGATGAGCTGGGCACCATGCCGCCCTTCGACATCCTGCCCCTGTTCAGTGCGGGCCGCTCCCGCGGGCTGACGCTGGTGCCCATCATCCAGAGCCTTGCCCAACTGGAAAAGAACTACGGAAAAGAGGGCGCGGAAATTATATGTGACAACTGCCAGGACACCATCTTCGGTGGCTTTTCGCCCCAGAGCAAAACCGCCGAAGCACTCTCCGCCGCCCTTGGCAGCCGCACGGTGCTCTCCGGCTCCGTCAGCCAGGGCAAGGAGAGCAGCCAGTCCTTGCAGATGCTGGAACGCCCGCTCATGACGCCAGACGAATTGAAGTCCATCCCCAAGGGCGAATTTGTGGTGATGAAAACAGGAACACATCCCATGCGGACGAGACTGCGCCTGTTTTTGGATTGGGGCATCACCTTCGATCCCGATGGGTACCGGATGCCGGAGCGGGCGGCCAGAAAAATCTCCTATGTGAACCGCGACGAGCTGGCCCGCAATATTCAGAACCGCCGCGAAAACAGCCCTTACAACACGGAGGATAGCAAATGAGCAAATTTAACTTTATTTACGCCGAGGATCTGAGCCACCGGGAAAAGACGGTCTACATCTACCTCCGGGATCGCGCGGATGCCTCCGGCGTCTGCTGGCCGGGGATCAAGACCATCGCCGGTGAGTTGGGCCTCTCACCCCGCACCGTCCAGCGGGCCTTGGCAGATCTGGAACACAGGCAGCTCATTGAGAAGCGGCAGCGCCACCGCGCCAACGGCAGCCTTACCAGCAATCTGTACCGCCTGACAGCGGCAAAAAAGTCACAGTCTCCCGCCAAGGGGGGACTGTGACCTTTTCTCTCCTAAAAATCTGTCCATAGGGTGGCGTCATCATGGCGCATCCAGAAGAACCTACTCTACCGGAGGATATACCAGTACAGAGAAAGAACAAGAATATAAACAATGTTCTTCATGATATAGGTCCATTTGTTGTTGGCATGGTCTTTTCTGAAAATCCACTATAGTTATTCCTGCGGCCACTGAGGTCCTATCTCTGTGGCCGCTGGAGAGGGCTCTATACACTATAGCTATTAGAGCCTGAAACATCTGCACACTCTCTATTCAGCTGGTCTTAGAACTCTATATATTAAGGTAATAGAAATACTATGCATTGCTATTACAAAGAACAAAATATAGAGTGGTAGATTAGATTCATTCATTGCATCGACATTTGAGGAAACATCTTCTAAAAGAGTATTAAAAATAAGATAAAGGCAATAAAAACCATAGCAAATTGTAGTAAGCCAGGATAACTTTTTCCACATTTTCAAATCATCTAACTTGTATTTATCGAATCTTTCCATAGTCATAACTCCCAGCAATCATCTTGTTAAGAAATACGAGCGGTATTTGCTTCATTTTTTAATGTGAAAACAATATACGAAATGACAGAAACATCCGCATACTGGAGTTATTTTCTGCTGCGGATATTAAATCAATCCCATATTACTCATCATACAATTCAAGTATATGGTATGATTGTCCATCTACGATAAAAACGAGATCAACAGGAAAACTTGCATCTTCAATGTCATATTTTTGTGTCTTAATTATCTGTGAAATACTTGTTGAAGCAGCTTCATCAAGTACCACCGTCTTAACTACATCTTGTCCGTCAGGTGTTATTTCACCAAGATATTGAACATAAACTGTGCCTTTTACCCAGTTTGTCTGATTCAAGCTATTGTCGGTAAGCCAGTCTGAAAGAAGAATTTTTATTTGTGGTATGCTGTCATACAAAGAAAGGTACTCATCGGCAATTTTGGCATTCCCAGAATCATATTGTACATCAGATGCCAATACCAAACGAAATGTATGCGTGGCCGTTGTGGCAATCGTATACCCTGGTTGAGCATAGGAAAAATCCATCGGGAATTGTCCATCAATACATTCAACCCAAAATAGAGAGCCCTTTAAATTCGTTCCGTTAATTTATAAACAAAATGACGATAATTTAAATCGAAACCAAAGAAAAATCGAATATAACAAAACGAATACTCAAAAATAGCAGGAAAGTGTGAACAAAGATCGCTGATTTTGTAAACGTTGGCACTCGTATATTGACATTGCTAAAAACGAGGTTATAATGAACACGATCTTAGGGAGAGGGATAAAGAGATCCCCCCCAAGAAATCAAATCAAATTATAAATACTCAAGCTCCGGACCGGGAGCTTCTCCCGGAACCGAGAGCGGGAATTGAATGGAGGAACAATTTATGTTACCCAGTATTTTTAGTGAGAACCTGTTTGATGATTTCTTTAATAGCGCAATGTTCCCGAAGGCCGAACATGAGCTGTACGGCAAGCATGCGAAGAACCTGATGAACACCGATGTGCGGGAGGTCGAGAACGGTTACGAGATCGACATGAACCTGCCCGGTTTTAAGAAGGACGAGGTAGAGATCCAGCTGCAGGACGGCTGCCTGACCGTCAGCGCCGCCAAGGGACTGGACAAGGACGAGGAGGATAAGAAGGGCCGTTATATCCGCCAGGAGCGTTACGCCGGTTCCCTCAGCCGCAGCTTCTATGTGGGCGAGGATGTGGAGCCTCAGGATGTGAAGGCCAAGTATGAGAACGGCGTTCTGAAGCTGTTCGTCCCCAAGGCCGAGGTCAAGCAGGTGCCTGCTCAGACCGCTATCGCCATTGAGTGACCAAATGGCCGGGGCCCGCAAGGACGGGTCCCGGCCGGTTTCTTTTAACGGCGGTCCTGCGTCGTATTTCCGTCCGGGTTCCGGGCGGGGATACGAAACAAGATCGAATGGATCGACGGGAGGAAAGTTGGATCCCCCTCTTTTTCCTTAGGAGGCATGATGTATGAATAAAACCGTTTCCCGCGTGCTGTGGATCGTGGCAGGTGTGCTGCTGATCGTGGCGGGTGGTGCGTGTATGCTCCATCCCGGCGCTACCCTGAGCGGGCTGTCCTTCCTGTTAGGAATGGCCATGTTATTTTCCGGTGTGGTAGATATTATGATTTTTGCCACGGCGGGCAGCAGTATTTACGGTTCCGGATGGTTTTTGGTGGATGGCATCCTTACGGTGCTGCTGTCCATCTTCCTGCTGTGCAACCAGATGTTCACCATGATGACTCTGCCCTATATTCTGGGTATGTGGCTGTTGTTCTCCGGCATCACGAAATTTGTAAACTCCTTTGATCTGCGCCGGTTTGGAGTGCGGGGATGGGGCTGGGTGACAGCCTTCGGCCTGCTGATGGCGGCGGCTGGATTCCTCTCCTTTATGGACCCCTTGGCTGCGGCGGTGACGCTGTCCGTTCTGGCGGGGCTGTTCCTGATGATCCAGGGCGTGGTTTCCATCGCGTTCGGGTGTCTGTCCGGACGGTTCTGGATGTAAAGCTTAACAACAAAAATCCACGGTCGCACAGGCTGACTATCTTGTTGAAGAGGTTGCGCATAGAGATGCCTTGAAGGCAGTGCACGGCAGTCATGACTCATGGGAGGAAACACAATGAGTACGCAATATGAATTTATGAAACGACAGGTCGTTGAAGAAGTGGCTGCTCTTCAGGAAAAGCTAATCGCAATCCAGGCGGATTGCATCAACCGGATCAAAGAAATCCCCGTCACTTCTGACCTGGAGGACACCATGGATGAACTGCTTAATAAAATCTCAAATCAGTTCCTCTTTCAGATTGAGGAACCGGAAAGTGCGTCCGTCGTGATCGGCACAGCAAGAGCCGGTCATTTTTCCTGGAGAGTCGAGAATGGGTTTCGAGACATTTTCTCCGTAGAGCAGTGGCTCCGCGACAATCCCGAGTTCAGCATCTATGATGAATACGGTACAGCTATTACATGGGAGCAATTCAAAGAGGCTGTAGCCTGGTGTAATGGGTGAAAACTGCACTTGAAACGGTTTGTGCATTCTGACATATTGGGACCGCATTTTTTTGTACAAGGAGTCGATGACCATGGAGTACAGGGGCCTTTATGTTTCTGCAACACCAGATTGTGAGCCTAATGAAGGCGGATACTATTGTCAGGTATATGCCGACGAGGATTATGGCGACCAGATCGACGACTTTTGTATCCATCCAGATGAGCTTGAAGAGAATGATGATATTAAGCACTGGGGCAAGGTCAATATCGACGGCAGCTACCGATACTATGTTGAGAATGGTGTCATCTCTCCAGAAAACAGCGATATTTAACCACAAGTTGAATGACAAACCGAAAGAGTTGTGGTATAGTACAGTCAGAAACCAAGAACAAATCTCTACAGAAAGGACGCAGAACTATGAAGACTATTTCTTCCGCTATCTTCTATATGAGCGAATGGCAGGCTATCTTCCAGTGCGAGGAATATAGCTTTTGCGAAGCACGCCCATATCAAGATAAGCAGAAGAATATGATCGGATTGAGTACCTGTTGACCTGAAAGAATCGGTCTATCAGGATCTCCTTCTCTGAATTATTGAAGCCGCTTGTCTTGAGTGCAGACAAGCGGCTTTTTCATGCCCATGAGGCCAAATAATTCAGATAGGAGGTGTATTTGAGAATGAACATTCCAACGATCAACCTTGCTCGCACAGGCACCAATATTGTGATGCTTCGCAAAGCAGCGGGGCTGACGGTGCATGACCTACAAATGGCATTCGGCTTCAATTCCCCGCAGGCCATTTACAAGTGGCAAAACGGCACTGCGCTGCCGACTGTAGATAATCTTATCGCCCTTGCTGCACTGCTGCATGTGCGTATTGATGATATCCTCATTACCGATCACTCGGTTGCTTAATATGCAGGGAGAACTTCTCCCTGCCATACGGTCCGCTCGTCTAAATGGTTAGGACACAGCCCTTTCACGGCTGCAATGACCGGTTCGAGTCCGGCGCGGATCTCCATAATACTGGGATATTGCTAAGCGGCTAAGGCACCGGCCTTTGATGCCGGCCACTGTTGGTTTGAATCCAACTATCCCAGCCATGATACGGTACTCAAGAGGTTGAAGAGGACAGCCTGCAAAGCTGTTAATCGTCGGTTCGAATCCGACCCGTATCTCCATCTGGTGCCTTCGTCTAATTGGTTAGGACGCAAGCCTCTCAAGCTTGTAATGCTGGGTTCAAATCCCGCAGGCATCACCATCATCATACAGGGGTATAGTTTAACCGGAAGAACAGCGGTCCCCAAAACCGCCCGTGGGTGTTCGAGTCGCCCTATCCCTGCCAATATACTGGGGTGTCGCCAAATGGTCAAGGCACCGGTCTCTGACACCGGCATTTGTTGGTTCAAGTCCAGCCACCCCAGCCATATTTGGAGAGTGAACCCGGAAGGCCCGGGGACCGCCCGCTAAGCGGATCGTATCAGAAGTGATATCAGATTCGAGTTCTGCGCTCTCCGCCATATGGGTCAGTGCGCGTAGTTGGCGATCGCAGCGGTCTGTAAAACCGTGACATCTGAAACATCGTTGGTTCAATTCCAACCTGACCCACCAAAATAGAGGGGTACCCGCTTCTGGGTGCCCCTCTTTCATAATGGTCACATCATTGGCCGGGTGGTCGTAAAACAGTAAAATGAAAAAATGGTGAAAACCTTGAGTTTTCAAAGAGTGCGGCGTGACTTCGGTCACGCCGTTTCCTCTTTCATCAGCTCATTCAGCGGGATGAAGCCCAGCCCATCGTACTGGATGTGAATGTGCTGCACACGCTTCCCGCTGGATTTGTCCGGTGCGTCCACATAGATGGCGGACACCAGTTCCCGCAGAGCGTAGCCGTCCAGCTTATCGATGCCCACATACTTGTGCGCCGTCTGAATGAACTTCTCAACGTTTTCGTTCTGTCGTTCCTGTACTTCAATTTCCTGTCGCAAAGTTACGCACTCGGTCTCCAACTGCTTCTGCTCCGTTTCATAGGTCAGGCTCAGCATATCGAAGCGCTCATCACTCAGCCGTCCGCAGGCGTTGTCCTCGTAAATCCGGATGAACAGCCGTTTCAGTTCAGCGATGCGGTTTTCGTTCCGTTCCAGCCGTTTCCTTCGGATGCGGATCTGCTCACTGCTTTCCAGCCGGAGTTGTTCCTCCATCACTGCACGGAAATGTGCCTCATGCCGCAGAATGTAGCCCGTCACAGCCTGAATGTGTTTCAGGACTATGTGGCTGAGTACGGTTTCCCGGATGTAATGAGTACCGCACTTGTCCTTGTGCTTCTAATGGAGAGAACAGTCAAAGAACGCGCCCTCCGGTCGGTAATTGTTCGTCGCCCCTTAATACAGCTTCTCACCGCAGTCGGCACAGTACACCAGCCCGGAAAAGATGCTGCTTCGGCCTGTACGGGTATTGCGATGCCGCTGCTGGCGCACCTGCTGTACCTTCTCAAACACGGCTTCCTCGATGATGACCTCATGTGTATTGGGGAAGATGGCTTGCTTCTCAAGGGGATTGTCCCGCTGCTTCTTGTCCCAGATGGAGTTGGTATAGGTCTTGAAGTTCACCGTACAGCCCGTGTACTCCCGCCGTTCCAGAATCGCCACAACGGTACTGCTGTGCCAGTCGCAGGGGTCCTCCGGTTTCTTGTTTGGGGTCTTGATGCCCTGCAAGGCCCTGTATGCGCTGGGCGTTAGCACCTTGTCCGCTTTCAGTTGGTTGGCGATCTGCATGGGACCACGGCCCTTCATACACAGGTCGAAGATGCGTTTCACCACATCAGCGGCTACCGGGTCAACCACCCAGCGGCGGGGGTTCTCCAGGTCTTTTACATAGCCATAGGGCACATTGGTGGTCAGGGGTACGCCTCGCTCACCCTTGGCTTTCTGGACGGCTCTGATCTTGCGGCTGGTGTCCCGGGCATAGAACTCGTTGAACCAGTTTTTGATGCCCGCAAAATCGTTGTCCACACGGTTAGGGTCAATGGTGTCGTAGTTGTCGTTGATGGCGATGAAACGAACACCGTTCTGCGGAAAGGTGAAGTTGGTGTAAAGCCCGGTCAGCGCGGAGTTGCGGCCCAGTCTGGAAAGGTCTTTGGCGATCGCCACGGCCACCCGTCCCGCCTCGATTTCGGCCAGCATGGCCTGAACGCCGGGACGGTCATAGGTCACACCGCTTACACCGTCATCCACGAAAAAGGTTGGGTTGGGGAAGTGATGCTCCCTGGCATACTGCAAAAGCATGGCCTTCTGAGACGAGATTTGTCAAGGTTATTTTCTCCCGCTGAATACAAATGTCCAACTTTACTGTGAATAGCTCAGATATAATAAACACAGAGCCGCAGAATGGCCAGGGTTGCCATCACCGCCGCAATGATTAGGATGGTGTTTCGGTTTTCTCCGGCCACTCCGATGTCAATCATACTGGCCAGGGCAGTAGGCAGCAGCATGGCTGTCACAGCGGAGAGCAGCATCAGCGCCAAGAGGGCGGCCACATGCTTTCCGCTGAGTTTTACACGGGAAAAAATCGTACCCATAGTTTTCCTTTCTGCTCGTCGTACTCGCATTTTAGCTTGACAGGGCAAATAGCAAATGATAGTATAAATGAAACGATAGTATCATAGATGCTATGAATATCACAGAAGCAGGCGTTGTCAATAGTCCGAGCGAAAGTGGAACAAATGACAATCCTTGTTTCAATGATACGCAATTAAAGGAGACGTTTCTTATGCGAAGGACAACGGCTACAACAGACTATCTGAAAGAATGTATGGGTACAGCGTTGCTGGAACTAATGAAAGAAAAACCCATTGAAAAAATCAGTATTGAGGAGATGACTGCCAAGGCAGATGTAGGTCGCTCCACTTATTTCCGTTATTTCAAAAGTAAAGATGAAGTTCTGTCTTTCAAAATCACATGTCTGTGGAAGCGCTTTTCCGACGAACACGGTGCTACCAACTTCGCCACTGGTAGTTATGACGGCATCAGGCTGTTTTTTGAATTTTGCCTTTCCACTCGTCCTATTTGTGATCTGCTCTACTCAGCTGATCGCCAATATGTGATTCTAAACTTCTATTTACAAGAAGCGGCATCCATTGTCGCTAATGCCGATGCCAAAACGCACTACTTTATCCAATTTATTACATATGGATTGTTTGGGCTTATGAATGCGTGGGTATTACGAGGCTATAAAGAAACCCCACAGGAAATGGCACAAATAGTTTGCGATTGGGAAGCATCTTCGGAGGAGAAATAACATAGAGGGGGGTAAACATATGGGAAAAATCATTCGACGCATTCTAACAATTATTCCAGCGGTGGCTTTACAATCGCTCTGGCTTTTGCTGTTGATGAAATGGCTGACCCCTTACGCACCGATTATTGTGTCACTGCTTTCCGTTGCAGCGTTTTTCTTGGTGGTATTTATTATTATAAAGAGAGATGAAACCGCTTATAAATTGCTTTGGCTGCTGGTTATTCTGTCACTACCTTTGGTAGGAGCGTTACTATATCTGCTCTTTGGAAATAAACGGACGGCCCGCCCTCTAAAAAGGCGCTTGCAGCAAGTTCAAAAGAGTTGCAATCCGCAGCCTCTTCCAATAAAAGAAGCGCCCTTTGACGGCGAAAAACGCATGGGGCAAACAGTGCGGTGGCTGGAAGAAAAAACGCAATATCCGATGTGTGCAGTTGAGCAGGTTCGTTACTATCCGTTGGGCGATAATATGTTCCCTGATATGCTTGCCGATTTGAAAAATGCAAGAAACTCGATTTACGTAGAATACTTCATTATTGAGCCGGGGCATATGTGGGACGCAATCGTGAACGAACTGGAAGTAAAAATGGAGCAGGGCGTTGATGTACGTGTGATATACGATGATCTTGGCAGTATTTCTTCGTTCAATTTCAGTAATGTCCGTGAACTGAAAAAGAAAGGCATTCCATGTATTCCTTTTAATCCTTTCCTTGCCTTAAAAGGAACTGCAAACTATCGCGATCATCGCAAAATGCTGATTATTGACAACGAAGTTGCTTATAGCGGAGGTATCAACTTATCAGATCGGTATATCAATTTGGAACATCCCTATGGACACTGGAAGGACACAGGCTTTCGGATTACTGGTGAGCCAGTAAAAAATTTTACCCATATGTTCTTGACCTTTTGGAACGCATTTTCGCTGGAAAAAGAAGCAGGACAGCTTGCAATGCCCACATATCCCAAAAGGTATCCTGCGCCGCCGCACACATTTGATGGTTATGTGCTTAGTTACTACGATTCGCCCCTTAACCATGAAGCTACCAGTAATCAGCTCTTTATTGACTTGCTTTCTCAAAGCACGGATTACGCATGGTTTTTTACACCGTATCTTATGCTTGGCGATGACTTGATGGATGCAATGATTTCCGCTGCTCAACATGGTGTAGACGTGCGGATCATTATGCCCGGCATCCCTGATAAGAAGCTGATTTTCCGTATGTCTCGGAGCTTTTATCAGGTGTTGCTGACTGGCGGCATCAAGATTTATGAGTATACTCCCGGCTTCGTTCATGCAAAGAGCTTTGTATCAGACGACAAAGTTGCGACGATAGGAACTGTCAATCTGGACTACCGCAGTCTCTTTCTCCACTTTGAAAACAATTCGTTCTTTTATCGTTCCAGTATTATTGCAGCAATAAAGGACGATTTCATCGCTACACAGGCAAAATGTAAAGAGGTAAAGCCCTATGATATGAAACATTATTCGCGCCGCTGGGTCGTAGATGGTGTCCTTCGTATTTTTGCACCGCTATGTTGAGGTTTTTATGAAGCATTTTCTTATGTGTCTGCTATATATCGCGGCGTTAGGGGTTCTCTCCTTTGTAGTGGGGCGCTTGATCCCGAAGCATTGGTTTCACGCCGATCGTTTTCCTTGGGTCTGCCACCCGGCAGAGCAAAAACTATGGAAGCGGCTTCATGTTCGGAAATGGCAGGCAAAGATCCCCGATATGAGCCGCATATTCGTTAAAATCATGCCGGAAAAGAAACTGACAAAGGAAAACTATGAGAACTTGCCGCGCATGATAGAAGAAACTTGCGTGGCAGAGTGGACACATATTCTGTTGTCTATCGCCGGTCTTGGACTGCTGAAAATATGGTCCGGTGTTGGCGGGGTATGTATAACGATTATCTACATTGTGCTGGGTAATTTGCCGTTTATTGTTGTCCAGCGCTATAATCGCCCACGCCTGCAAAAGCTGTTTGCTATGCAGCAAAGGAAAAAATAGGAGATTCAAATGCAAACACTAATTCTAAGCTGCAACACTGGCGCAGGGCATAACTCCTGTGCGCAAGCAGTTCAGGAAGCCTACCACTCTCGCGGAGAAATCTGCAATATTACAGATTCTTTGCAGTTTATTTCAGAAAAAGCATCCACGTTTATTTCTAATTGGCATACCCGAATTTACCGCCATGCTCCAAGGCTTTTTGATGCTGGGTATCAGCGTGCGGAATCTCACGAAGATATTTTTTGTGAGGGAACGCCGATCTATAAGCTACTTTCCTCCGGCGCAGAGCGGATGTATCAATACATCCGCTCTGCAGGCTACGATAATATTATCTGTACTCATGTATTCCCAGCCTTGGCGTTGACAGAAATGCGCCGACAGCACCCATGCTTACAGCTTGTAACGAGCCACATTTCTACAGACTATACCTGCGCTCCCTGCACAGCGGATTCTGCGCTGGACTGGTATTTCATTCCGTCCACTTCGCTGTTAGGTGAGTTTGAACAATGTGGACTTCAACCTCAAAAGCTGATCGCCAGTGGAATCCCTGTGCGGCAGCAATTCTACCAGCGTGTGTCACAAGAAGCAGGAAAAGCCAACGCCGGAATCTCTCCTGCTCATCAGCATATTTTAATGATGTGCGGTAGCATGGGCTGCGGTCCAATGGAGGAGATTATATCGTATCTCTGCCCTTACCTCACAACAGAACAAGAACTTAGTGTTGTATGCGGCACAAATGATGATTTACGCAAAAAACTCCAAAAAAGGACAGAAAAGTATTCTCAAGTTCATGTTCTGGGAACCGTCAATAATGTGCCGCAGCTCATGCAAGCCTCAGACCTATTCCTAACAAAGCCCGGAGGTCTAAGTACATCTGAGGCAATGGCGGCAGAGTTACCAATGGTGCTTATCGATGCAGTGGCTGGCTGCGAGACACATAATCTGAATTTTTTTCTGCGTAATGGAATGGCCGTCACAGCCAATACGCCAAAAGCAATCGCAGACACCACAATAAAAACGCTAAATGCCCCAGTGCTTCTTTCTAAAATGCGCGCGGCAATGCGGTCGCAGACGGAATGTACGGCAGCCGATAAAATCTATGAATGGATATACAGTCATGCAAAGTAATCATATAAAGCCGGAAGTTAATTACCGTGAGTTCCGCATCCATAAACTTAATACACCTGAATTTTCTCACGTCAGGCTATTGCTTTACTGGCCAATTTTCGGCTTGCTGTTTTTGTTTCTTGAGCGGTTGCAACCGCAACGAAATTACTATCCCGTCTATTGTGGACTCGATGATATAATACCATTTTGTGAATGGGCGTTGATTCCGTATCTATTTTGGTTTGTCTTTCTAATCGGTACGTTGGTTTATACTTTTTTCGTCGATGTACCTGCATTTCGGCGTATGATGTATTTTGTGATAGTCACCTATACGATCACGGTTTTGATTTACCTGTTCTTTCCAACCTGCCAAAATTTGCGGCCAGAAGCATTTGTACGCAATAATCTACTTACACGCTTTATTGAATTATTCTATAGTTTCGATACCAATACAAATGTTTGCCCCTCACTTCATGTAATAGGCTCTGTTGCCGCGATGTTTGGGTTATGGGATTGCAAGGCGCTCCAAAGCGTCGGATGGAAAATCGCTGCTACATCAATCGCCGTGTGTATCAGTCTCTCCACCGTTTTTATGAAACAGCATTCTATCATGGATGTTCTCGCTGCATTGCCAGTCTGTTTCTTTGGTTGGTGGATTGCCTATAAGATACTCCCCAATAATAAAACAAACCGATTTCTTACGAGGATGTAATCATGGATAAATCCTACAAAAAGCCGCTTCTACTAATCACGTTTGGGGTGATCTTATTTGCGGCATTCAACAATCTAAACTATGTTGCCAACTTTCTAAAATCGTGTATTGGCTTGCTCGCTCCGATTTTATCAGGCCTTTTGCTGGCCTTTGTTCTGAGTGTACCCGTGCGCGGACTGGCAAAGAGGCTTCGACGAAAGCTGACTAAAGCTACAGATCGGCAAATAGACATGATAAGCCTGTTACTGACGCTGATATGTGTTATTGCGATTATTGCTCTTCTGTGTGTAATTGCGATTCCACAGCTCACTGCATCTGTAAAAAGCATTGCTGCTCTTGTTCAAGAAAAATGGCCTGACTGGGTCGGCTTATTGCAAAGATACGGCATTGACACAGAGAAACTGTCGGCACATTTTGCTGCGCTCGATTGGAAATCTATTCTGCAAAGCATTTCGAGCGAAATGAACACAGTGATTTCCTCAGTTGCCAATGTTGCTGGCTCTACGGTATCTGCGATTGCTGATGTTGCAATTTCACTTGTGATCACATTCTATGTGCTAATTGGATGGCGTGAATTGAGCAGTCAAAGCAAACGGGCACTGTATGCCTACTGTAAGGAATCCGTTGCAGATAGAATTTGCCATATTTCGAAACTTGCACATGACACCTATGCGAAGTTTCTTTCTGGTCAGTGTGTCGAGGTTATGATTCTTGGAACATTGATCTTTCTTTCGTTTTCTGTTGCAGGGATTCCATATGCGGGGCTAACAGCCGTTTTAACTGCCGCCTTTGCATTCGTTCCTTATATTGGAGGATTTCTCTCCTGCGCTTTCGGCATTTTATTTACTTTATTGGCGGCTCCGAACAAGGCGCTCCTATGCTTGATCGTCTATCAGGCAACTCAGTTTGTTGAAAATCAGTTCATCTATCCGCACGTCGTGGGAAACAGTGTAGGGCTATCCCCGTTCTGGACGTTGTTGGCGGTTTTGCTGGGCGGTAAACTGTTCGGTGTCCTTGGCATGATCTTCTTTATTCCGTTAATGGCTCTTGTATCTCAGCTTCTACACGAATCAATCGAACGGCGGCTGCATACCCGCAAACCGGAGCTGTCCAATGTACAAAGCAACTCAGACGAGAATACAGACATATCTCAATGATGTAGCAGGCGTTCGAATAGTTTGTGCGTTTATTGAGGATGATGTAAAATCCAGAATATTTGACAAGTTCTATCAGGTAGATGGATCTCATAAAGCAGAAGGAAATGGCCTAGGTCTTGCACTTGTAAAACGGATTGTAGATAGTGCCGGAGGAACAATCAAAGCAGAAAACCGTGAATATGGTGGATGCAGATTTGTTATAGAGCTGCCAAAGCAGAAAGATGAGATTATCTAGTTTTAAGATAAATTAGAAGATGGGAGTATTTATATGACATTTTATCAGGAGTTGCAGTTAAATCAGGCAGGTTCTAAAAACCTGTTGAAAAAGAGTGAAACACTAAAAGAAAAACTATATCATATGTGGGTATATCTGGTGAAGATAGCTGCTACAATGGCATTTTGTTTTTTCTTTGTTAGTATTTTCAGCATCCTATTTGGAAATGAGAACAGCATTGTAGGTGTAGTAGTCTTATTATGTCTCATGGTGTTTAGGAATGCGGATCTGGGGATCCACACCGGACAATCTACGATGCTTTTGGCTTTGTTCTTTGTAATTATGACTGTATGTCCGCATTTAGCAAATCAGTTTTCACCGGTATTGGGAATGCTGTTAAATATTGCGGCACTGGCTGTGTTGATTCTGTTCGGATGCCATAATCCATCCATGTTTAATCAATCTACATTGGTTCTTGGGTATCTGCTGCTATATGGTTATGATGTTACGGGAAAAAGCTATCAGATGCGATTAGTCGGAATGGCTTTAGGTGCAGCACTTACCTGCTTCGTATTTTATCGAAATCATAAAAACAGAACTTATAAAAGAA